>SPJJ01030596.1_pt1 | contig 11304 bp, 5 predicted proteins | sample 3741741 | NCBI WGS metagenome assembly SPJJ01 (sample SAMN10925908, study PRJNA522277) | cold seep metagenome | isolation source: Elba SIP-enriched marine methane seep metagenome, extraction at timepoint T1 | place: Italy: coast of Elba, Mediterranean Sea | collected 2014-05 | reverse complement strand
GTGTCCAGTACGGCCGAAGTCCCGTCGTCGCGAGGTTGAGTCGGTTCTGGGTGAAATGGTTCCACGCCTCGGCGGCTAGGGCGGCGACGACGGCAGTCGCTGCTGCGGCGACTGCGCCGACCACGAACGCCCAAATGGTTGGGCTGAGCGCGACTGACGCCGCGGCACCGGCGGTGGCACCGCCCGCAACCTGGTTCAGTGCCTTCTTCAAGAAGTCCTTGACCGCACTTTCCGTGGAATTGGCGACGACGCCCCCAACGGTCCCCGCGGGGGACGTGCCGTTGGCCTGGATGAGCAACGTTTCGGCTGTACCGTTGAGGTAGCGGACGGAATTGGCCAGTACCTTGCTCGTGACCTTGCAATCCGGGGAGACTTCGACATCCGCGATCAGGTTGGTCGTCTTGGCCGCGATAGCCTTGTTCCTGAACCAGGTGTAGTGGCTGGACTTCGCCGTATACGGGCCGGTGCCAGCCAGGAACTGCTTGGGCATGTTGTACGGACCGAGCTCGAACGGGTACACATACGTCTCGAACGTCTTCGGGCAGTCGACCGTCACCTCGAACCCGCCCTGAACGACGAATCGTGGTGCCACTCTGAAGAACGGCGTCGTCATGTCGAGGTCGTCGAGGTACGCGCCGTCGGACTGCAGCCAGCGGCCGAACGCATCGTAGAAGGTGGTCGAGCGGTTGCCACCCTTACTGAAGTTCCGACTGCCCGTGACGTATCGAAAATGCTCGAACTTGATGTCCTGCGCGCTCACGCGATGCTTGATCAAGTATCCCTTCTCGCACTCCTGTTCGGTGTTTGGCGAGGTGGAATCGCCATCCTTGTTCTGGGCATGACCTGGGTTGATCGCGGTCACTGTGAATACGGCCGCGCTGATGATCGAGATGCTGTAGTGTTTGACGCTCATGTGTTTGTCTCCTTCAAACCGCGAGACTGCACACTGCGCGCCAATCACAAACGCGGAGAATCCATCTGGGGCGAGGAGGTATCGCCGAGCGTCTGCTCAGCGGTTGCCGAGATCCTGCCCAGCTACACCCGGTTCCACTCGCGGGGGCCGGCGGCCACCACCGTGTAGCCTTCGGGGCCGCGCAACCAGATTTCGCGCTGGCGGGCATTCGGATTGAACAGCGGGCCTTCCAACACATCGGCTCCCGTGGTTTCGACTCGGCGCACGATGTCGTCGAAGTCGTCGACGGCGAACCACAGGACCATGCCGTTGCCCCGCGACGGGCTGTCCGGGTCGCCCATATGGGGATGCTCGTGTGCGTCCCAGCGATGCAGCTGTGCCACCAATGCGCCGCCGCTCATCAGCATTTCGTAGTCGGGACCACCGTGGCCGGAGCCGAGGCCCAGGGTTTGCTGAAACCATTGTGACCCCGCCTCGACATCGGCGAGATTGATCAACGGTTGCGGTCGAATCGGCTGCGGCTTGGCGCGAGGCTTGGCTCCCATGGGGCGCAGTCTATCAGGCCTGCCCTGGTACTGCCTCGGACCGGTGGGCGGCGAGTCGACACCCTTGGACTATTGCGGCGCGCCGTAACGGGCAATAAAAAACTCGTTTTGCGCGCCCATGCTGACCGGACCACCACCCAGGTCCACCGTGCCATTTACGGTGCCGATGACGATGACGTCGTCGTTGCCCGCGACGGCGACCGCGGTTGCCTCGGTGAAACCGCTGCCCGCGGTATCCGAGAACGATAGACCCCAATAGGCGTTGCGCGCCTCGTTGAGCTGGACGATGAACCCATTGAAACCCGGGCTGTCGGCCGTGAGGGCCAGGGTCCTGAAGTCCATGTCGCTGGTCATCTGGCCAACGACCACCGGTAGTCCGCTGCTGGTGACACTCAGGTCGGTGGCACCTTCGCTGCCGGTGAAACCATGCACCTGTCCGCTCACGTAAGCGTTCGCCGCATCGAATTCACCCACGTATAGGTCGTCGTTTCCCGCGCCGGTGGCGTCCAGTACGCCCCCGCCAAGGTCGATATCTCCATTGCAACGGCCGGCGACGAACAGCCGCGTGGCGCTGTAGCCCAGGCCCCAAATGCTGTTCGGCTGCGCCCCGGTGAACAGCCGCTTGTGGCTGAGGGACAGCGTGCTGGTGTACACGCCCACCGCGGCGCGCCGGCCGGCAGGATTGCTGATGACGCCGTCGCCGAAGTCGATGTCGCCCTCGGTTTCGACCCCAACCGCGATGGTGCCCGCGCTGCTGACGGCAATGCGCTGGGCGATTTGCTCACTCGTCGAGGTGCCGATGTTCGCTTGATGGACGAGAGCCAAGTCACCATCGAGCTTGACCACGAACACGTTGTAGTCGCCGGCGCTCGTCGTGAGCGCGACGCCGCCGAAGTCGATGCTGGTCTGGTAGCGGCCGATCACATGGATGTTGTTACTGGGGCCGATGGCGATGTCGGCGACGGTGTCGGTGGTGCCCGTGCCGACTCCAAACTCGTCACTGGCCAGGTGACTCAGGCTCGAATCGAACCTGGCGATGTACACATCCACAAACTGAGAGCCGGCGCTCGTCAGTATTCGACCCCCGAAGTTAACAGAGCCGATGAAGCTGCCGCCGATGACGACGTTGGCCGCCGAGTCGATGGCGATCGCGTTGGCGGTAATAGTCGAGCCGCTACCGGTCGCCGCGAACGTGGACACGGCGACATATGCACCCGCGGAGTTGTATTTGGCGACGAACGCGGCGAAGCCATTGCTGGTTCTGGTTTCCCCGGCGCCACTGAAATCGACCGTGCCGCTGAACACACCGAACACATACGTGTTACCGCTGCTGTCCACGGCGACGTCTCTCGCGAACACCTGGTCTCCTGCACCGGCGCCACCGAACGCGAACGACCACAGGTGATTCGGCGAGCTCGTGCTTCCCCAGCTCGCGTCGCCCGGCGCGCCATCGGCGATGCTGCCATCAACTGCACCTGCGCCGTCGATCACGGCGCTGTCGGTCGCGTTGTTTGCGTCGGCCGCGCTGCCCCCGGCATCATCCGCGCCCCCTCCGCCATCGTCGCCACACGCGCAAACCAGCGCCACCGCAAGACCCATCCCCCAGATGCGTGTCATTGGGCGACTATATCAGTCGCGATTCGGTCATGGCCATGTATGGTGTTGGCTAGGTGCCCGGGACGACCGCCAGCTCAGTGATTGACATGTGTCGAACAGTGACGAGCTATGCGCTGCGGTCGCGTCCGACCGCATGCACGTTCGACTCCTCGGGCGTACCTATTCACTATACCGACGAGGGAAACGGTTCGCCGGTTGTGCTGATTCACGGCTTTGCCGTCAACGAGCGCCTCAATTGGCGGCTGCCCGGCGTTACGCCGATGCTCAGCCGAGAGCTGCGCGTGATTTCCGTCGATCTGCGCGGCCACGGCCGCAGCGGAAAACCGCACACGACCGAGCGCTACGGCCTGAGCATGGTCGAGGATATCCCCCGGCTGCTCGATCACTTGAACTTGGAGCGGGCCCACGTAGTCGGCTATTCGCTGGGTGGATTCATCGCGCTGAAGTTGGCGACCATGTCCCCCGAGCGCCTGCTCAGCGTCGCTGTGTTAGGCGCCGGCTGGGAGCCACCGACGAACAGGGCGTTTCTCGACGCGCTGCCCAAGCTGGCCGATGACCTGGAGGCGGGGAAGGGCATCGGCCCTCTGATGGGCAGCCTGGGAGATGAGCGGCGCAAGCCCGGACTCGCACACTGGCTATGGGTGAAGTTGATCACCCGCTATTTCAACGATCCCAGGGCGCTCATCGCGGTGATCCGATCGGCCCCCGAGCTCGCCGTGTCCGAAGCCGAGTTGCGCGACATCGATGTAGCCGTGTGCAGCATCGTTGGCAGTCGTGACCCGTTGACCGCGAGTGTCGATGCGATGCGCGGCAAGGTGACCGACCACACCGTGCACGTAGTCCAGGGCGCTGACCACATCGCCACGCCCATGCGACCCGAGTTTCATCGCGAGCTACGCTCGTTCTTGCTGCGCTGACGCCAGTTAGCGTCGCTTCGAGCTCGTCGTCACGACAATCGTGCGATCTTCGAGCTCAGCCATTGTAGGTGCGGATTCGGGCTAGGGGCTCAGCATCAACGGCATCACGAAGGTTCTGGCCTTCTTGGCCGGCGCCACTCGCCAACGTTTGGCCTTGGATCGAAGACACCACATCAGTCCGGGGCTCACTCGGGTAGCTGTCCGAAGCTTCGCCAGGGTTCCGTTTGCCCGGTAGTGCAGTTTCAACGTGAGCCGCAACGTTCGCCGCCGAATCTTTCCCGTCTTGATGCCCCAGCGAAAACAATTGTCGATGTACGAGCGGGTTCGGCGAATGTGCGCTCGAATCGCCCGGTACGCCGTGTAGTCGGCATCGGCGTCTGCGCTGGCAGTCTTGTTGTCCCGCGCGACCGGCTTCGCGGGGACGACGGTCTTGGCGGCCGGGGCCACACGCGGTCGCGGCGCCACGCGGGGCGGTGGGGCGACTTTCTTGGCAGCCGGCGCCGGCTCGTACTTGGCCAGGCGTTTGCGCAGCTCGCGGATCTGCTGCGCTTGTTTGGCGGCATGTTTCCGACAGCGCTCTAGCTTGGCCTCAGGCGACGCGTTAACGGGGCCGAACCCGGCGAACGTCACGACGACCGACAGACACATCGCTATTACAAAGCCGCTGATCCTCATCGCGCAAGTCTAGCACCGGCCAGCAGAGCTAGCGTTTGTGTTCTGTCACGATCTCGGCCAGCACGCTCACCGCTGTCGCGATGTCGTCTGGCGTCGTGTCGGGCCCGGCGCTCAGACGTAAGGTGCCTCGGGGAGCGGTGCCGATGGCACTATGGGCCAGGGGAGCGCACTGGGTGCCGCCGCGGGCGATGATTCCGCGCTGCCGCAATTGGTTGGCGAGCGCCAGTGGGTCGTGTCTGTCGATCGTCAGTGAAACCGCGGCCGTTCGTGCCGTCGCGTCTGGGCTGCCACAAACCGCGACACCCGGTATCTGTGCAACGCCCGCGAGTAGCTCTGCGGTTCGAGTGATCACCGCGCCTCGCACGGCGTCGATGCCACGCGCGGCCAGCCAGTCGAGGCCGGCCGCAAGGCCTGCCGCGGCGGCCAGATTGACCGAGCCCACATCGCAGTAGCCGATGGAGGTATCGCAGCTGCCGCTGGCCACGTCGCACGACGCCGTCGGTGACTCGAAGCGCACGTTCGGAGCGACGTAGAGCCCGCCGATGCCCTGGGGAGCGTGCGGACCTTTGTGCCCGGCGAAGGCGATGATGTCGACGCCGAGCGCGGCGACGTCGATGGGCACGACCCCAGCGGTCTGCGCCGCGTCGATTAGCATGAGCGCCCCGTGGCGATGCGCCAGCTCGGTCAGCTCGGCGACGGGCAAAAGCTCCCCCGTGACATTGCTGGCCATGGAGCACGCGACCAGCCGAGTGTCCCCGCGGGCCAGCTCGCCGGCGACGTAGTCGAGATCGATCGGGCCCGTCGACGAGCGCGGTGCCATCGAGTGAAGCACGCCCCGAGTGCGCTGCAGGTTGAGCACCGGACGAGCGAGCGCGTGATGCTCCATGCTACTCGTGATTGCGCGCTCGCCTGCAGCCCAGGGCAGGCTGTCGATAGCCACCGCCAGCGCCTCGGTGCAGCTAGTGGTGAACAGGAGCCCGGCCGGCTGCGGTATAGAGAAGAACGCCGATACCCGCTCGACCGCGTGGTCGAATAGGGCCGGCCACTCCTCCGGCGGCGCATCGGCCGCCGCGCGCACAGCCTCGCGCACCGATGCCGGTTTGGGCCAGCTCGTGCCAGCGTGGTTGAGGTAGATGGTCATCGCTCGCAGGGTAGCCTATCCGCGCGGAGTGCGTGCCTGTGCCGAGGCTCTCAAGGCTCAGCTGCTTGTTCAGGCACGCCTCCAGCTCGAACGAGCGCTCAACGAACGCGTCTTTGCATCGGCTTGGCTGGCGCATGTCCCACACCAGTCCGCGAGCGTGGCTGGTAATGGCGTGGCCAAACCGCGTCGCATCGCCGTCACTCTGACCGACCCACCACGCGACATAGCCCAGCGTCCGTGCTCGCAGCGGACCCAACGTGCGTTGTGCCACGACGCGAGGGAACCGGGCGTCCATCTCGCGCGCCTCCACGAAGGCCACCCGCGCAGATTGTGGCCCGGCGGTCGACAGCGCCCGGGAGCGTGGCCCGCGGAGTCACATTCTCTCGGAGATTCGCCTAGTTGAGCTACGGCACAAAGCTTGCTCAACACGTGGGCGTGAAACACCTCGACCACAACGCCGCGAACGACCAGGTAGCCAGCTCCACGGCAAACACCGCCAAAGCCCCCGGCAAGAAGCCGGCGACCCAACGCCTGGCCAAAAGCTCGGCGACACCAGCGCCAGTGCGCAGCGCGGCGGCCGATTACGCAATCGCTTCAGCCAACGATGCCGCCACGCCCCCCGGCGACACCACTGAGACTCAACTGGGCACGCTGGCGTATGTGCAAGCCCTGGCTGCCGGCGGAGGGCTCGATGCCAGCGCCGCGGGCCGGGCGCAACACGGGTTCTCGGGGAGCGCTCAGCCGCTGCCACACCTGGATGCGATCCAGCGCGCGTTTGGCGACGTCGACGTCGGTGGCATCAGCGCCTACGTGGGCGGCCCGGCCGCCGAAGCAGCAGACTCGATGAACGCCCACGCCTATGCCAGCGGTGAGAGCGTCGCGTTCGCCCAGACGCCAGACCTTCACACTGCCGCACACGAAGCCGCGCACGTCGTGCAACAGCGGGGGGGCGTGAGCCTGCGCAACAAAGTGGGCGTCCCCGGGGACCAATACGAGGGGCACGCCGATCGCGTGGCCGATCGGGTCGTCGCCGGTGAATCCGCCCGCGACTTGTTGGCCGAGTACGCGGGCGCTGGCCCGGCAAACGCGGGCGCCGTGCAGCACAAAGGACCCGAAGGCGATGGTGACGGTGCGCCCAGCGGTGTGGAGCTCGGTGCCGTCGACAAGCTGGGGACGCGGTTGCTGCACTGCATGGCGATCAAGCAGGCGGGGCTGCTGCCCGAGCACGATCCCAGCGTCAGCGTGTACTACGATGGCGGTCAACTGGTCGTATGGGGGCACACCGACGCCTCCGGCTACGCTGAGCTGCACCGAGTGGACGTCGCCACCATGACCCGGAGCGTGCGTGAGTTCGTCGGCGAGGTCTACGCGGAGGCGGTCGAACGGCTGCGCAAGGCCGGTGAGAAAGCGGAGTTTCTGACCAAGCGGATCGAGCTGCGAAGCGATGGCAGCGTCGCGTTCTACATGGGGCCCAGCTCCGATCGGCGCAGCCAGCACGTGGCGTTTCACCTGGCGGACATCCTCAATGCCGCCACCATGGACGGTGCGACCCTGCTGCCGTGCGACGCCCATCTCGCCGCGGCGGGTATCGAGCTCGAGCTCGGCCACGGCGACGCCGGCGTGCCGTTCAAGGCGCCGCTCAACAACCACATCGGCGGCATCGACGTCACCGAAGACACCCGCGGCATCGGCGCGTTGAGCCAGCTGCTGCGCCTGGACGACCCGAGCACGCTGGGCCTGGGCGGCGCCGAACCCCAGGTCAACCTCGACGCATACTGGGATGGCAGCAAGAAGAAGTTCGGCCTCTCCCTGGTCAACGACAGTGCCCAGGACGTGGGCATCGCCGCGGTCATCGACGTCGGCGTCATCCAGGAAAAAATCGAGAGCGTGCTCGAGTCGCTGGGCGACCACGCCAGCAAGTGGCTCGCAGAGCAGCGCAAGAAGAGCAAGAGCTGGTTGGTCAAGAGCGCGCCGCCGAAGGTCGAAGATGGTGTGTTCAAGCTGCCGTTCGGCGACAACACCATCGGCATCAACTTGAAAGCCCAGCTCGGTCGCATCCTCGATGCTGCTGGTCGCCTCGACCTGTCCAGCCTCGTCCCGGATTTCATGCAGCTGTCGTTCGGTGACCTGGGCGGTCTGGATATCGGCACGATGAACGTGGGCAATCCGTTCTCGGCCTTGCTAGGGGCGAATCTACAAATTCCGATGCCGACTGGTCTCGCTCAGGCGGCGCACGGGCTGATTCCCGACTTCGAGCTTCCCGACAGCTTGCGCCTCGATCTGGGCGCCCTCGACGCCAGCAACCTCGGCATCAGCCTGCAGATGCCCGGGCTCGGGGTCGACTTTCCCGACATCTTGCCGCGCATCGACATTCGCGCCCTGGCCAACAAGTTGTTGCCGATTATCAACGCGGCCAAACAAGCCCTGGGCAAGGGCATGTCGTTGCCGCCTTTGGCCGAGGCGTTGGCCGATCCGGATAGCCTCGATGCGACCCAGCTGGTCAAGCCCAAGGACGGCGGCGTGTCCATGCGCGTGCGTGAACCCGGCGTGTTGCAGATCTTCCACGGCGACAACTTGGTCGGCTTCGATCTGATCGGCTTCATGACCAACATGTCAGTCGATGCGCTGGTCCCGGTCGAGCTGCAGCTCGGGTTGGACAAGCTCGACTTCCGGCTGGGCGCCATCAGCGAGACCGGCAACGAGCACGAAGTCATCGCGTACCGCCCCGGCGACTCCACCCAGCTCGCACAGGTCCGCGACGTGCCGGCGCCGGGCTTCGTCGCGGCGGGCCTTGGCATGAGCGAAGGCGAACCCATCGGTATCAATCTGTACAACAAGGGCAACGAGGCCACATTGTGGGCCTGGGGCGAAAAGACCTGGGAGGCGACCAACCGCGGCATGGTGCTCAACGTCGACTACGGCTGGCTCAAGACCGCAGTCCAGGACCAGGCTGAAGGCCTCGCCGACAAGCTGTCGGCGGCCGGGGCCAGCGCAGCCGGCCTGGGTAGCAAGTGGAAGCTCGACCTGGCCGAGACCGAGTCGCAGCAGGTCAATGGCCTCGCCCTGTCGGCGGCGCAAAAAGGCGACGACGGGATGGCGTTCGTCATCGGTTGGAGCAATGCAACGCTGATGAAGGCGCTGTCGTCGATGGACGCCCTCGCCGAGCCGGACATGATCGTCGCGCGCAATCTGTTCGGCGGTGCCGTCGACGTCCAGACCGGTGCGAAACGACCCAAGGGCGCACCGCTGTTCACGTTCAATCTGGGCGGGACCGCGCAAGAGGTTTTCGGCGAGCGCCTCGGCGACGAGCTGACCTTCGTGGTGTGTGACGAGGGCGCCGCAACCGGCATTCGCGTGGGCGTGCACCTGGGCAAGGTGTTGCAGTGGGCCCAGCAAAGCGTCGGCCCCGCCTTGCAGCCGCTGCTCGACAAGATAGGCATCGCCATGGACGGCGACCTGGCGGACTACGGCCACCGGTTCGAGCTGATCGGGGATAGGTTGCGGGTCAACCTGGGGCCCAAGAGCGACAAGCGCTCCCAGTTCGTCACCTTCGACAGTCGCCTCATGGTCGAGACCGCGCTGGCGACGGACAACCCCGAGAACATCGTATCCACGCTGGTTCCTGTGGCCGCGCACCTCGACGTCGAGGGCGTTGGTTCTATCGATCTGGTCGAAGGCGCGGCGGACGTCGACTCCCTGACGACCGGTGCTGGCGAAATCATCGAGTGGCTCGACGTGCCGTGCCCCGACGGACTGCTGGCCAACATGCTCCAGGTCCCCAAGGGTACCGACCTGGAGCTCGGCATCGCATGGGATGGCCAGCGTCTGGGCGCCATCGTCAAACCCGCCGAGGCCGCCGAAGACGGCAGCAAGTCCGGCATGGCCGCCACGGTGGAGGTGGCTCAGATCGTCGAACGGGTCGAAGGCGTGGTCCGCCGATTGGGCACGCAGGCGTCCAAGTGGCTCGACAAGCTCAAAGGTGAGCACGGTGACTCGTGGCTGTCGTCATTGGCACTGCCGGAATTCCCCAGCGCGGATCTGTTCGCGTTCAAGCTGGGCGGTGGCGGCGAGACGACGTCCAAGCCAAACCGGCTCGGCTTCCGCATGGGCAACCAACTGGGCAACCTATTCACCGGTACCGGACTGGAGCTGTCCCGGTTGCTCCCCGACTTTTTCGACTTCGATTTTGGCGACGGCGCCGCTGGAGTAGCGTTCGACAACGTCGGCGGCGAGACTCACGACTTCAGCTCCTGGACCAACATCCGCACCATCGGATTCGCGCTGCCCGGTTTCATTCGCGACCTGCTCAGCCAGGTCATGGGCTCGGGGCTGATCCCCAGCGGCGCCAAGCTGTCCCTGAAATGGGACGTCGGCCGCATCGGCTTCTCGGTGCGTCCGGACCTACCGGAGGGCGGCGACCATCAAGGGCGCGAGCTGACGTTCGCACTCGACCTGACCTCGATCATCGACAAGCTGCAGGGGATGATTCCAGCCAAGGCTGCCGGCAAGATCGGTTCGTTCATCGAGTCGCTACGCAGCAAGATTCCCGATATCGCTGAGCTAGGCAAGAAGCACGCGATCGGTGTGCACCTGGGCGAAGACGGCGTACTCCGACTGGTCCACGGCAACAACCAGGTCGGTTTCGATTTGTTGCGGTTCATGGACGGCTTCGATGTATCGGCGTTCGTGCCGTCGGAGCTGCACCTGGATACCAGCACCGACAAGGACCCGGGCATCCAGGTAGAGATGGGCAGCGTGGCCAAAAAGGACGAGGCCCACACCCCGGGCCAGGCGGTTACCGTCAAACGGCCGGCAAAGGGCAACGCATTCTTCACCGGTGACACCGAGGCGCCTGCGTGGCTCGCCGAACACCTCGGCACCAGCGCGGACGCGCCGGTGTTCATGGGCGTGTACAAGGTGGGCAACAGCTACGTGGTCTACGCTGAGCACGGCGGCCAAGGCCTGCGCCTGGACGTGCCGGCGGCCAAGCTGGACAAACTGGCGAAGAAGGCCGCCAGCTCACCGGCGCTCGCCAGCAAGTCCGACAAATTCCACCTCGAGCCCGACTTTGGCCGGTCCACGAGCATGCCCGGTCTGGTGTTGAGCGTAGGTGTGGGCACCAGCATCGTGCGCATCGGCTACGGCATCGACCAGCTCATGGGAGCATTCCGCAGCTTCGACTTGCTGCAGCTACCCGACCTGATCGAGGTCGAGACTGCGGAGACCACCAAGTTCAGCGTCGGCGCGGCGGTGACTCAGCCCGACTGGGCCACCGGCGAAAACCTGCGCGTAGACGATATGAAAATGCCCGCAGCGCTCGTGCGTTTGCTCGGCGACAAGGCCAAAGGCACCATCGATTTGTTCGGCCGTCAGGCAGGCGATGGCGCCATCGATCTGTTCGCTGAGCTCAACAAACCGGCCAAGGTTGGCGACGCGCCCGTCGGCGGGGCAGCGCTACACATTCCCGCTCAGCTGATCACCGAGCTGATGGACAAG
>SPJJ01042423.1_pt1 | contig 11308 bp, 12 predicted proteins | sample 3741741 | NCBI WGS metagenome assembly SPJJ01 (sample SAMN10925908, study PRJNA522277) | cold seep metagenome | isolation source: Elba SIP-enriched marine methane seep metagenome, extraction at timepoint T1 | place: Italy: coast of Elba, Mediterranean Sea | collected 2014-05 | reverse complement strand
TCTGGAATCGCCGCAGTTCTTCGGCGAACTCTTTGGCGCTGGGGTAGCGGCCCGCCGGCTCGAACTGCATGGCGCGGTCGACGATGGCGAGCAACTCGGCGGGGGCCCGGGGCACGATTTCGACGAGCGGACGCGGCGGCTGAGTACCCACCTTGTCGCGGATTTCGAGCATGCGGTCGATGACCTTGTCTCTGTCGAGGGTGTCGTCGCTCGGTTGCCAGTGAGGAGGGTTGCCGGCAAGGATGTGATACAGGGTCGCGCCCAGGGCGTAGACGTCCGTGCGCTCGTCGGGTTCCTCACCCAGCGCCTGTTCCTTCGGCATGTAGTGGGGCGTGCCCACGCCGAACATGGTGGCGCCGTCGCGCACTTCGCTGGTGCGCAGCGATCGTCCCTTGAACGTCTGGTCGTCTTCGCCGATGAACTTGGCCAATCCCCAATCGATCACCACGGTCTCGCCGTAGGGGCCGATCATCACGTTGAGCGGCTTGAGGTCGCGATGCACCACTCCCTGGCTGTGGGCGTAGGCGATCGCTTCGGCCATGGTGATCATGTTGGGGACGAGCTCGATGCGTTCGTCCAGAGAGTCGCGGCGCTTGATCTCTTTGGCCAAGGAGCGGCCCTCGATCAGTTTCATGGCGAAGAATGGTTCGCCGGATGGCCACTGGCCCGCCTCGTGGACCGGCACGATAGCTGGATGCTGCAGCCGCGCAGTGACGTGTGCTTCGTGGACGAAGCGTTCGGTTCCGCTGTCATGGAGCAGCTCTTTGAGCGCTACGACCCGGCCGAGTCGGCGATCCCGTGCCCGGGTGATCTGGCCACCGCCACCGGCGCCGACCTTGTTCTCACGGGTGTATACGGCGGGGTTGACCTCGGGGAGCACACTTGTCGCGGAGCGCTCGGGGACGACGGCCGGCGCGGGCAGGGTGGTGTCCGTGGCGACCGGCATCGTGGCATCCATGGCGCTGGGCAGATCGCTCGCGGGAGTCACGGTCGGGGCGGAGGCGAGCGGCTCCAGGCTGCCCGTGGGAAACCGCGCGATCCATTGCACATCGTCGGTGGCACTGGGGTCGGTCGCACTGGGTTCGGTCGCGAGCGCGTGCTCGTCGTCATCGTCGGTCAGCGCGGCCAGGGTCTCGGAGCACGGCTCGCAACTCGCCAGGTGCCGTTGCAGCGTGTCCTGCTTGGCGTCCGCCAGTCCCCCTTCGGCGTGCGCGGCGATGAGAGGCATCGCCTGATCGCAAGTCACCTCCATCCATGGCGATTCTACCTGTGGCCGGCACATCTCGGCCAGCGGATCGGCGGGTTCGAAACGCGAATGAGCGATAGCCGAAGCTATCGCTCACCGCCGGACGTGGCTCGGGCTAGCCGCAGATCCACTTGGTAGCTTTGACGCACCAGTTTTGGCCGTCCTTGGTGCGGCACACGAAGTAGATGACCGCTTTGCACGCTTTCGAGCCATTGGTGGCGTCCTTCATGGTGGAGATGGATACGCCGTGGCCAGCGGTGCTCACGTCGGTCTTGGTGACGCTGCCCGAGTCGTCGCCGTCGGCGCTGGTAACGCTGCCCGAGTCGTCACCGTCAGCGCTGGTGAAGCCCTCCTCGCCGGACGAGTCCGCAACGGTGAAGCCCTCCTCGCCGGATGAGTCGGCGGTGAAACCGGGCTCGCCCTCATCGGGCTGGGTTAGGGAGGCAAATCCGGCGGAACCTTGGTGTTTTGAGGGGTTAGCCATGGCGACGCTGGCGGCGAGGGCGATGATGGCGAGGCACGAAACGATGATCCATTTGATGTTTTTCATAAGCGGTCTCCTTGGTAGTGCGTGGATATCTTTCCTGGACGACCCCCGTCCAAGAACCACCACGGAGCCGATATGTTTTTTTCAGACCAGGCGGTCGATGACGTGGGTCGGTCGCTCCCCGGCCCCTGCCTCGTCCCACTTGGTGACGCCGGTGTTGAGCAGCGCGGCGTCCAGGTTGGCCGCGCGCGCGCCGGCGATGTCGGTTTCGAGCTGATCGCCGACCATCAGCAGATTGTCGCTACCGGCCCGTCGTTTGGCGTCTTCGAACATGTGTGGAAACGGTTTGCCCAGGCGATCGAAGCGCAGCTTGCGCGTCGGGTAGCGTCGGTCCAAACCGGCCTCGAGTAGCAGTACCGCGCCGCCGCTAGTGAAGCCAAACGCGCCGCCGGGCTTCGGGTAGATCAAATCCGGGTTGGGCATGACCAGGCGTACCTGGGCGCCGGCATCGAGCTGGCGGAACAGGGCGCTCAAGGTGTCTTCCACCGTGGCTAAGAACTCGTAGCCGGCCTCGTCGCACACGGCGACCACATCGCAGTCGGCATCGCAGGCGATATCGACAACGACACCGCCGGCCTCGCGCACGTAGGTCTTGGCGTCTTGGGGGCCGAGCACGAAACAACGCGCGCCAGCGAGTTGGTGATCGCTGAAGTACGGTGCCAGCAGTGAACCCGACGTGATGATGTGGTCCGGGTCGACCGCACCCAGACCCAACCCGGCGAGCCGTTCGGCAATCGTGGCCGGCAGCCGTGATGCGTCGTTGGTAACCACGAAGTGGGGCACCTGGCGTTGGCGCAGGGTGTCGAGCAACTCGCGGGCCCCGGGCAGCGCTTCGGCCGAGTTGACCAGAACTCCGTAGGCGTCGAGCAGCACCCCGTCGTAGGCGTCGATCAGCTCAAGCGCGCTCGTCACCGTCCAGCTCCTTCAACTGCTCGGGCATCTGGCTCGATACCTTGCCGGTCCAACGCGGCGCGCGCTTTTCCAGGAACGACTCGACTCCTTCGGCGGCGTCTGCTTGCTTGCCGCTCCAATAGAACAGCTCGGTCTCAGTTCGCTTGCCTCGTACTGGATCGCTCTCCATCAACTGGCGCCACAGCAACTGCTTGGTGATGGCCACCGACACCGGCGCGGTGTTGCGCGCAATGTCCGTTGCCAGGGCGCGCGCGGCGGCCTCGAGGTCGTCGCCGGGGACGACTCGGTTGACCAGTCCCAACGCGAGCGCTTCGTCGGCTTTGACGATGCGTCCGGTGATCATCAGATCCATCGCCGGGGCGATGCCGATCAGTCGCGGCAGGATCCACGTGCTGCCGGCCTCTGGAATGATGCCGCGGCGGGTGAACACGAAGCCGATTTTTGCGCGCTCGGATGCCAGCCGGAAGTCCCACTGCAAGGGCAGGGTGGCGCCGATGCCCACGGCAGCACCGTTGATCGCCGCGATCACCGGTGTGCGCATGTTCCATGGTTGCACCCGGGCTTCGAGCGCGGCCGTCGGGCTCCACGTATCGCCGCCCGCAAACGTATCGCCACCGGTTTCCAGGTCCGCGCCGGCACAGAAATGCTTGCCCGCGCCGGTCACGATAATCGCGCGCACATCGTCGCGTTCATCCAGCTCGGCCAAGGACCCGAACAGTTCGACGCCCATCCGGACCGTGTACGCATTGAACCGCTGCGGTCGGTTCAGGGTGATGGTCGCGACCGCATCGCGGATGTCGACCAGCAGGGTTTCGTGGGACATCGGCGGAACGTAGCACAACGCTTGAGGTTCTTCCGGATGGGCCTCGGCAGCGTCGGGGCCGGCTGCTATGTTCCCGCCATGAGGCCGTATCTCGACTTACTGCAACACATCCTCGATAACGGCGAGACCCGTGAAGACCGCACCGGCACCGGTACGATTTCGGTGTTCGGCGCCCAGGCCCGCTACGATCTGCGCGAGGGCTTTCCTCTGGTCACGACCAAGAAGGTGTTGTTCAAAGCGGTGGTCCACGAGCTGCTGTGGTTTCTGCGCGGGTCCACCAACATCAACGATGGTCTGACCCAGCACACGCCGATCTGGGATGCGTGGGCGGACGAGCAAGGTGAGCTCGGGCCTATCTATGGTTACCAGTGGCGCAACTGGGGCGGCACCGGCATCGATCAGATCAAAGGCGCCATCGATCTGATCAAGTCCAACCCCAGCAGCCGGCGCATCATCGTCAACGCGTGGAATGTCGCCGACGTGCCCAAGATGGCGCTGCCACCCTGCCACACGATGTTCCAATTCTACGTCATCGGCGATCGGCTCGATTGCCAGCTGTATCAGCGTTCAGCTGATATGGCCCTGGGCGTGCCGTTCAACATCGCCAGCTACGCCCTGTTGCTCACCATGGTGGCGCAGGAGTGCAACCTCACCCCCGGCTTCTTCGTGCACACGTTTGGCGATGCGCACATCTACTCCAATCACATCGACGGGGTGAAACGACAGCTCGACCGCGAGCCGTTGCCGCGGCCGATCCTCAAGGTCGCCAAAAAACCGGTCGATCAGATCGGCTTCGAGGACATCGAGCTCCTAGACTATCAGCACCACCCGTTCATCAAGTTTGCGATCGCCGTATGAAGCGCTTCGACATCGTCGTCGCCGCGGATGAGGCTCGCGGCATTGCTGCCAACGGTGACCTGCCGTGGCATTTGCCCGGCGACCTGGCGCACTTCAAGCGGGTGACCACGGCCACCGACGAGCCGAATAAGCGCAACGCGGTGATCATGGGCCGCAAAACCTGGGAGTCGATTCCACCCAAATACCGGCCGCTGACCAAACGCATCAACGTGGTGCTCACCCGGCGGGAATCGTACGACCTTCCCGAAGACGTGTTGCTGGCGTCGAGCATGCAGGACGCGCTGAGCCAGCTCGAGTCCGGGCCACGCGCCGGCGAAGTCGACAAGGTGTTCGTCGTCGGCGGTGGTGCCGTGTATGCCGAATCAGTCGTCATGCCCGAATGCGACCGGGTGATCATCACTCGGATCGCCGCGACCCACGAATGCGACACCTTCTTCCCTGAATTCGAGGCCGGCTACGAGTTAGAGTCGGTCATGGGCGAAGGCAGCGACAACGGCGTCGCGTATCGCATGGAAGTGTGGAAGCACAAGATCGATGGCTGATGAACTAACGCAGGTTCTGGACGAGCTAGACATCGAGCGCTGTTTCGTCTATCGGGATCAGCGCTCCGGGCTGCAAGCTGTCCTGGTAATCGACGACCTGACCCTCGGGCCCGCCGCCGGTGGTGTTCGCACCAAGACCTACGCGGGAATTGCCGACGCGACCCGCGATGCCGCGGCGCTTGCCAAAGCCATGTCGTACAAGACGGCGCTTGCCGGGATCGCAGCTGGTGGCGGCAAGATGGTCGTGCTCAACGATCCACATTTGGATCGGCCCGCTGCGTTCGCCCGGCTGGGGCAGTACGTCCAGGAGCTAGGCGGCCTGTTTCGCACAGCGGGCGACCTGGGCACGACCGTAGATGACCTGTCCAACATGGCTCGTCACTGCGAGTACGTGCATCTGGAGGAAGCGCAGTTAGCTGGCGCCGTCGCCCTGGGTGTGTTGCGCTGCATGGAGGCGTGCGCCGCTGAGCATGGCGGCTCCCTGGGGATCAAAGGCCTGCGCATCGCAGTGCAGGGCTGCGGCGCTATCGGCGCGGCGGTCGCGCGGGTGCTCAAGGGCGCCGGGGCGCGTCTGTATGTCGCCGACGCCAAACCGCAACTGGCGAAGAAGCTGGCCAAAGAGATCGACGCCAAGGCGGTCAGTGCCGACAAGATCCTCACCGCCGACGTGGACATCCTGGCCCCGTGCGCCGTGGGTGGGGTGATCACCGAGGAGCTGGTCGACCAACTTCGCACCTGGGCGGTGTGTGGTGGCGCCAACAACATGGTCGCCACTCCGGCTGCCGCCGAGGCCCTGCGCGCCAAGGGGATCCTGCACGTACCGGACGTGATTTCGTCCGCCGGCGCGGTCATCGCCGGCATTGGGCGCACGGTCATGAACCTCGACGATCCAGCACCGATCATCGAGGAACTCGGCCAAACCGCGCGTGAGTTGCTGCAGCAGAGTGCGACCACCAAACGCACCACCGAAGAGCTGGCGGTCGAGCTCGCCCAAAAGCGCATCGCAACCGCCTGGCGCCGCTAGCTACGGATACGCACCCCGCGGAAATCCATCGGAGAACGCGAGACCGCGTAGTTTGCGCGGGTTCATCACCGTGTGGATGGTGCAGATGCGGCCGTCTGCATCCAGCTCGACACTGGTAACGGCTCTCGGCGGGTCGCGCGGGTGTTTGCTCTTGAGCTCGACCAGCATGCCGGGCGCGCCGTTGATCTCGAGGATGTTCGCCCAGGTCGCCTGGGTGCGGTTGCTGGTCAGGCCCAGATAGAACCGCGTGACCTTGTCGCGGCCGATGATCGGATTGAGCGCGGCCAGGTAGAAGCCGCCGCCGTCACTGCTGAGGCGTACGTCTTCGCTGAGTAGCTCCTCGATGGTGGCCACGTCTCGCGCGGCCAACGCGGTCATGAAGCGGATCATCGCGTCCCGGGTTTGTTGCTTGAGCTGGTCGGTATTGGGGCGCCGCTGGTCATCGTATGCGCCCATGGTGCGGCGCGCGCGATGCAGCGTGGTCTTCACGTTTGCCGCGGAGATATCCAGGGCAGTCGCGGTTTCTTTGACCGAGTAGTCGAACACGTCGCGCAGCAATAGAACCGCGCGTTGTTGTGGACGCAACTGTTCGAGAGACAGCAGAAACGCAAACGATACGCTCTCTAGCAAGTCGTAGCGCCCCGCGGTAGTGTCGCCGCTGGCCAATTCCGGTTCGAATGAGGCAGGGTCGGTCTCCACCGGCGAAGGCAGCCACGGCCCGGTGTACTCCCGGCGTTTGCGCTTGCGTAGCAAGTCTTTGCTCAGGTTGAGTGCGACGCGAACCAGCCACGGGCGCCACGGTAAGTCGGTTCGCACCGGCGGCCGCTCCATGGCGCGGGTAAACGTATCGGCGACAATATCGTCTGCATCGGCCGCATTGCCGGTCATGCGATAACAGATCGCCCACAGGTAGCGCTGGCTCGAGCGCCACGCTTGGTCTAATGATTCAGGCATCCTACTTGCCAGCACGTTTGGCCGGGCTAAAAGGTTACATCATGCGAACATTCGACGAGTTGCAGGAGTTGTGGCAGGCCAGCGAGGCCCCGCCGGCCCGATCTGGCAGTGTAGTTGCCCTCACGGTGCGTGTCGGTCCGCTCAGCAATGAGCTGCGCGAGCAGGTGGAACTCTCGGTGGAGCTCGGCGTGGTTGGCGATCGTTGGAGCGCTGGCGATGAGCCCAATATCGACCAGCAGGTGAGCCTGATGAACGCGCGGGCGGCCGAGTTGGTATGCCACGACGACCATCCGCTGTCCGAGCCGGGGGACAATCTGGTCGTGGCCCTGGATCTGTCCGATGATGCGTTGCCGGTCGGTAGTCGCGTTCGCGCCGGCAGCGCTCTGCTCGAAATCACACCGTATCCCCACAAGGGTTGTAAGAAATTTCGCGAGCGTTTCGGCGCCGACGCCTTGCGCTGGGTGAATCACAAGGACACGATCGGCCACCACTTTCGCGGCGTTTACGGCAAGGTCATCGAGCCCGGCGTCGTGCGCGTCGGCGACGCCATCGTCGTCGAGGACTGATATGCCCCAGGTTGCGTTCACCAAGAATCTTCAGCGTCACGTCGCATGTCCGACCGTCGATGTCGGCGGCACCAGCGTGCGCGAAGCACTCGACCAGGTGTTCGCGCAAAACCCACAGGCGCGCAGTTACGTCCTCGATGATCAGGGCGGACTGCGCAAGCACATGGCGATCTTCATCAACGGTAAACAAATCTCGGACCGTCGCACCCTGAGCGACCCGGTCGCGGCGGACGACGAGATCTACATCATGCAGGCACTGTCCGGAGGCTGAGACATGGCGGGAACTCTTCTGGTTGGAACGCGCAAGGGGCTGTTCACCCTCGAGCGCGCCGACGGCGGTTGGCGGGTGGTCGATACGGAGTTCTTGGGCGACCGGGTGCCGATGGTGCTCGCCGATGGTCGCGACGGCACCTGGTACGCGGGCCTGGACCACGGCCACTTCGGCGGCAAGATGCATCGCTCGAACGATCGCGGCAAGACGTGGGAGGAAACCCCAGCACCCGCGTACCCCGAGAAACCCGAAGGCGTCAGTGATACCGGCCCCTCGGGGGAGATTCCGTGGAGCCTCAAGCTGATCTGGGAGCTGACGCCGGCCAACACCGATCAGCCCGGCGTGTTGTGGTGCGGCACGATTCCAGGCGGTGTATTCCGCAGTGACGACCGGGGCGATTCCTGGCGGCTCGTCGAATCCTTGTGGCACATGCCCGAGCGCAAAGAGTGGTTCGGCGGCGGCGCGGATTGGCCGGGCGCCCATTCGATCTGTGTGCACCCCGACGACTCGAATTGGGTCATGGTCGGCGTGTCGTGTGGCGGGGTGTGGCTCACGACCGATGGCGGCGCTAGCTGGTCGAGCCGGTCATCGGGGATGTTCGCCGAGTACATGCCACCCGATCGAAAGTTCGATCCCAACATTCAGGACCCCCATCGCATCGTCCAGTGTCGGGCTGCGCCGGATACGTTGTGGAGTCAGCATCACAACGGTGTGTTCCGATCGACCGATGCCGGTGCCAACTGGCAGGAAATCAGTGACGTACCGCCGTCGACGTTTGGCTTCGCCACCGTAGTGCATCCGCAGGAGCCGAAACTCGCGTGGTTCATCCCCGCCGTGAGCGATCAACACCGCATGCCGGTGGACGGTCGCCTGGTGGTCGCACGCACTCGTGATGGTGGTCACACGTTCGAGCAGCTGGTCGACGGCCTACCTCAACAGCACGCGTATGATCTGGTGTTTCGACACGCCCTGGACATCGACGGCAGCGGAAACGTGCTCGCGTTCGGGTCGACCACGGGTTCTTTATGGGTTAGCGACAATCAGGGCGATTCGTGGAGCCTGGTCAACGGCAATCTGCCGCCGATTTACTGCGTACGCTTCGCCGACCAGGGGTAGTATCCTGAGCCATGCGCACCATCTTGGGGGGACTAGCGGTGGCGGCTCTGGTCGCGTGTGGACCGTCTGTGAGCGGTGGCCTCGACGGCGGTAACACCGGCGAGACCTGCACCACGGAGAACGAAACGCGATGCGTCGGCCAGGGGTACCAGGTGTGCCGCGGTGGCAACTGGCAAATCGACACCACGTGCGACGCCAGCAAAGAGTGCGACCCGAGTCTCGGCTGCGTAGACTGCCGACCCAGCTTGTCCGAGACCTGCGTCGGCAACGACGTCTACTCGTGCAACAGCGACGGCACCATTGGTGGCTTCGTCGAGAGTTGCGGCCAGGACGCGTGCCTCAATGGTTCGTGCAGCGACGACTGTACCGCCGACGGTGCGGACTTGATCTATGTGGTCGACGATGCCTACGCGTTTTACAGTTTCGACCCGCGCAAGTTGGGAACCGAGGATCCGTTCACGCTCATCGGCAACCTCAACTGTGGTGCGTGCACCGCGTGGCCCGAGTGGGCGGGTGGCTGCACGCCGTTTTCGATGTCGGTCGATCGCAACGGTACTGCCTGGGTGCTGTACACCAGCGGCGATATCTTCCACGTCGACGTGACCACAGCCGCGTGCTCGCCGAGCGGGTTTAGCAAAGGCCAGTCACCTGCTGGCGCTCCCTCCGGCGGCTTCAAGTTGTTCGGCATGGGCTTCGTTTCGGACAGCGCCGGCGGCAACGCGGAGACGTTGTACATCGCCGGTGGACCGGTAGACGCCATGGGCGCGACCGGTCACCTGGGTCGAATCGATCCGGGCACGATGCAGGTAACCAACATCGGCGCGCTGCAATCCGCCGAGTTCAGTCCCGAGCTGACCGGTACGGGTGACGCGGAGTTGTTCGGTTACTACCCGGGCTTGAGTAGCTCGATGATCGCCAACCTGAGCAAGGTCGACGGCCAGCGCGGCCAGGCGTGGACCATGAACGGTCTAGGCGGCGACGTGGCTGCGTGGGCGTTCGCCCATTGGGGCGGCAAGTTCTACGTGTTCGCGAGTACGTCGGACATCATCGGCGGCATCACGTCCGATGTGTTGTTGATGGACCCGGACGGCGGCGGCTCGGAGACCGTCGTGTTGCCCAACCATGGCCACACGATCGTTGGTGCTGGCGTGTCTACCTGCGCGCCCGTCTACGTTCCCTAGCGGTCCTGAGCATTACGCACCGCGTCGATCTTGGGGGCGCACACCCCCGGTGTGTCGGCCCTGTGTCGGTCGCAAACCACGATCTGATCGCAGTATCTAGCGGAGATCGCGTGAACGGAAGTTGGTCCAGTGTGTGCAATTTACCTGCGGAGCAGTATCGCAGCACACGAAACAATGACCAGCCTCGTACACCTCGTCTTCGAATACCGCCGTCTGTTGGCCCGCAGGGAGCTGATGGACGGAGAGCTCAGCCGTTCGAGTGCAAGGCGTCTCGCCAGCCTCGAAAAGCTGTTCGGCGAAGAGCCCGACGAGAACAAAGAGACCATGGGATTGCAGTTCCGCCGGCGTCATGCGCGCTGCGAAGTACGCGTGCCCGCTACCATAAAGATGGGTGGCGCAGTCCAGGCGGTCGATGTGACGAACCTTGGTGGTGGCGGCGTACGCATCGAACCGGCGCCCGCGCTCAAGCGCGGTGAACGCGCTGTGGTTCGCATTGTTTCGCTCGATACGGGCAGTATCTACCATTACCCGGTTACCGCCGGGTGGTCCGAACGATCCGCGCAACAGTCCGCAATGGGGCTGGGTTTCGCCGGCGTTCCGCGGCAGCTGCCGCTGGCCTCCTAAGCTTTCTTAGGCGCAGGCCATATTTCTAGCCAGGGAATGTCACCTGGAACGGACTCTCTACGCTTGGCATCTCGTGAAGAAGTGTTAAGCAGCGGGTTCAGGTCTTGCCTTCGCCAGACAGCCTCTTATACTAGGAGTCATAAACTGACCAGTGGTCAGTGAAATTCTGATTTCCGAGTAAAATCATGGCGATATCTCAGCGCAGACAGCGCGAAAAGCAGGAGCGCCGGGCCCAGATCCTCGAGGCCGCGAGGACCGTATTTCGCAAAAAGGGCTTTCTTGTCGCGACTATGGACGAGGTCGCAAGCGAAGCGGAGCTCAGCAAGGGCACCTTGTATCTGTACTTCAAGAGCAAGGACGACCTGCTGATGGGCATCGGCATCTCGAACATCCGGGATATGGCGGTGCGTTTCGAGGATGCTCTCGACCGGAATGAAACCGGTCTCGAAACGGTTGCGGCGATGATGCGCAGCTACGCGGAATTCGCCCTCGACCGGCCACGCGACTTTCGGAACATGGCTTCGTTCCTCGCCTCCGGTCAGTCCCTGGATACGTCTTTGCCCCAGTTCACCGAATACCGTGATGCCATCGCCGGCTTGACGGCACGCATGGTCACGGCGATAGAGCGCGGCCAGGGTGACGGC
>SPJJ01045542.1_pt1 | contig 11339 bp, 8 predicted proteins | sample 3741741 | NCBI WGS metagenome assembly SPJJ01 (sample SAMN10925908, study PRJNA522277) | cold seep metagenome | isolation source: Elba SIP-enriched marine methane seep metagenome, extraction at timepoint T1 | place: Italy: coast of Elba, Mediterranean Sea | collected 2014-05 | reverse complement strand
GTTCGCGAGCGAGGGCGCTCCGCGCACGACCTTGGAGGGAGCCCGTAGGGTGGCTTTGCCGCCCGGAGGAGCGGGAACCGAGAGGTTCCCCATAGCGGTCCCCTAAAACGGACAGTCGATGGGGATGAAAGGGATCATCGCCTCGAAGTATCCCTCGCGGTAGCCCCAGTTCTGTCCCGGCTGGAGCACCCAATGCTCGGCGATGGGCGCCATGACTTCTCCTTGGGCATCCGTGACGCCCGGGAAGCTGTTGTTGGAGTAGTGAAGGAACATCCCGCCGGAGTCCCAGCTGTTCTGGACGTCGCGGATCGGTTCGCACGCGCGGTCGAGGGCGGTGTCGAGGGTGGCGAGCCACCGGTGCTGCGTGCCAGCGACCTGCGTGAGCGAGACGAGGTTTACCGGAGGCCCGGGCTGCGTGTAGCAGTACTCGTAGCACTCGTCCTCGCAGTACTCGTCGTAGTAGTAGTCGCAGTAGCAGTTCTCGTAGCAGACTTCTTCGCCGGTGAAGTTCGAGACGTCCTGGTAGTTGGTGCCGCCGTATTCGCCGTACTTGCCGCCGTAGTAGTTCGCGAACGCGACGCTGAGCCGGAACGAGTTGACGTCGACCTCGAACGGAGCGGCCATCGCCTCGTTGAACTGCAGCTCGAGCGTGGTCGGGTCGATGAGCCGGACGTCGACCAACTGCGGCGGGCCATTCACGTTGCCCGCGGTGGGGTCCGTGGGGTCGGTGGGATCCGTGGGGTCGGTGGGATCCGTGGGGTCGGTGGGATCCGTGGGGTCGGTGGGATTCGTGGGGTCCGACGGGTCCACCGTGGGGTCCGACGGATCGGTGGGGTCGGTGTCGTCGGAATCGGTCTCGGTTTCCCCGCCGGTCGGCGTCACGCCGATCAGCGACGGGTCGTCGATGAACACGCGATCCGCGCACCCACTGGCCGTCAGCGTTCCACCAGCGATCGCCGCGTGCACCCAACGACCAAACCGAAAACCAAGCATGGAACTAGCGTTTCAGACGGCCGCGTTGAGGTCAACCAACCGGTGATTGGCCACCGCGGCGCGAACGCGAGCGTCCGAACCGGGACGCTTCGACTTCGATCGCGCCGTAGCCGCCCTGCGTCCTCGTTCAGCGAAGCGCGAGCTTGTGGGGGCCGAGCGCAGCGTGCTCATTGCTCCCCCAACACGCGACCTGACCGGTCTTGCGGACCGCACAGCTGTGGCCTTTCCCGAGGGACAGGTCGACGGCGTCGCCCATCCCTCGGACTGCACCGGGCTTGAGCCGGCCGCCTGAGATCGGCCCGCCCGTTTGGCCTTGGTCGTTGCTCCCCCAGCACACGACGCGTCCGGTCTTGAGCCGGGCGCAGTTGTGGCGGTCACCACCGGCGATTTGTGCAACCTGCTGCAGCCCTTCGACCGGGATCGGGGTGTTGTGCTTCTTGCCGGTGGCCTTCATGCCCAGCTGGCCGTCGCTGTTCGAGCCCCAGCACCAGACCGTGCCGTTCTTGCGTTGCACGCAGGTGTGGTTGTCGCCGCTCGCCAGCGCCACGCCGTCGCGAATGCCCTGGACCTCGACGGCCTTGATCCTGCTTCCGCTCTTGCCGTCACCGAGCTGCCCCTCGGTGTTGCGGCCCCAGCACTTGACCTTGCCCGACGTCTCGAGTGCGCACACGTGGTTGCCCCCCGAGGCCATCTGCTTGATCGGGCCCAGACGATCGATCGTCATGGGCGAGGCGAAGACGCGCTGCGAGTCATCGCTGATCTGCCCGTTCTCTGCGTTGCCCCAACACTTCACCTTGGCATCGCTGGTCAGCGCGCACCCGTGATACTCGCCGACGGAGATCTGGCGGGCGCCTTTGAGGCCGCGGACCGCGACGACATCGAGGGACATCGCGCCCGGGCTACCGCCGCGGCCGTCTCCGAGCTGGCCGTCTTCGTTGTTGCCCCAGCACGCGACGGCCCCGCTCGTTCGGAGCGCGCAGCTGAAGTCACGCCCCACTTCGACCTGTTTCACGCCTTTGAGACCGCGGACCTTGGACAGGCGCGGGGAGTCGGTGCGGCCGCCGTTCCCAAGCTGCCCGTAGGTGTTCTTGCCCCAACACAGCACGTCGCCTGCCTTCCGACGGGCACAGGAGTGCTGAAAGCGCGATGCCACCTGGAGGAAGGGGTTTGGCGCGGCCTGGGGCTGTGCCTTGGGCTGCGGGGTTGGCGTGACGGGTCCCGGCGTCGGCTTGCTGGGGGATTGGGAGGGCTTGGTGGACCAGGTGCAGCCTGCACCGCACAGAAGGGCGACGCCCAACGCGATTGCTCCGTAGCGCATGTGAGCGGAGTATAGCCATCGATGTCCACCGAGCCGCGACCCGATCTGCCCCATGTGATCGTCGTCGGGGGCGGGACGGCTGGGCTGGCCAGCGCGTGGAAGCTTGCGGAGCGAGGGGCGAAGGTCACCGTCCTCGATCCCCGTCCCGCGCCTCATGACGAGGGTAGTCACACCGGTTTCACGCGGGTCACCCGCCACGCGTACCACGAGGGCACGTCCTACGTTCCGCTAGTGCGAGAGGCCGACGACATGTGGTCCGACCTGGAGTCGAAGCCGGGGGACCTGCTCGTGCGGACGGGCATGATCGAGTTCGGTCCACCCGACGATCCGGACTTCGTTGCTGCGGTGCAGGCGTGCAGGGCGTGCGGCGTCGAGCACCAGATGCTCAACGCTGCCGAGCTTCGCGCCCAATATCCCTTCGCGGTGCCCGATGGATGGCAGGGATGCTTCACGCCCTCGGGCGGCTACCTTCGGGTCGGGCCTTGCCTGCAGGCGATGCGGGCGGCCGCCGAAGCCCGCGGTGCGGTCGTTCGCGTCGGCGCTTCGGTCGTCGCGGTCGAGCCCGGTCGGGTGGTCGTCGAAGACGGGATCCTCGAGGCAGACGCGATCGTGCTCGCCGCCGGCACGGGGACCGCGAAGCTCGTTCCGGAGAGCACGGTGCAGCTGGCGGCCTTGCGCCGGGTGCTGTTCTGGCTTCGGCCGCGTACGATCCCCGAGACGCTCCCCGTATGGGGGGCGATGGTGCCGAACGGGTTCTTCTACGGCTTCCCCTACGGCGACGAAGGCCTGCAGGGGCTCAAGCTCGCCTGTCACACCAGCAGCACGATTCCCGGCCTGGACGATCCGGTCGACCCGGATGACCTCGATCGCGAGTTGAGGCCCGAGGATTGGGCGCCCATCGAGGCGTTCCTGCAGACGTACCTCCCCACGGTCGGAGTCGACCGTGTCGCCCACCGCGTGTGCACGTACACGGTCACCCCGTCGTGGGACTTCCTCGTCGATCGGCATCCAGACGTCGAGGGACTCGTGGTCGTGTCAGGCTTGTCGGGGCATGGGTTCAAGTTCGCGCCGTCGCTGGGTCGGCTCGTGACCCAGCTGGTCCTCGATGGGGCCGCGCCAACGCCCGAGTTCGCGTGGGCCCAACACGTCGAAGGAGCCGAAGCATGAGCGAGGTCGATCGCTACCGCCAACTCGTCGAGCTCGCCTCGGACGCGATCTTCATCACCGACGAAGGCGGCGCCATCGTCGAGGTCAACCACAAGGGTTGCGAGATGTTCCGGTACGAGTCGGCCGACCTGATCGGGGAGAAGGTCACCGCGCTCGTCGAGCCGGAGCACCTCGCTCGCAATCCGCTTCGTTTCGACTTGGTGCTCGCAGGACAAAACCTGGTCGTCGAGCGGGTCCTGCTGCGCTCGGATGGCTCGAGCTTCGATGGTGAGCTCAGCGTGAAGATGCTTCCGGATAGGTCGGTCCTCGGGATCGTGCGGGACATCAGTCGACGCAAAGAGAGCGAGCGCGCGCTTCAGGACTCCGAGCGGCGATTCCGGACGATCGTCGAGCAGTCTCCGCTGGCGACCGCGCTCTACCAGGCCGACGGCACGCTCATCGAGACCAACAAGGCCTCGGACGAGATGTGGTCGATCAGCCCCGAGGTGAAGGCTCAGATCCAGGGGCAGTACAACGTGCTCGAAGACCCGCAGTTGGTCGAGTCCGGGCTGATGCCGTACATCCAGCGCGGCTTCGCAGGAGAGGCGGTCGAGATCCCGGTCGTTCACTACGATCCTGAAAAGAGCCCGGCCCTCAAAGGCAAGCAGATGCGCGAGTTCTGGGTGCGAGGCCACGTCTACCCGGTGCGGAATGTAGACGGACAGATCCAGCACGTAGTGCTGATCCACGAAGACGTCACTGCGCTCAAGACCGCTGAGCGGGACAAGGTCGAGATGGTCGAGCAGATCCAGGAGACGCAGAAGCTCGAAAGCCTCGGCGTGCTGGCGGGCGGGGTGGCCCACGACTTCAACAACGTCCTCACCAGCATCCTCGGCCACGCGAGCCTGGCCTCGGAGACGATCGCCCCGGGGACGCAAGCTGCCGAGTCACTGGAGGCGATCGAGAAGAGTGCCCAACACGCCGCCGGGCTGTGTCGACAGTTGCTTGCCTACGCGGGGAAGGGACAGTTCCTGGTCGAGACGATGGATGTGTCGACCGAAGTCCGGAGCATGGTGGGCATGCTCGCGCTGTCCGTGTCCAAGAAGGCCACGCTTCGGCAGGAGCTCCCCGAGGGCTTGCCCGGAGTCAAGGTCGACGCGACCCAGTTCCGGCAGATCGTCATGAACCTCATCACCAACGCTTCGGACGCGCTGGATGACGAGGGCGGCGTCATCACGGTCAAGACCGGCGCCGACTCGTGCAGTGCCGCGCAGCTTGCCTCCACGGTGCTCGGAGAGGGGCTCGAGCCGGGACCCTACGTGTTCGTCGAGGTCGCCGACACCGGCGCCGGCATGACGCCAGAGACGGTCGCCAAGATGTTCGATCCGTTCTTCACCACGCGCTTCACCGGCCGAGGGCTGGGCCTCGCGGCGGTACTCGGCATCCTGCGCGGGCACGGCGGGACGATCGAGGTCGACACCGCCCCGGGCGAGGGCACGCGGGTGCGGGTCTTGTTCCCCGCGACCGATGCGGTCGACACCGCGGCGCGGCCCGAAGAGTGCGCCACCGAGCCTGATGCCGAGCATCGTTGCCGTGTCTTGGTCGTCGACGATGATGCCGCGATCCTGCGTCTGGTCAATCGAGGGCTGACGGCCGGCGGCTACGAAGTCATTGCGGCCGCCGACGGGACCGAGGGACTCGCGTGTTTCGAGGAGCACGCCGAACACCTGTGCCTCGTCATCCTCGACAAGACCATGCCGGGTGCCAGTGGGGACGAGGTCCTCGCACGCATGCGGGCGCTGGGTTCGAAGGTCCCGGCCATCTTGTCCAGCGGGTACAGCGAAGACGCCACCGATCGCGACCCGTCGCTGGAGCCGTACCAGTTCCTGCAGAAGCCGTATCGGATTCAGGACCTTCTCGCCCTGGTCGACGAACTCGCGATCTGACCGGGGCAGATTCTTCGAGATCGGCGTGAGACAAACCGAGGTCGCGCCGCAACTTCAGGTGCGATGCGGGCCCTCTTTCTCGCCGTCACTGCCTGTTCCGTAGGGTGCCTCGCGCCCGTGGCCGTGGAGCCGATCGCGCGGGGGTCGTCCTCGGGTGGGGGCGAACGGCCCGCAGACGACGCCCCAGAGGGGGAGGGGACGACCGGTGACCCCGCGGAAACCACCGGGGGCGTGGCGGAGTCCGGCTCGACCTCGACCAGAGGCGAGTCTTCGGGCGGTCCCGAGCCGTCCACCACTTCGGGCGCGGAGGGCTCATCGAGCTCGTCGGGAGGAGAACTGCTCGAAGGATGCGACGCGCACCCCGATGCGCTGCTTTGCGCCGACTTCGAGTCCGCGATCGACGAGGGCCTGTGGGAGATCCGGACCGCCGAGGGAGGGTCCATCGACGTCGTGGACGGCGTGTTGCGGGTGGAGCTCCAGTCCGCCGCCGGTGCCCGAGGCTTCATCCGGACGACCGACATCTTTCCGCTCCCCGACAACCGGTTCTTCGGCCGCGTCATGTTTCGGATCGCGCCCGAGAGCCCCAGCTTCCACGACTACTTGCTCGCCGCCGCCGGGCCGCTCGATGGCTCGCAAGCGCGCTACCGCCTCGACTCGAACGGGGGCGGCAGCCTCAACAGTCGCTACACCCACGCGTCGGTCGAGCAGCACGGCGGACTGCGCAAGCACGGCTACGACACGGTCCCCGAGACGTGGACCTGCATCGAATGGGAGTTCGATGGCTCCACGGACTCGATCCGCTTCTGGTTCGACGGGGAGTTCAACGAGGACATGTTCGTCGACGGCGCGGTCGAGGACCCTCCGTGGGTCGCTCCCGAGTTCGACTCCTTCGAGATCGGCTACCAGACCTACCAGGCACCGGACAACGCCGAAGCGTTCGAGATCCTGTACGACGACCTCGTGCTCGACACCGAGCGCATCGGCTGCCCCACCGCCTACAGGGGGTAGTGCTGTCGGATCAGAAGCGGCCCTTCCCAGCCGAGGCCGCCGTTGTCGTCGACCTCGACGAGGGGTTCGATCCCGTTGGATTTGGGCGAGCCTCCACAGCGCACCGCGCCAACCGAGCCGCAGCCGTCCCACGTCGCATCGGGGGCGAGTGCAGTCCAGAAGTCATTGCCCACCGGAAGGTCGGTCGAGGGCACCTCCAAGCCGGGCACGACCTCGCATCGGCTCGAGGCGTCGAGCTCGGTGAATGCCTGCCAAGCGCCCAGGTCGGCCTCGGTGTCCCCGAACAAGAATACGCAGGACCCCTCTTCGAGCCCCGCGTATACATTCCCGCCCAGCTCGGCGAACGCGGGAGCGTTGGGGGTGTAGTTGATCCGGGAGCCTTCGGTACCAAACACCAGGTTGCCGCGGAACACGGCGTCGGAGAGCCCGGCGTCGAAGCGGACCGCAGCGCCGCTGGCGGTCATGTACACGGTGTTTCGCACGGCCGTCACGCGGTCGCCGAGGATCAGCCCTGGTGGCGTGAGGGCCACGACGTTGCCCTCGATCCAAACGTCATCGCCCTCGGCGTCGAGCCCGTCCCCGTTCTCGACGCTGATATTGCCGAGGACCCACGCGGTTCCACCATCCACGCAGATGCCGCTGCGTTCGATGCCCCGAACCTGGTTGCCAACGACCTTCACGTCGCCGTCGCCACGCTCGTGGGCCTCGTCCAATAGCGTGACGTCGATGCCGTCCTCTCCGTTGTTGCGGATGACGTTGTCCGCGACCCAGTGATGCGAGCCAACCGCGGGGACCGGCATCTGCCACGTGATGTCGGAGATCCAAACCGCGGTCTTGTCGCCAACGTCGTGGATGTCGTTGCGGAACACCACGGTGTGGTGCGAGCCTTCCGAGATCCTGAACCCTCGAACCCCGCATCCGACGATCTCCGCGTCGTGGATGGTGAAGAACCCGGTTTCTTGCACGAGCACGCACGGGTTGTCGTTCGTGCCCGAGATGGTGAGGTCGCGGATCACGACGTGCTCCACCCCAAACAGCCGCAGAGCGGTCGAGGAGAGGGCAGGGGGGGCGCTCTCGCGCGGCCCGTAGGCCCCGACTACGATCGGTGCCAAGGCGGTCCCGGACCCGGTCAAGTTCACGGCGGCGCCGAGGCCCGGATACTCGCGGCCCCGTCGAAAGAGGACGTGGTCGCCAGGCTCCGAATCGCCGAGGTGTTCCCAAGCGCGCGCCTGGGTCTGCCACGGCTCGTCCCGGGTACCCGGTGCGGCATCGTCGCCCTCGAGGCTGTCGACGAAATAGCACTGGGCGCTGTCGCAGGGATCGTCGAGGCACTCGAGCCCAACCATCCACCACCCGGGATCGCAGGCGCACGTTGGTTCTCCGTCCACGAGAACGCACCGGCCCTGGCCTGAGCAGGGTTCGTCGCACTCGAGTCCGGGCCCGGTAGAGCTCTCGCCGCCGGTGTCCAGCCCGCCGCCCGTCGACTCCGAGCCGGTGGAGGTCCCGCCGGTGGAGGAGGACGACGACGAACCCATCGGATCCTCGTCGGGGATGGGCACGCATTCGCCGGCGTTCGAGCGTCCGAGGGCGCTGTATCGGCGGCCAGACTCGCACCCGTCGGTCGGATAGGAGCAGGCGCCGTTGGCCTCACAACGTCCACCTTCAGTCCGCGAGCACTGCTCGTCCCCCTCGCAGACGAAGGTGGACGGAATGCACCCTGCGAGGGCGACTACGCCCAGAAGCACGCCTCGCCGCACCTGGCGAGCATATCACCGGGGCCCGTGGATCCGCGTCCCGAGAAAAAAAGTGCACGAGGGGTGAGACAACGGATCGGGGCGCTGCAACTTCAGGGACGCGATGCGATTGGACCCACGACATCCGACCTTGATGCTGGCGCTGTGCGCACTCGGCTCGGGGTGCTACTCCGGCATGACCGTCAACCTGGACGGCGCTCCGGACACGGCTGCCGGCGAGACCGAGGGTGACGAGTCCGGACCCGGCGATACGGGCGATTCAGATGACGGTGACGGCGACTCGAGCGGCGGCGAGGACGTGGACCTCAGCTGCGAAACGTTCGAGGTCGGACCAGCGCCGATGCGCCGTCTGACCCGGGACGAGTACAACAACACCGTCCGCGACCTTCTGGGAGAGGAAGGGCGGCCTGCCGATGGCTTCATCGCAGACGAGGTCATCGGCGGGTTCGCCTCCAACGGGATCGCGCCGCTGTCCGAGGCCCAGCTGGACGAGTACATGGCTGCGGCCGAGTCCGTCGCCAATCGCGCCGTCGAGGAGCGCTGGGAGGCGGTCGTGGGCTGTGCCCCGGCCGAGGATGCCTGCATTCGCGACTTCGTCTCCGACTTTGGCGCTCGAGCGTTCCGTCGACCGCTCACCGACGCCGAGCAGGCCAACTACCTTCAGTTGTTGGATGACGCCGAGGGGAACATGCAGGAGGCGGTCGCGCTGGTCCTGCAGGCCTTCCTGCTCTCGCCCTCGTTCCTCTACCACGTCGAAGTCGGGGCGGAAGAAGAAGCCGGCCTCGTCCGGCTCGGCGATTACGAGCTTGCCTCGCGCCTGTCGTACTTCCTGTGGCAGAGCATGCCCGATGAGGAGCTGTTCGAGCTCGCCGCCGCCGGCATGCTCTCTGATCCGGAGACCCGGGTCACGCAGGCCCAACGCATGCTGGAGGACGATCGGGCGCGAGACTCGATCGCCTCGTTCCACCGGCAGTGGCTCGGCACGACCCAGCTCGAATACAGCGTGAAGGACCCGGAGCTCTTCCCGCAGTGGGGGCCGTCGCTCGTCGAGAGCATGGAGGCCGAGACCGTTGCCTTCGTCGACGAGGTGATCCGTCGCGGCGACGGAACGCTCGAGACGCTGCTCACCGCCGACTGGTCGATCATCTCCCCGGACCTCGCTGAGCTGTACGGCGTCGAGCCCCCGGCGTCCGGCATGGAGCGGGTCGAGCTCGACGCTTCCACCCGCTCGGGGCTCCTCACTCACGCAAGCCTTCTGGCCACGACCTCGCATGCGGCGGAGAACTCCTGGGTCTTCCGGGGCTTGTTCGTTCGCGAGCGGTTGCTCTGCGCCGAGTTCCCGCCTCCGCCGCCGATCGACGACGATGAGGAGATCAACAGCCCCAACCGCCTCGAGGACCCCGAGTGCTCCGGGTGCCATACCTTGATCGATCCGGTCGGGCAGGGCTTCGACACCTACTCGCCGATCGGGGTGTTCCGCACCACGGACGAGTCCGGCAACGCGGTGTCGAGCGGCGGCGAGTTCCTCGACCTGCCCGACGTCGGCACGTTCGACGGCCCGGTCGAGCTCGGGCAGAAGCTGGCGACGCATCCGCTCGTCACCAACTGCGTCACCACGCAATGGTTCCGCTACCTCGCGCGGCGGCACGAAAAAGACGCCGACACGTGCGGGCTCGACATCATTCGGCAGCGCTTTGCCGATTCGGGGGGAGACATCCCCCTGCTGATCTCCGACCTCGTTCGCTCAGAGAGCTTCCAATTCCGCGCTGCGGAGGACATGTGATGAAGACGATCGACCGCCGCGCATTTCTCGGTACCGGGCTCGCAGCTCTGGGTGCCGTCCCCTTCCTTTCCAATGCCCTGACCCGCTCCGTCCAAGCGGGAGGCGCCACCGAAACGCCTCGGCGACTCATCGTGTTCTACACGCCCAACGAGCCGATCGGCCGCGACCACTGGAAGCCCGAGGGCATCGGTGACGGTGATGTCCTCACAGGACTCCGCCCAACGATGGCTTCGCTCGAGCCGCACGCGCAGAACCTATTGATGGTCGGAGAGCTGGCCATGCACACCCAGGACGCCGAGACGCACGGTGCCGGGCACACCACGCTGGGTCACATGCTCACCGGTCGGCTCGTCTCGCCCTACGGGTCGAGCAATGCCGAGTTCTGGGCCTCGGGTCCATCGGTCGACCAGCACGTCGCAGATGCGCTGGGTGTCAGTGCCCTCGCCCTGGGGGCGCATGCGGGTGGCGCCAACGGAAACAGCCGGATCTCCTATCGCGGCGCCAATCAGCCCGTGCACCCCGTGGCGCGTCCCGACGATGCGTTCGACAGCCTGTTCGCGGACTTCGAGCTGCCCGAGTCCGAGCTCGCTGCACTTCGCACCCGTCGACTCAGCGTCCTCGATCGAGCCGCTGGCGATCTGCAGACGCTTTCCAATCGGCTCCCCCGCGAGGCGGCGGACAAGCTCGATGTCCACCTCACGCTGGTCCGCGAGCTCGAGACCAAGCTCGAGTCGGACATGCAGCTCGAATGCGAGGTTCCCGACGCACCTCCGAGCGCAAACTACGACGCAAACGAGAACTTCCCGGTCACCTTGCAGCGTCAGATCGACATCATGGTGCAGTCACTCGCGTGTGGGATCACCGACGTCGCATCTCTTCAGATCGGGAACACGGGTGCCGGAAACCTCACGCCCTTGTGGCCGGACATCGGCATCGACATCAACACCGACTGCCACACGCTGGCCCACGACTGGGACGACAACAACCAGCTCCGCGACGCTCGCATCGCGCTGGAGACGTACTACTACGATCAGTTCGCATATCTGCTCGACCAGCTGGCCTCGATTCCCGAGGGCACCGGGAGCATGCTCGACAACACCCTGGTGCTGTGGACCAAGCACCTTGGGTATCGTCACCGAGCCGAGGACATGTTGTTCATGCTCGCCGGTGGTGTCGCGGGCCCGCTCAACCCCGGCCGATACATCGAGCGCTCGGGGCAGCCACACAACCGGCTGCTCACGTCGGTTTGCAACCTGATGGGCCTGGGCGACGAGTCGTTCGGCGATACCAACTTCGGCAGCGGTGCGCTCGACCTCGGCTAGGGATCACGATGTCGGCGCGTGCTAGAGTCGAAGTGCCGATGGGGGGCACAGACCGCGACTTCGAGCTCG
>SPJJ01038000.1_pt1 | contig 11339 bp, 9 predicted proteins | sample 3741741 | NCBI WGS metagenome assembly SPJJ01 (sample SAMN10925908, study PRJNA522277) | cold seep metagenome | isolation source: Elba SIP-enriched marine methane seep metagenome, extraction at timepoint T1 | place: Italy: coast of Elba, Mediterranean Sea | collected 2014-05 | reverse complement strand
CTGGCGCAGGCGCAGGCGCGGCTCGCGGGGTGGCATTGAGTCCGGTGCAAGGTACGGCCGGGAAGGCGACCAAGTGGTCCTTGCGGGCCCGAGCGTGCAGCTCCTCCTCGGTGGGCACCAGGGCCACCGATTGATCGCAGACGTGGCAGGTGACGTCCGTCGGAATCTCGGAGACAGCCAGCTCCAGCCAGTTCTGCGGACAACTGTGCTCATTCGGACAGTTGGTGATCCAACCCAGGCACTCGCGCATTTGGAGAAGGGATGTACGGGGATCGGAGCGTCGGCGCAATTCCTCAGACGCTCGGCGCGTAGACAGTCGGATCCGGCACCCCCGCCTCCGCGAAGCCGCGGCGGCGCAGATGACAGCTATCGCAGGCCCCGCAAGCGCCCTCAGGCCGCGGATCGTAGCAGCTGGTGGTCAGACCGTAGTCGACGCCCAACGCCCTGCCTTTGCTGATGATTTCGGCCTTCGTCAGGTCCATCAGGGGCGCGCGCACCCGAAAGGTGCCCTGCCCGCTGACGCCCGCCTTGGTGGCGACGTTGGCCAGCGCCTCGAACGCTGAGACGAAGGCGGGCCGACAGTCGGGGTAGCCACTATAGTCGAGTCGGTTGGCGCCAAAGAACAGCTCGAAGGCACCGAGCACCTCGGCCAAACCCAGGGCCACCGCCAAGAAGACGGTATTGCGCGCCGGCACGTAGGTCACGGGGATCTCTCCCTCGGTATGGGCGTCTTTCGGCACCTCGATCTCGTCGGTGAGCGCGCTGCCGCCCACCGTGCGCAGGTCCAGACGCACGGTGCGGTGATCCTTGATTTTGAGCGATGTTGCGACCTTAGCGGCAGCCTCGAGCTCGACCCGGTGCCTTTGGCCGTAGTCGAAGCTCAAGGCATGCACGTCATAGCCCTCGGATTGGGCCCAGGCGGCGACGGTGGCGGAGTCCAATCCTCCGGACAGCAAAACGACGGCTTTGGCGGTCATGGGCTCAGCCCCATAGACCCACCGTAGGTACTTCGTCGATGCCGGGCCGAAATCGGCGTGACAGGGGGCGCCTGGACGTGTAGCTACGGCCGTCCGCACGCCGCGATGCGAGGATGGCGGAATTGGTAGACGTGCTGGATTTAGGTTCCAGTGGGTAACCCCCGTGCGGGTTCGAGTCCCGCTTCTCGCATAACAACCCCGGCGTGACGGCCATCTTTAGAAGGAAGCGCTGACTCATGAAGGTCGATGTCGAAACAGTCTCCCCAGTCGAGAAGAAGGTCTCGATTGCCGTCCCCTGGGACGATGTAAAGCAAGAGCTGGATACGGCGTACAGGGATCTCGCCAAACGGGCTCAGGTCAAAGGCTTTCGCGCCGGCAAAGTGCCGCGCAAGGTGCTTGAGAAGTTCTACAAGCAGTCTGTCGAAGGCCAAGTGCTCGGGCAGATCCTGGACGATAGCTTCAAAAAGGCTGTCGCCGAGAAGGACCTGGTCCCGATCGACAACCCCCAGGTCTCGGACTTCCCCACCCTGAAGCCCAACGAGGATCTGGAGTTCACCGCCACCGTGCAGGTGAAGCCCGAGATCGACATCAAGGAGTACAAGGGCCTCAACGTCGAAAAGAAGGTGCGGCAGGTCAGCGACGAAGAGGTCGATACCGAGCTGCAGCAGATGCGCGAAAAGGCCACCGTGGTCGAGCCGGTCACGGATCGCCAGGAGTGCCAGGCCGACGACCTCGCGGTCATCGACTTCTTCGGTTACGTCGACGGCGAGACCTTCAAGGGCGGCAAGGGCATCAACTACACCGTTCAGGTCGGCGCCAACCAGATGATCGAGGGCTTCGAAGATCACCTGATCGGCATGAAGATCGGCGACGAGAAGAAGTTCCAGCTCAACTTCCCCAAGGGCCAAGGCCCCGACGAGGTTCAGGGCAAGGATGTCGACTGGAAGGTCGACCTCAAGGAGCTCAAGACGAAGATCCTGCCCGAGCTGGACGACGATTTCGCCCAGGACCTGGGTGATTACGACACGCTCGATGAGCTGAAGGCTGGCTTGCGCGAGAACATCGCCACCCGCGAGGACGCGCGCGCCAAGCGCCAGCTCCGCGACGCGGTGATGGAGAAGCTCGTCGAGGAGAACCCCGTCGAGGTCCCGCCCACCATGATCGAGCGTCAGCTGGACTACCTGCTGAACGACGCGATGAAGATGATGCAGACCGCGACCCCCGAGATGAAGGAGGCCATCGGCAAGCTGCGTGGCGAGCTTCGTCCGCGGGCCCAGCGTCAGGTCGCCGGCATGCTCTTGCTCGAGGCCGTCGCCCGAGTTGAGGACGTCGAGGTCGAGGACCAGGCGCTCGAGGGTCGCATCCAGGAGCTGGCGCGGGAAAACCGCATGCAGCCCAAGCAGCTCAAGATCCAGCTCAAGCAGAACGACCAGATCGAGTCGCTGCGCTACAACATGAAGCAGGACAAGGCCCTGGACCTGGTGCTGGAGGCGGCCACCGTCACCGAGCGCACCGTGACCCAGGAGGAGCTGGACGCTGAGGAGGCCGCCGCGGCCGCCGCCGACGCGGGTGCTGCCGCCGAAGCCAGCGAAGGCGAGCCGGAGCACGTGCACGGCCCCGACTGCGACCACGACTGAGTCGATCCTTCCCTACGGGGCTGGACGTGAATCCAGACTCCGGCCACCATAGCGACAACATGACTTTCGTCCCGTCTTTCCGATCTTCGGGAAGACCGGGGCGCGTCGTGTGTTTCTTAGAGCGCGCGCGCCACTTCCGGTGCGCGCCGCCTAGCAGGAGAACGATTTGAGCTACCTCGTCCCTACCGTCATCGAGCAGACCCACCGCGGTGAGCGCGCGTACGACATCTGGTCGCGCCTGATGAAGGACCGGATCGTCTTTTTGGGCACCGCCATCGACGACATGGTCGCCAACAGCATTGTGGCCCAGCTTCTCTTCCTCGAGTCCGAGGATCCGGAGAAGGACGTGAACCTCTACATCAACAGCCCCGGCGGTTCCGTGACCGCCGGCCTCGCGATCTACGACACCATGCAGTACGTGCGGTGCCCCATCACGACGATCTGCGTCGGCATGGCGGCGTCCATGGGCGCGGTGATCCTCGCGGCGGGTTCGGACGGCAAGCGCAAGGCCCTGCCCCACTCCCGCATCATGATCCACCAGCCCCACGGCGGCAGCCGCGGGCAGGTCTCCGACATCGAGATCATCGCGAAGGAGATGCTGCGTACCAAGCAAACCCTGAACGAGATCCTCTCCCGGCACTCAGGGCAACCCGTAGAGAACATCAGCAAGGACTCGGACCGGGATAACTACATGTCCGCCGCAGAGGCCAAAGAATACGGCCTTATCGACGACGTCGTGGCCCACAAGAAGGAAATCAAGGGGCCCACACCGGCAACCTGATCCGTCTCAATGCGTGAACCACACGCGTAGGTGATTGCAACGAGAGCGTCTTTCGGGCGCAATGGAAGATGTTCGATGGCAGACCGGGGCAAGAGAGACGAAGGCTACGGCGGGAATCTGACCTGCTCTTTTTGCGGCAAGTCGCAAAAGGAAGTGAAGAAGCTCATCGCTGGGCCGACGGTGTACATCTGCGACGAGTGCATCGGCCTGTGTAACGACATCATCGACGAGGAGCAGGACAAGGACTCCCGCAGCGACGGCACCTTCAAGGTGCCGAAGCCCTCGGAGATCAAGGACGTGCTCGACGAGTACGTGATTGGCCAAGAGCGCGCGAAGAAGTCTCTCGCGGTCGCGGTGCACAATCACTACAAGCGCGTGATGTCCAAACAGGAGGACGAGGACGAAGACGACGTCGAGTTGCAAAAGTCCAACATCCTCATGATCGGGCCCTCGGGTTCGGGCAAGACGCTGCTCGCGCAGACCCTGGCTCGAATCCTCAACGTGCCCTTCACCATCGCGGATGCGACCACGCTGACCGAGGCTGGCTACGTCGGAGAGGACGTCGAGAACATCTTGGTGAACCTCCTGCAGGCCGCCGATGACGACATCGAGCGCGCCAGCCGGGGCATCGTCTACATCGACGAGATCGACAAGCTCTCCCGCAAGAGCGAGTCCCCCTCGATCACCCGAGATGTCTCGGGCGAGGGTGTGCAACAGGCCTTGCTCAAGATCCTCGAGGGCACGCAGGCCAACTTGCCGCCCAAGGGCGGGCGTAAGCATCCCCAGCAGGACTTCGTGCAGATGGATACGACCAATATCCTGTTCATCTGCGGTGGTGCCTTCTGCGGGCTGGAGACGATCATCGAGCGGCGCATCGGCAAAAAGTCCATGGGCTTTGGCGCCGAGATCAGCCGCAAGAAGGACAAGAAGATCGGCGAGTACCTCCAGGAGGTGCGCCCCGGAGACCTGCTCAAGTTCGGCATGATTCCGGAGTTCACAGGCCGCCTTCCCGTGGTGACCTACCTCGACGAGCTCGATGAGGATGCCCTCAGGGACATCCTCACCAAGCCCAAGAACGCGCTCGTGAAGCAGTACGAGAAGCTCTTGGACCTCGATAACGTCAAGCTGACCTTCGGAGACGGCGCCATCGAGGCCATCGCGAGGAAGGCCATCGACAAGGGCACGGGGGCGCGAGGCCTTCGGGCTATCGTCGAAGGCAGCATGCTCGACATCATGTACGAGATCCCGGCCCGTAAGGACGTGGTTGAGGTCATGATCACGCCCGAGGCGATCAACGACGGCGAGCAGCCCAAGCTGGTCTCCAAAGAAGTCAAACCCACCGGCACCTGAGCCTACGGGCCGCCGACCCCCGTCAACTCTGACTGCATAGTCAGATCTCATATACACATCAGTGCGCGCCGGCACGGGCTGAACCGTTGCCAAGGCCAAGACAACCGGGCTAGCCAGCCTTGGGATCAGCGCACGATATGGGCCTTTTTGATTATACCGACGAATTCAACGACGCCGTCGATCGGTGGGACGGCAAGGTCGAGGGAGTCAGCAAGCACAACCGCAAGATCAACCGTCTGCGGGTGTTCAAGAACCCCTTCCTAGAAAATGTGCTGGCGACCTCACATCCCATCATGCCGGGCGTCTGGTTTGGGCCCTTCATCATTTATGGAGGCTACCTTGCAGTCACCGGCACCCGCGGTCCGCTGTGGGGCGTGCTGATGTACCTCGCCGGCGCCCTGGGATTCACGCTGCTTGAGTACACGCTGCACCGCTTCCCATTTCACATGAAGCCGGGGCCATCCCGCGCCAGCAAAGTGCGGCAGTTTGTAATGCACGGCTACCATCACCAGTTCCCCAATGACCGTCTGCGCCTCGTGGCCCCGCCGATCATGAGCTGGCCGATCGCGGCGGTGCTCTTTGTCATCTACAGCCTGCTGCTCGATGCGCAGGGCGCGCTCATCCTCTTCGGCGGCACCACGGCCGGGTACCTATTTTACGACTGGGTGCACTACTACACGCACCACTTCCGCTCACCGAAGACCCGGCTCGGCAAGGCCCTGCGCCGCGCGCACGCTGTGCATCACCACAAGCTCTTTCACCTCAACATGGGCATCAGCTCCCCGCTTTGGGACTGGGTCTTTGGCTCTTTTGCCTGGTCTGAGGAAGCCGTGAAGGACGCTATGGCCGCCACCCGCGCCATCGAGGCGATGGAGGCCAACGAAGAGTCTCCGCCCTCCGCCGACGCGCTCGCGACCAAGTACTAACGCCGATTCTTGGGGTTGGGGGCCAACGCGGTCGCCTCAGCCTCGGGCCCATCTCCGCCATCGATGGACGAGATGGTCTGCTCCCCCGATTCTGTAAAACTCATGGGCGGCAGGAGCGTATCCGGAGACAGCGTCTCTGGTTCGGGCCGCCGCTTATTGACGGGCGTGAGGGTGCTGCGTCGGTGGATGTGCATGCGCTCATCCGTCACGTCCTCGTCTCGCACCGGCATCACCACGGCTTCTGGCAAAGCGTAGGGCGAGTCCATCTCATCGAGCTCCGTCGGCTGCACGATCTGACTCGGAGAGGCGGCGCCGGGCTGCCTTGCACGGCGACGGCGGCCCCGAGACGGCTTTTTGAGCATCTCCGGGTTCTTTTCTAGCTCCTGCCGGACCACCGAGAGCAGCGCGCGCACACGATGGGGGTCGCCGGTGAGCACAACATCAATGCCCGGTGCGTCGATGCGCACCCGCACTTCGTCGCTCAACCCGAAGGCGCGGAGGATGTCTTTCCACAATCCCAAAATCGCTGGCCGACCCTAGGCCTCATACTAAACAAAGTGGGCAGCTCAAGCGATGTTCCAAGCGCCCTTAGCCTTGAGAATACGCTCACATGCCTCACGCACCGCGCCCTGCCCACCATTAGTGCGCAGCACGACGTGGGCCGCAGCGCGCACCTCGGAGGCCGCATCCGCCACCGCCATCGACAGCCCCACCTTCTTCATGAGGTGCAGGTCCGGCAGATCATCGCCCACATAGGCGACCTGACTTTCATTGAGGTCGAGGCGCTGCAGGATGTCCTGAAAAGCCTCCTCCTTGTCGTCAATGCCGAGATAGGTCAGTTGAATGCCGAGCTCGTCAGCGCGACGCGCCGTGGCCTCACTGCGCCGGCCCGAGATCAGCGCCACCGGCACGCCCGAGGCGATCATGAGCTGAATGCCCAGGCCGTCGCGCACGTGGAAGGTCTTCGCCTCGCGCCCGTCGGGCAGGTAGAGCAAGCGCCCATCCGTGAGCACGCCGTCGACATCGAGCATCATGACGCGGACCTGTTGGGCGCGCCCTTCAAACTGCGCGGGTAGCGGCGGCATGGACATGAGCGCTGTTTAGCAGAAGCCGATCACGCGGGGAAACGGAAGTGCGCCTGTCTCAGCATTGATTCGTCCCGCGATGGCCCGATCCCATACCTCAGGCCAGGCATCTTGGAGCTCACGCAGTCGATCGGCGACCCTACCAAAGTGGCTCCATACGTCCTTGGAGGGCAAATCTACGGGTTCCGGCACCATCTGCGCGGCCCTGGGAAGCGAGCGCAGGACAGCTTCCAGATCGGCATGCAATCGATCCGCGTGCCTCGGTGTGGCACGACGAGCGTCGTCCAGACGCAGCGCCAAGCGCTCCAAGTGCGCGCGCCAAGGCCCCTTCAAGCGCTCCGACCAGCCCCGTGGCTGCGGCGGCCCGCCATCATTAAGCACAGCGTGCAGGGCTAGCAGGTCGGTGGTGCGCGGCTTCAGCAGGTGCCCCTGGCCCTGCTCCGCCGCACCGGGACGCTGGCCGGGCAAGTGCAAGACCGACCACGGGCAGTGCAAGGGCACTTGCTCATGCGTCAGCGTCTGGCCCCACAGGCCATCCGCGTTCCTACCCACCGGCAGCATCGGCGGCAGCATGCTGTGGCGCAGGTCCAAGGCCAGGCAGGTGCTCATCAGGTGGCGCCCGCGGGTCGCGATGGGCGCGGCGCGGTGCACCTGACGCGAGGCCCGCACCCTGGGCCAAGCCTCCGCCTGTTCGGCTAACCAGGCGCCACCACGACGCAGGTACCCCACGGTGGAGCGCATGCCGCTATCACCCACGACCCCAAGGCTGCGTACCGGCGCCGGCTCATCATCGAGCACCCTGGATAGCGGCTGAAGTTGGCCATCCACACTTCGCAAGGCATCCTGCGCAGTCTCGAACAGACGCATTGCGGTCGGGTCCCCTGCCGGTCCACAAAGCCCTTGGGGCGCCGGCGCCACCAATGGCACCACATCATCGTCCATGATGAGCCCGCGCCTGCCTGCGAGCAGCAGCAGCCCGGTATTGAAGGCCGCTCCGGGGGTGTCCGCGGAGTCGGGACCCAACAGCGCCCAGGACAAGATATCCTGCAAAGCAATAGAGCCTGCACTGAGGTGCTCAATCCAAGCGCGGCGCCCGTCTCGATCAACCTGCACGCCGCGTTCGAGGATGGCTGCGCGATTGAGCTGAAGGGCTAAGGGGCTGCGTGCATCGTCCACGACGAAGACCGTGGCGTCTGGCCACTGTTCACGAAGATGACGCAGCGCGCGATTGAGCCGCTGGGGTCGTTGGTGAGTTCGCAGGACGATCTGCACGCCCCGACATTGGAACACAGACCACACGTTCACCTCGAATACCTCGAAGGTGCCTGCTAGAAAGTGAAGCAGGTGAACTTGCCCGTGCAAACAGACCCGAGCCAGATCCGCTCCTACCTTGGTGCCTTCGCAGTGCTCTTGTCGGCTTGTAGCGCACCTCAGACCGCACCAGCCGGCGCGCAGGCGCTCAAACAGCCGGCGACGTCCGACACAGCGCTAAAGCAGTCCCCCAGCGACCGCATCGCGGGGCTCGCGGTGGGCCTGGGCTACTCTGGGTACCGCACCGGACAGCACCCGGACCGCGGTGCCGGCGCCGTGGAGCCCAGCGAGGCGGAAATCCTGGAGGACCTCAAGCTGCTCACGCGAGACGGGCAGTTTGGGCTGATCCGGCTGTACGACACCGGAGATCTCGCAACCCGGGTGCTCAAGGCAATTCGAACCCACAACCTGCCGCTCAAGGTCATGCAAGGGGCCTGGCTGGAGGGCGAGGTGGACAATCACGAGGGCTGCGCCTGGATCACCGAGCCGGTGCCACAGAGCAAGCTCATCGAAAACCGAGCCCGCAATATCCAAGAGGTGGACCGGCTCATCGCCCTGGCCAAGGCCTACCCGAAGATCATTGTCGCAGTGAACGTCGGCAATGAAGTGCTGGTGACTTGGAATGACCACCTCGTGCCGGTCGCATCAATGCGCGCGCACCTCAGCCGGGTGAAGGCTGCGGTGAGCCAGCCGGTGACCGTGGCCGACAACTACGTGGCCTGGGCCGAGCACGGCCCAGCGCTCAGGGACGTGGTCGACTTCGTCGCCCTGCACACCTACCCGGCCTGGGAACAAAAGAGCATCGAGCAGGCGATGCCGTACACCATCGCCAACATCAGGCGGGTGCAGGCCGCCATGCCCGGGATCCCGTTGGCGATCGGCGAGGCCGGCTGGCCCTCCGTCGCCTCTGAGTTTGGGGCCCGGGCCTCACAGCAGAACCAACAGCTCTATTACGAGGCTCTCACCGCCTGGGCGGCCCAAAATAACATCACGACCTTCATGTTTGAGGCCTTCGACGAGGACTGGAAGGGCAACCCAAACAACCCCCTCGGGGCCGAAAAGCACTGGGGGCTGTTCAACATCGACCGCACTCCAAAACAGGTCATGCACAGCCGGTATCCGGACCTTGTGGGCCCTCGCTGAGCCCTGGCAGCTACTTGACAAGGCTCACAGCCAGTCTTAGTTTGTTCGCCGAACAAACAAAGATGTGGCGTAGAAAAACCAGCTACGATCGGGCATGTCCGCCCTGCAGCGCTCGGGCGCACGGCGAGAGCGCGCTGAAGTCCAACGCCCGGACGCAACGCGACTTCGACCACGCAAGCCGCGCACGCGTGAGCACGCACAGCCCTGATGGTCCGGTCGGACCCCTGCGCACAGACGACGGCAACGCCCTCGCGCAGGGCCCCTCTCTCTGGTCCCCGCTCGATATCCTCGAGCGGGCCTTCGCACACGACACACACTCCGGCATCGAATGGGTCGACGCTAAGGCTCAAGTTCGCACACTCACGAAGAGTACGTTGCGGCATCGAGGCAAGATCGACACACGGTGCCAGGCGCCGCAACAGGGGGTCCCATGAACACTAAAACCTATCGCTGGGGGCTAGCACGAGGCAGCGCGCTCATCGTCGCGCTGACAGGGCTGGCCTTCTCCCCGGCGGAAACGCCCGACGCGGCTGCGACGACAGCATCGGTGGCGCCGACGCGGGCCAATATATTCACGCCCGTGGGCCCCAGCCATGCGTTGCCGGCGGCGCCGCGCCTGACGCAGCCCGCCCCACCGCCCAAACCCATCGGGAACTCATTCCGCGTGGGCAGGCTCGTCGGTCGGCGCGCCACGGAGCCGCCGAAGGACGGTATCAATGGCCCTCAGACGGTGCGAGTCCACAAAGATACTAGCGGCTACAAGCTCTTGGTGGATGGAACGCCGACGATGGTCTTCGGCATGAACTGGGGCTACATGCCCATCGGTGAGAACTATAGCTATGACTTTTGGGGCAAGCCGGATGAGTTCATCATCGACGCCCTAGAGTCAGAGATGACGCTGCTCAAAGACATGGGCGTCAACGTCATTCGCCTGTATGTCGGGGTACCTCAACGTTGGATTACGTACATGTACGAGAAGTACGGTATCTTTACGGTGCTCAACCACCCCATGGGCCGCTACGGCTTCACGATGAATGGGGTTTGGACGAACCCGACCAATTATGGCGACGATGCCCAGCGCGCCTATCTCAAGAACGAAATCATGGAGCTCATCGAGGCGTACAAGGATACGCCCGGCCTGCTCTTTTGGTTGCTCGGCAACGAGAATAACTATGGTCTGTACTGGAGCTCCGCCGAGATCGAGGACCTGCCGCTCGACAACCAGAACGATGCGCGGGCCGAGTTCCTCTACAGCCTCTATGGCGAGGTCATCGACGGTATCCACGAACGGGACGACAAGCACCCTGTGGCTATCGCGAATGGAGATCTGCAGTTCATCGACCTGATCGCCAAGCACGCCCCCAACCTCGACATCATGGGCTCCAATGTTTACCGAGGGCCGAGGTCAGGCAAACTCTTCGCTGAGGTGGAAGAAAAGCTCGGCGTACCCTTCGTCTACACCGAGTTCGGCTCCGACGCTTATAATGCCAAGGAGGATCGCGAGGACGACCTCTCCCAGGCCGTGATCAACCACTCGCTGTGGCAAGAGATCTACGAGCAGAGCTACGGCAAGGGCCAGGTAGGCAACGCGATCGGCGGCATGGTCTTTCAGTGGAGCGATGGCTGGTGGAAGTACAAGCAGACCGAGAACCTAGACCAGCAAGACAACACCGCCTCCTGGTCCAACAAGGCCTATATGTTCGACTGGACTGAGGACGGCAATAACATGAACGAGGAGTGGTTCGGGATCTGCGCTAAGGGCCCGAATGACGAGCGAGGCCTGTACAAGGTCTACCCACGAACCTCGTACTATGTGCTGCGAGAGGCCTTCAAGTTGGATCCCTACGCGGAGACCACGACCGCCCAGGTGATCAGAGGCTTCTATAACAACATCCGGCCGAAGGACCTGTCGAAGAATTATGAGGTCACCCGGGTCAGCCAGAAGCTTGAGCTGTTCTCGATGGTTCGCACCGCCAACCTGGTTCTGGAGCTGAATACCTTCACTACCAGCGGCAAGGGGCTCGATAGCATCGAACGCAGCACTCGGCGCTTCGGTCACACGCAGTCGGCCTATATGGAGTTCGAAGTCCAGCCGACCAGCAACGTTCGGGCGAGCGTCTCGGTCAACG
>SPJJ01016600.1_pt1 | contig 11342 bp, 9 predicted proteins | sample 3741741 | NCBI WGS metagenome assembly SPJJ01 (sample SAMN10925908, study PRJNA522277) | cold seep metagenome | isolation source: Elba SIP-enriched marine methane seep metagenome, extraction at timepoint T1 | place: Italy: coast of Elba, Mediterranean Sea | collected 2014-05 | reverse complement strand
TACGATCAGCGGCTGCTCGATGCACGGCTCGAGATGCCGAAGCTGATCTCCCGACTTCCCGAGCTGCGCGGCTGAGTCGTCATTTCGGCAGCGTGTCGAGCTTCGTGCGGTAGGCGTCCAGCATCGCCTCCAGCTTGGCGAGGGTCTTGGCGTTGCGCTGCTGGTCCTCGCTCCCCAGGCCCGGGGCTGCGAGCTTTCGCTGCCGCGCCCACGAGTCCGCCGCCGGGCGAGAGATGCTGCCCCGACTGCGGCGCTCGCGGAGTAGGCTGCCCCGCGGTCGCTGCCCCTTCGTTCAGGCGCCAAACGGCCAAACTTGGCGCGTCCGGGCCCCCGCTCGGTACCATCCCCGCCCGTGGTCGACGCGCGCCGAGCTCTGATCGAGGACCTGCACGGCTGCTACGACGCCGGCAGCCTGAGGATCCTGGTCGGAGCTGGGGTGTCGATGGCCTCGGGCCTGCCGGGCTGGGATGCGCTGAACCTGGGCTTGCTGCGCGCGGTGATCGAATCCGACCTGCGCGGCCGCTGCGAGAACGCCGAGGGGGCGGCGTACGTGCGCTCGCTGGTCGGCAACGAATCGGTCGAGGCGCTGACCAACGAGGTCTACCGCCGGATCGGGCGGGACGCTGCCGCGGACTTCGCCTGGCGACGGCTCGGGGACACCGAGTTCAAGCGACAGCTCGGGCTGCAGCTGTACCCGCGCCCAATCGACAAGCTGCCGCTTCGCAGCACCCAGCGCCAGCTGGCCGCGATGGCTCAGCAGGTCTCCAAGCGCGACCTGCTCTTCACGACCAACTACGACCCGATCCTCGAGCGCGCGATCGCGGAGCTCCGCGGGGCGCCGGACGAATGGGCGAAACACCGCTACCCCCTGAGCGCCCGCAGTCGCTCGAGCACCAAGCCGCGGGTGCACCACCTTCACGGCTGGCTCGACGAGCGCGGCATGGTCGGCGGCACCCTCGTGCTGACGGAGACGAGCTACTTGGGGCTGTTTGCCGACAAGCGCGCGACCCCCAACACGGACCTCAAGAAGCTGCTGATGGGCAATGCCCCGGTGCTGGTGCTCGGCATGAGCCTGGCCGACCCCAACCTACGCCGCTTGCTCGACCGGCGACGGGTCACGCCGCTGCGCGATGGCGACAACGCGATCTATGCGGTCATGGTGGGCGGCAACGAGGCCGCCGACGATCAGATCAACCAGTACTGGACCGGCACGTGGAACGTGAACCCGCTGTGGCTGCCCAACTTCGGCTACATCCCGCATCTGCTGCGCCAGGTGCAGTGGGGCTGGACCGGTGAGGTGCTGCCCTGGTTCGAGGACTGCCTCGGGTGGCTCGATGGTCATCTGGGCGACCTGCGCTTCACCGATGCCTGGCAGCGACGCGCCAATCGCTCGCTCAAGACGTTGGTCGAACACGTCCGCACCTACTTTGGTCTGGACCCCGGGGAGGTGATCACCACCAGCTTGTTCCTGCCGGGGCACGACGAGGGCCGGCAAGTGATCCAGCTGGTGGCCACGTCGCGCCATGAACGGTCGGGTGACGAGTCGCGCAAGCACGCCAAGCTGCGCGCGCTGAGGGTGGGCCCCGAGCGCGCCGTTCAGGGGGTGGCCGGGATCTCCTTCCACTACGGCAACAGCAACGATGCGTGCGACAACCACAGCAGCATCAACTACAACTTCACCTCCCGCCAGGTGAAGGAGTGGGATCGGGCCTTCAACATGCGGGACTGGCGTTCGATCCTCGCCGTGCCCGCCCTGGATGGGGAGTCGTGGCTGCCCTATTCGGTCATGACCCTGACGTCCAACCTGGCCAAACCGTTCTGGCGTCGCTTCGGCAACGAGCGACATGATCTTCCGGTGCTCAAGACCCTGATGCGGCGCGTCTGCAAAGAGCTGGTCGCCCATCACGGGCTCGGATGAGGGCGGTGCTACAATGACCTCCGAGACGATGGCGAAGTCCACCAAGCGCAAGACGGTCCGCAAGGCTTCGGCGCGCCGAAAGAAGCGCGCCGCCGCGGGGCAGACGATTCGCTTCGACTTCGACAGCCACGGCGCGCATGCGGCCTATGTCGACGTGGTCGACGAGTCCACGCGCGATCAGTCCGATCTCATCGCGGCCGCAATCCAGCAGAGCTGGGACGCCCTCGACGAAGAGTGAGCCGCGGGCCGCGACAACGCCGGCTCGACCTCGTCTGATCGGGGCGATGCGCTGGACTTGTTGTTCGTGGCTCGCGCTGCTTGCGGCGTGCCAGCCGGTGCCCGAGGTCTCTGGACCGGAGCAAAACCGGCCGACCGCAGACGTACCGTCTCCGCATCCGGTCGACGCAGAGCCGGTGCCGGTGCCGTGGTCCTGGGTCGAAGACGACCGCGGTGACGCGCGGCAGGTGAGCCCCGGCTATGGACCGTGGGGGAGCGAGGCGGTCGAGGTGGAGTGCTCGAGTTCCGTCTCGACGGTCGCGAGCGTTCGCTGCCGACGCTATCGGGGGGAGGAGCTGTGGTCGTTCCACGGCGACCGCCCTGCGGTCAGTGGCGACGTCTTGGTCGAAGGCGACGCGGTCTACGTGGCGTGGGCCGGCGAAAGGCAGACCACCGTCCGGGCGCTGGAGCTGGCCGACGGGACGTTGCGGTGGGCGTCGACGATCGAGGCGTACGGGATCGTCCAGCTCGACGTCGCCGAGCACACCCTGCGCATTCACGACGAGCACGGGGCCAGCCATGCGTTGGACCTGGTGAGCGGCGAGCCGCGAGGCGCATCGCGAATGCCCGCCGATCTCCTCGACGTTGGCTGGTCCCAGGGGGCGACAGACGTCTTGGATCCCCAAGGGCGGGCCTGGAGCGTCACCGATGGGCGCCTCGTTGGCGATGGCGTCTACGTCGAGCTCCCGCACCGGCACTACCGCAGCGACGCTCAGCGGGTGATTCACTGGTCCCTGGACGTGCATGCGTCCGGTGTCACGGTCCATGAGCGCGTCGACCTGAAGGACACGCCCGCGTATTCGATGCGGTGGGTGCACGCGTACGACTACGCCGGGCGCCGGCTGGGCACGCGACGGATCGTCTCCGGCGACGACCATCCAGGACTGTGGGAGCTGCACGTGGTTCCGGAGCGCACGCTCCCGCCGCAGTAGGCCTCAGCTCGCCACGGCGGCCGGCGTCACTTCGATCGTGTCGCGGGTATCGTCGGCGGGCGCTTCGATTGCGGCGAGCACGTCGGCCCGCGCCTCACCGCGCGCGGCGATCAGCAGCTGGAGGACGGAGGTCCGCGCGAGAGCCCCGGTACCCCGGCCGCCGCCTTCGACCAGCGCGTAGGCGTGGTCGAGCGGCTGGAGGCAGCGGTGAACCCGATCGGCGATCTCGGGTGCAACGAGGCGCTCGACCTGGTGCAAGACGGCCCGGTTGGTCGCCGCGGCCTCAGGCGTCAGCTTGGCGTCGGGCATCAAGGCGAACTCGAGGTTGCGCCAGGCGACGTCCACGCGGGCGGCGGCGATGGCCATCCGGGCCTTGTCGACGGCTCGTTTCGCGCGCGCCTCCCGCGTGCCGGCTCGCCGGTGATATCCCAGCGCCAATCCCACGGCCGGGAGCCCGAGCGCCAACGACCAGACGACGGGACCGACTTGTGCGAGGAGGATCGACGCGCTCATGCCCCAAAGACGGAGTCCAGGCCGGGCGGTTGCGACCCACCCCTGGGGACAACTCACTCCGCGCCTGCGCCGATGAAGAGACCCACGACCTTGCCGCTCTCGAATGAGTAGAACGTGCCTCCGTAGACCGATCCTGCGACGAAGCTCTCCTCGTTGGTGAAGTCAGGGTCGAACGTCTTGCCGTAGATCGCTTCGACGTCGGCGCGGGAGCTGCCGATCTTCAGCCCCCAAGGAAGGCCGAATGCACAGGTCTTGCTGCACGTGATCCCGGAGACCGTCGCCTTGGTGCCTTGGGCGTCCTGGGCCGCCATCGACAGGCTCAGACCCTTGCTCTTCCAGGGCCACTCCGCGACGAACTCGCCGGTCGCCTCCATCATCTCGAACTTCGGCTTGGCATCCGGCTCACCGAGTTCGGCGACGACGTCACCGGCGCTCATGCCCTGACGAATCGGGCCCACGGCCTCGGCGCTGGTGTCGAGCTCGCCGTCCCGCAGCACCGGCCCGGTCTTCGCCTCGGGGGTCGCCGGTGCCGCCGGCGCGGCTTCGGCTTCGGGCTTGGGCGTCGGTTTGGGCTCGGCCCTGGGCTCTGCGGCCTTCGTAGCGTCGGGCTTCTTGGGAGCCTCGGACTCGCATCCGAACGCGAACAGGAGCGTGATGACGACGCAGGTGCGCACGCCCCGATCCTGCGAGCTGCCGGCAACCTAGGTCAATCGCACCTCTGCGCAGTGTGTGAGGGAACGCAAGGCCTCCGGGACGCCGCCTTCCTCTATTCTCCGCGGCTATGGGCTTCCTGAGCCGATTCAAGGATGCGCTGGACCCCGACAACGTCCTGATGGAGGTCATGAATGGCTTCATCGAGGGGGTGGCGATGAAGCGTGCGCTGGGCAAGGACCAGGAGACCTGGGAGCCCGGCAACCCGCTCAAGCTGTGCCTGGCCGGGTACGTCGGGACGCGGAACACCGGCGCCGACGTTCGCGTCGAGGAGATGATCCGTCAGTTCCGCCACGTCGTCGGCGACGACGACCTCGAGCTGACGATCATGTCGGTCAACCTCGGCCGGACCGCGGGCTACTTCCGCACGGTGCGGCAGGTCGAACTGCCGGTCGTGTTCCCCAAGTTCCTCTACGACGAGTGCCCGAAGCACCACGGGGTGATCGCGTGCGAGGGCTCGATGTTCAAGTCGAAGTTCGCCAACGCGCTGTCCACGATGATGGCCGGAGCGCTCGGCATCGCGGCCGTCGAGAACAAGCTCGCGGTCGGCTATGGGGCCGAGGCCGGAGCGATGACTCCTCAGCTGCGGGACTTCGTCAAGAAGCACTGCAAGCACGCGCTGGTGCAGTGCCGCAACAACCCCTCCCGCGAGGTCCTGGGCCGCCTCGGCGTGCGCACGACCGGCGGCACCGATACCGCGTGGACCTTCGACCCCGCCGACCCGAAGCGCGGCGAGCAGCTCCTTCGCGAGCAGGGCTGGGACGGCAAGAAGAAGGTCATCGTCATCTGCCCGATCAACCCGTTTTGGTGGCCCGTGAAGCCGGACCTGGTCAAGGCCGCCGCCCAGGGGCTCGTCGGCCAATACAAGCGCGAGCACTACCGGTCGTTCTACTACCACCACAGCTCCGAGGAGGCCGACCTCGACTACCACGCGTACCTCGATGGTATCGCCGAGGGACTCGAGCGCTTCCTGCAGGAAGAGGACGCGTTCACCATCCTCGTCGGAATGGAGCGCGTCGATCGACAGTCCGCCGAAGCGCTGTCCGAACGGCTCACGGTGAAGCCGCCGATGTTCATCAGCGACGACTACGACATGTTCGACATGGTGTCGGTCCTACGCCGCTGCTCCGCCATGATCAGCTCCCGCTTCCACGCGGTGGTCACGTCGATGCCCGGGCTCGTGCCCTCGGGCGGCATCACGATGGACGAGCGCATCCGGAACCTGATGAACGACCGCGGGCACCCGGAGCTCTTCCTCGAGGTGGACGAGGACAACCTCGGCGAGAAGGTGTACGCGATGCTCCGACGCCTCTGGGATGACGGCGAGCAGATCTCGGACGACATTGGCCGTGTCATCCCGAAACAGTTCGCCCTGATGGGGCAGATGGGCATCGACTTCATGGATGAGGTCCAGCGGGTCTATCCGGAGTTCCCGCGACGCGACCTCCCCAGCGATCCGCTGGCTCACCTTCCGCCGCTGTCGCCGTACCTGCAGGGCTTGATGGAAAAATACGGCTGACCTTGCCGCACCTACACCTCGTGTGGCCTCCGCCTTGGTGGGAGCCGCTTGCTCCAGCACCGACAAAACGGTGCTGGAGTGGCATACAGTGCTTGAGGTGTGGGGAAGGAAGAAGCCGCGCGCGGCCGGTCCGCTGCGCTGCGCGGTGGTCGGGACGCTGAGCGTCGAGGGCCTCAACCCCTTCGCCGACCACGACTTCGCCCACGACGTGGCCAAGCGGCAGGTCTTCGAGCCGCCCGTGTCCAGGGGACCGGACAGTCTGGTGGAGGTTGTCGATGAGCTCACCGGCGGCGCGCTGGCCGGCCGGCTTAGGCCGAACGCGCGCCTGAGCGATGGCACACCCGTCGACGCCGGCATGGTCGCCAGCGCGCTCAATCGCTCACCCTGGTACGAGCCGCTCCTCGACGTCTCCGCCCGCGGGGACCGGGTGATGTTCACGCCAAAGGGGCGCTCGTTCGACGTGCGCTCCTTCCTCGGATCGGATCGGGTGCGCTTCGGCGTCAAGCTCGGGGACGCGTGGCTGGGGACCGGTCCGTATCGCGTGGCCGAGGCCAATCGCGACGGGATCCGCTTGGAAGCCAATCCGCATCATCCTCGCACGCCGGCGATCTCCGACGTCATGCTCCGAGGCTACGACCCCGCCGACGCGTGCGAGGAGATCCTGCACGACCTCTCCGCCGAGCTGATCGACCTCACCGCAGCGTTGAGCCGGGAAGAGCTCGCCGAAGTCGACGGCGTTCGCAAGGTGTTCGCGTCGGGAACCAGTACCGCGTTGCTCTGGCTCAACACCCGCACGCTCTCGCACCCGCTGCGCGCTGCGATCGCGAAGGGCATCGATCGATACGCGGTCCTGGGGACCACGTATGACAATCCGATGTCCTTCTTGGCGCCCTCGGTGCTCCCGCCCTCGCAGGGCAGCGTGCGCATGGGGCTGCCGTTCCAGCGGGCCGAGGCCACCGAGCTCTTGCGCGACGCGTTGGCGCCCGAGGGTCCGCTGCGGATGATCGTGGTCTGGGGCCGCCGGCCGTACATGCCCAACCCGGTTCGATGGGCGACGGAGATCCAGCGCCAGCTCGCCGAGCTCGGGCTCGAGGTTCAGCTCTCGCACACGACCACGCTCGAGGACTACCAGCGCCAGCTGGCGCAGGGCGACTACTCCATGGTGCTCGGAGGGTGGAACGCCGCATCGCCGTCGCCTTCGGAGTTCGTCGACGCGATGCTGCACTCCAGCATGACGCCCAAGGGCACTGGTTCGGCAGGCTGCAACTACGCGTGGGTGCAGGACGACGGCATGGACGGAGCGCTGCAGGCGTTTCGCTCGATGACCTCGCGTGAGAACGAAGAGGCGTTGCTGGCCCGGATCGAGGATTCCGCGGTGCTCCTGCCGTTGGCGTACGGGACCACCTCGATCGCCGCCCGCTGGGACTTGGCCGGCATCGAGCCGTCGGACGGGGCGATCTTCGACCTGTCGCGGTTGCGTTGGAGCAAGAGCTAGCCGCCGTATTGGGCGGCATCTTTCCAGGCGTTCAGACCCTGGAGCTGCGGCTTCGCGGCTTCTTCGGCGGCGGTGAACGCTTTCTCGGCGGTGTCGATCAACGTACGTGCACGTCCGCGTTCGCCGTCCTCCCACAGCAGCTTGCCGAGCTCGAGCTGGCTGACCCCGACGACGACCGGATCCAGCTCGAACTTGGCGTAGATGGCGAGCGCTTCCTCGAGCAGTAGCCGGGCTTTGTCGGGCTCGCCCGTGAGCACGTGGATCGAGGCGATCGCAGCGAGGTTCTGGGCGACGTTGGGATGCTCGCGACCCATGGCGGCCTCGTCGATCTCGTTGCAGCGCTCGAGAGCCTCGAGCCCCCGCTCGTACTCCCCCTGTTCGATGCGAATCGAAGCGAGGTTGAACCAGTGCACGCCCAGGTCGGCCTGCATCGGGCCCGACTCGGCTTCGATCAACTGAATCGCGCGCAGCAGGTTCGTCTCCGCCTCGGCGTACTGCTGGGCCCGCATCTGGGCCACGGCAAGGTTGCCGACCGGGCGGGCCAGGTCGACACCGTGGTGATCACCTGACTCATAGGCACGGATCGACCGTAGGTATAACTCGACGGCTTCACCGTCGCGCCGGAGGGCCGACAGCGCCGTCCCCATGTTGTTCAAGGACATCCCGACGCGCACGTCCACGGGGCCGTACAGCGCGAGTTCGGCTTCGTAGACGCGCTTGAAGTAGTCGTGTGCCGCTTTGTGGTCGCCTCGCGTCTGGGCGAGGCTTCCGAGGTTGTTGATCACGGTGATCAAGCGGGTGTTGTATGGACCCACTTCGCCTTCGATGAGCTCGAGCGCCCGTCGAAAGGTGTCCTCCGCCTCGTCGAGCAGTCCCAGGTTGAGGCAGGCGATGCCCAGGTTGCTCATCGCCTCCGCCTTCGGCAGGGGGTCGGGCTGGTCGAGGGCTTCGTAGGCGGCTACGGCCTGCTCGAAGAACTCCCGGGCCTTGGCGGAGTCGGAGTTGCGCAGCGCGACCAGGCCGTTGGTGCGGATGAACTCGGCTTGGAGAGCGCCAGCATCGTCGCCTAGACGCTCCACTGCGGCCCGGGCGAGCTTGCTCCACCGCTCGGCGAGCTTGGGTCGCGGCAGGCGGTAGCCGTACGTCAGCTGAAGGTCGACGGCGATCTCGGCGGCGAGCCGGTCCATCCGCGCCGTCTCGGCGGTGTGATAGGCCTTCTCGAACAGGTTGGCGGCGTCGACCTGTCGGCCGCTGCTGGCGAAGACGTCGGCGCGTCGATACTGGGCCTCCGCAAGAAGCGGGGCGTAGCCGAGGAGCTCTGCTTCGTGCAGGACCCGGGCGGTGAGCTCCTCGGCGCGACGGTAGCGGTGCAGGGTCACCAGCATCGGCGCCGTCGAGAGATCCTCGTCGAGTGCTTCGACCCGGTCACGAAGATGCTCGGGGATGTCTCCGGGATCCGTCGCGGCATCGCTCTCGCACAACGCGATGTCGGGTAGCGTCGCGACCGCCACGTTCGCGTCTCGAATGGTGGCCAGATCGGCCGCGCCCAGCACTTCGACCAGGACCGAGAACTGCTCCAGGTCGCGATGCAGGCAGGTGCGGTGGGCGGCCCGTTGCCGGGGCGAGGCCGAGTCGTCCTCGCAGGTTCGCACCCGAGCGGCGGCCCATGCCTCGGCAAACCCCGACAACCGCGTCTCGACCCGGCCGAGTTCGGTGTCGGCGTTTGGGAGTCCCGAGGATTGAAACGCCTCCCGGATGCGTTCTTGCCGGTTCTTGGTCCAGACGGAGTCGACCTCCTCGCCGACTCCAGCGCAAGGGTCCTGTCTCGGCACGATGGCCAGGCCCGCGACGCCCAAGCCGAGGAGTGTCGCGACGGCGAATGGCACCCATCGGCGAGAGCCGGTGCGCGCGTTGTTTAGCGCCCGGAGCAGCTCGTTCATGCTCGGCCAGCGCTGGCCCGGTGAAGCTGCCAGGCCACGAACGATCACCGCATGCACGGCCTTGGACACGAGCGTTCCGCGGGGCGCGGGTCGAATGTTGCCCGCGAGAATGTTGCGCAGCCGCTGCCGGTTCGTGGTCCCAAGGAAGGGGAGCTGGCCGTAGAGCGCTTCGTACACGGCGAGGCAGTAGCTGAACTGGTCCGTCTGTGCGTCGAGGTTCTCGGCACGAACCTGCTCGGGCGACATATACCGAGGCGTGCCGATCACCTGGCGTCGCTCCTGCTCGGGAGGGCGTGTCTCGGAGTCCCCGGTGACGCTGCGGGCGGTGATCGTCTCCGAGAGCACCATCTTGCGGGCGATGCCGAAGTCGACCACGCGCACGCGCCCATCGTCGCCGACCAACACGTTCGTGGGCTTGAAATCGCAGTGGACCAGGCTGACGGCGTGCGCGGCCGCCAGCCCCCGACCCGCGTCGGTGAGGACGTCGAGGATCTCCTCCGGCGTACGGGTCGTCGCGTCGAGCCAGTCGCGGAGGTTCTTGCCCTGGACCAGCTCCATCGACATGTAGAGCCGCCCGTCCTCGGCGTGGCCCACGTCGTAGACCGGCACGATGTTGGCGTGGTTCAGGCCCGCGAGTGAGCGCGCTTCCTCGCGGAGTCGGTCCTGGTCTTGGGCCGACCCGATGTCGCGGCGCATCACCTTCAACGCGACCTTGCGGTCGAGCTCGACGTCGCGGGCTGCATAGACGACGCTCATGCCGCCGGCGCCGACCTCTTCTTCGAGCTGGTAACGCTCGAAGGACGGCCGGTCGAACGCGTTCCCCGGCGTGCCCTGGGGGCCCAGCGTCACCTGGACGGTCGGCGACGTGAGATCTGCGCGGGAGTCTGCCAGAGGGGCCTCCGCCACCGAGCATACCTCGGGCGTATCGTGCCCGGCTGCACCCCAAATCGGACCACTCAGGGGCGGGCTCGGGCGGGGACGAAACCGGGGCCTCAGGCGAGGATTCGCGAGAGCAGTGCAGAGACGTCGTCGGTCGCGAACATCGGAGCACCGAGCGTCGTGAGGGTGAAGTCATCGGAGCCGACGCGAAGTCGCTGAGCGAACAGCGTCCGCGGTGACCAGCCCTGCCGATCGCAGTGCTTCGCGACGTCGCGACCCGCGTCCATGGCGGCGCCGACCGCCGCAAGCGCGTCGAGGTCTTCGTTGCCGACGCCGCCGAGCAGAAGGCCATCGTCCGACGCGATGGCGGCCGCCAACACGCCGGGCTCGCCGGCATTCTTCGCGAGGAAGATACGGATCGCCTGGCTGGGATCGGCGCTGCGAAGGACTCGTCGCTCGGGTTGCATCACCTGCAGTGTGCCGAACCGATGCGGTGTATCGAAAAAACCGACACGGACACGTCACCAGCGGAACACGCCGGCGGGGTCCGCTGCCTGGGGCGTGACGCTGAGGTTGCCCTCGGGCAGGGCGTTCACCAGCGAACCGCGCGCCTTCACGACGCGGACGCAGGTGGGTGCATCGTCGAGGCGACAGGCGAAGTAGGCCTCTTCGTTGTTCTCGGTCCCACCCATGCGCGCCAGACCCAAGACGTAGCGGCGAGCCTTGCCCTCGGAGAGCTGCCGCGCGTAGAGGCGAAGCTTGCCGAGTCTGGTCCCCGTGGGCACCTCGAAGAGCGGGTCCGAGAGGAACCATCCCGCGTCGCCGCGTAGTGCCAGCCGGACCCCGCCCTCTTTCTTGGCGCGGATCATCGTGACTTCGGTCCACCCCTCCGGCAGTCGATCGGCGGCGATCTTCGGGGGCTCGGCGTGGGCGCGTCCGATCTTCTTGGCGCAGCCGCCGACCGCCTTGCACAGCGATGGAAGCTTGCCCGGCCCCTGCAGCGCGAGCCGGTAAGCGTTGGGCAGGTCTTGGGCGTCGCCGCAGTGGACGGGTGCGTCCGGGCCTGCGATGCATGCTTCGGTGCAGCTCGTCAGCGCGCCCTCGGGCGTGTCTCGCATGGCCGAACCACACGCCAGGTCGCAGCGGGTGCGGCAGGGTT
>SPJJ01052019.1_pt1 | contig 11345 bp, 11 predicted proteins | sample 3741741 | NCBI WGS metagenome assembly SPJJ01 (sample SAMN10925908, study PRJNA522277) | cold seep metagenome | isolation source: Elba SIP-enriched marine methane seep metagenome, extraction at timepoint T1 | place: Italy: coast of Elba, Mediterranean Sea | collected 2014-05 | reverse complement strand
TGCACATCCATGCTATTTTCGACGCGCGCCTCCGGCTTTTGAGACTGACTGGTTTTGCGCAACCATACACGCCCTTGCTTAATCATTGGAAACGGGACTTGACGACCTTGCACCTGCAAATCAAACACACCCGTTTGTTGCGGGGTCGCCAAATTTTCTGGGATACGGTTCCACATAAACTGCCCTTCAATGTGTTGCTTACCCGCCCCTAAATACACCACAGGCTGATTATTCTTTAACAATACTGGCACCGCCCTTTGATTAACGCTAACCCTATGCGGCCAATGCTTTTTATCCCCCGGCAACGCCACCCAACCGGCTGTGCTTAAATGCCATAAACTGCTAAATTGTGCGCTCTTGTTTTGCACTGTTAAAGTCAACTTGCCCGGCCAATGACAGAATTTTTGCTTAAAATCATGATAAACAAACGGACAGCCGTGCTGCTGCTCAGCATGCAACACCCAGTCGACCCAGGGCTTCAAAGCCTCTGGTATCAACACTTCTGGCTTCGCCTGCAGCGGATTAAACGCAGACATCAATAGTAACGCGATCAACCACCGCAAACTTGCACGCATAACAGCCACCCTTGACAGATTAAACTGCATCAATTGTAGCAACTGCATAGGTTATCGGCTATGTTCTAACTCCTCATGAGGTTTCGTGCAGAGTTAATGCGCTATTTATCATCAACTCTTGACTCTAAGACTTTATTAGGAAACTGCCTGAATAATTAGGGTCTCAGAAATCGGAGAAATTGGTATTGACCAGGATCTGGTAATCAATGCGGACGAAGAAGTTTTCGAAATGAACAATGGTTGCATTTGTTGCACCGTTCGTGGCGATTTAATCCGGATACTGGGCGAATTGGCCGAGCGTAAAGACAAGTTCGACCGTGTCATTTTAGAAACGACTGGTATGGCAGACCCTGGTCCGGTCGCACAAACATTTTTTGTTGATGAAAAAATTAGTGAACAGTACGAACTCGATGGCATTATCACGCTGGTGGATGCGAAGCATGTCAACAAACACTTGGATGACAGTACCGATGAAGTCATGGCGCAGGTTGCTTTCGCGGATCGTATCATACTAAACAAGGCTGACCTGATAACTGAAGATGACATGACAAGCCTGAAAAAGCGCTTACAAGAAATCAATCAGATGGCGGGGTTTTATTCGGCGACCATGGCCAATGCGCCTATTGCAGAACTGCTGGACATTGGTGGTTTTAATCTGGAACGTGCTGTGGATATGAAACCTGGTTTCCTGGAACCAGAATATCCCTTTGAATGGGGGGGAATCTGGCCGTTACCCGCAGGGCATTATCGCTTTCAGCTGGCAAACGGTCCCGACCCAGATATGGCCATTCTTTTGGCTGATGTCAGTGATGTGTCTGAATCTGCAGTATTGACCCAGGCGGAAAGCGTGTTTGTTGAATTTTCCAAAACAGCTGATTTGCTTTCCCATGGGCAAACGATTGCACAAACCGGGAAATGTTATCGATTACAGCTGGAAGGTCAGGAAATGTATGAATTCAATTTTGACACTGAAGCGCCTCAGGAAATTGCAGTTTTTTCCCAGCACACGCCGGAAGAATTCAAAATGAAGTTGTTGAATCAAGACGATACAGAGTGTCACCCGCTAGCAGAACATTGTTTCAATGCGGGGCATGTGCATGACGATGCGGTGTCATCCGTTGCCATTGAACTCCCCGGGTTGTTTGACATGGATAAAATAAACGCCTGGCTTAGCCAGTTTTTACAGGAAAAAGGGGTTGACATCTATCGCATGAAAGGAGTGGTGGGTGTAAAAGGCGAAAGCTGCCAAATTGTGTTTCAGGGGGTTCATATGATTTTTGGTAGCCAGGCAGGCAAACCCTGGGGCGATCAACAACCGGTAAACCGAATGGTCTTTATAGGAAAAGAGTTGGATGAACGCTTTATTAAAAGTTCTTTGAAACGTTGTTTGCATTAAATGCCTTGAATTGATGTGATTCCTGTTTCAAGCAAAATAAATGACTTAATCAGATGAAAGATTTAAAAAATGTTTTTCGTAATGTCGAAAAAAAACTTAAACAATCGAGTTGGTTTGAGGACGACTGGGAAATATATAACCGAGGGGTTTACCTGCAGCTCTACAAAATGACCTGGTACAATCAAAATCAAGGCGGGATACATTTTGAAACGTATATTGAAGCGCCTCAAATTAAACAAAAAGCGTTTCCGGTTTGTATGCACGCAGAGGAAGATTGCCCGGCACAGCCTGAATTTATTCAAAAATTCTTACAGATAGAAGGCGACCGCATAAGACGCTGGAAGGGATACCAGACCGTCGGACAGGGATACAGTATTTGCCAACGCACACTACCGCTCAATTTCAAGAACCTGGAACAACGGCTTTTTGAGGAACTTAATCAGCTTCGACAGCTGGAATCAGGCGTTGAGCAGGCATTGGCTGAACTTTGATTTCAAGCAGAGCAAAATAAGTGAGTTAACCATGAGGGCAAAAATGAAACAGTGTAACGTATTGGGCCAGCGCCATTCTGATCGTATTGCTCGTTTTTGCGCCTTCGATAAACTCTTGTTTGTTATCACCCATGGAACGACAACCAGCAGAATGCCCCGACAAACGGGGCTATTTAAGTAACTGTTTTCTGCTTAGAGTCCTAGCTCTGTCAGTCCGGGGTGGTCCAGTGGCCTCGGCCCTTCCGGCCATAAAAACTTACGTTCAGACTCCAACATCGGTAGATCATTGATGCAAGCATGGCGTACTTTCATTAAACCATTTTCATCAAATTCCCAATTTTCATTACCGTAAGAGCGCATCCAATTACCATATTTATCATGCCATTCATAAGCAAAACGAACTGCGATTCGATTTTCCGTATATGCCCAGATTTCCTTAATCAAACGATACTCTAACTCGGTATCCCACTTTCTGGTTAAGAAAGCAATAATGTCTTCTCGACCATTAATAAATTCTGAACGATTACGCCAGCGCGAGTCTGGCGTGTAAGCCAAGGAAACCGCTTGTGGATTTTTGCCATTCCAACCATCTTCTGCTTTGCGAACTTTGGCCACCGCAGCCTCATAATCAAAAGGAGGAAACGGCGGTCTTTTTTCTACTTCCATACGTTTACCACGATTTATAAGGTAAAAACTTACCATTCATGGTGACTACGACACGATCACCTTTTGGATCTTCAATTTTGTCAACATCCATAGAAAAATCAATCGCACTCATAATGCCGTCACCAAATTTTTCTTGGATAACTTCTTTCAGTGTTTCACCATAAACTCCAACAATTTCATATAAACGATAAATCAATGGATCTGTGGGTACTGTTTGATCCCACACTTTCATTGGGTAAGCCATCAATGCTGTTTTCACTTCATCGGGCAAGCCCAAGTAAGAAACAATGGCTTCAGCTTTATCTTCTGGTGCACTGTTCATTCCTAAACATGCTGATGTTAACCAGACGGGTGAAACGCCTGTTTCAGTACCAATTTTTTCCCATGACAGCCCCTTTTCAAGCTTGGCTGCAATAATGGTTTCCGTCATTGTGTATTTATCCATTTTATTCTCCTCGTTGTAAATTAGGGTTAAACAAACGCTTCATCCAGTGAGGTTGGGTCAACGTATTTTGTTTGTTTAGCTTCTTCCGAATCGTTAACATCACCCGTTAACTTGCCAGAGCGTTCCACCAAGAAATTAACCAAATAGTTTCTGATTTTGTAATAACCGGGGTTCTTCACAATTTCAGCGCGACTTCTCGGTCTAGGTAAATTGACACTGACTGATTCAGCAATACGCGCCTGTGGGCCATTAGTCATCAATAAAATGCGATCAGCCAATAAAATGGCTTCATCTACATCATGAGTAATCATGAATACGGTTTGCTGGGTTTCAGCCCAGATTTTGATTAACTCTTCTTGAATCATGCCTCGGGTTAACGCATCAAGTGCACCAAATGGTTCATCCAATAACAGTAACTTGGGACTGGTCGCAAAGGCACGAGCAATACTCACCCGCTGGCGCATTCCACCTGATAACTGGGAAGGCTTTTTATTTATGGCATGTCCTAATTCCACCATTTCTAGAAACTTCGTGCTGTGCTCATTAACCCTATCTTTAGACCAATTTGGAAACCGAGCCGTCACACCAAATGACACATTTTGTAAGGCGGTTAACCAAGGTAATAAACTGTAGTTTTGAAACACCACGCCTCGATCTAAACTAGGACCCGATACTTCTTTACCGTCCATAATGACTACCCCACTTGATGGTATATCTAAGCCGGCCAAAATATTTAAAATCGTTGATTTACCACAACCTGAGTGACCGATAATGCAAATGAACTCGCCTTTTTCGATGGCGACATTCACCTCATCAAAAACAACATGGTCACCCGACTTTTGTGTATAAACTTTACTAAGCTGTTCTACGCTCAAAAACGGGGCTGACAAAACTTACTCCTCATACTGAACTAATTTAGCGAACATCCCTAACAACATGTCCAAGAACATGCCAACAATGCCTATCATCAATATCGAAAAGATCACGCTGTTTAAATCAAGATTGTTCCACTCATTCCACACGTAATAACCAATACCCGTACCACCTACCAACATCTCTGCGGCGACAATGACCAACCATGCAATACCAATTGAGATTCGCATACCGGTTAAAATTGTTGGCGCTGCTGCCGGCAATATGACTTGGTATGCTGTTTTTAAGTTTGATAACTCATGGGTTAACGCCACTTTTATCCAATCTTGTCTTACGTTTGCCACACCAAAGGCGGTGTTAATCAACATCGGCCAGATTGAACAAATAAAAATGACGAAAATCGCTGACTGTTCAGAGTCTTTGATCACAAATAAAGCAAGCGGCATCCATGCCAGTGGAGATATGGGTCTAAGCACCTGAATATATGGATTCAATGCTTTGTACATAAGCGGTGACATGCCAATCACAAAACCAAGGGGAATCGCAATTAATGCGGCAAAGAAAAAACCAGTTAAAACGCGATATAAGGAATATGCTAATTGAATACCTATGCCCTTATCATTCGGCCCTGCATCATAGAATGGATTGCTTAATTCTTTCCACGCATGCTCTAAAACTTGTGATGGTGGTGGTACACGTGCTTCCTCATCTGCCCCACCCATCAACATTTCAAATTCAGTTAATTCTTCCGAAGCCTCGGGAGGCTGATTAAGCGCCTCCCAAAAACCCAGAAGAACTAATAAGATAACGATTGAAGTAATCGCCGCTCTTATGTTCAGTGACGCCACTACACCTTCTCCTATCGTTTAATTGCAAAGCTATTGATGTACTCTTCAGGTTTGGTGTAATCGAACTCTTTACCCATGATGGTGTAGTTTTCATAGGTTTTGCTTGGTGGCTCATAACCTAAGTCTTTCATGACAGCGGCCGTTTCAGATGCCACATACACTTGCTCAGCAATACCGGTGTAATCAATATCGCCTTTCACATAGCCCCAACGCTTCATTTGAGTCAGGATCCAAACCGCCATTGAATGCCATGGGAATGGGTCAAAATCGATACGATCTGGCACATCGAATACTTTATTCTCAAGACCGTCCACATAGCGACCTGTGAGTACCTGCCTAACCACAATTTCAGGCTGGTTGAGATAGTTCTTAGGTGAAATCGCTTTTGCAATTTCTGCACGGTTTTCGGCCTTAGCAGAATAATGAGTCGCATCCACAATGGCCTTGAATAAGGCCGCATAGGTGTTTGGCATTTCTTGAGCAAACTTCGCACTCGCGGCAAAAGCACAACATGGATGGCCTTCCCAAATATCTTTAGTTAAGGTGTGTAAAAAACCGACTTTTTCGTAAACTGCACGTTGGTTAAATGGATCAGGTGATAAATAACCATCCAAGTTACCAGCACGTAAATTTGCCACCATTTCAGGTGGTGGAACAACACGAATTTGGATATCTTTATCTGGATCAATACCGTATTCAGCGACGTAATATCGCAATAAGAAATTATGCATTGAATAATCAAACGGCACGCCGAACTTAAAGCCTTTCCATTGTTTTGGGTCTCGTTTATCTTTATGCTTGTTATGCAACACAATTGCTTGACCGTTAATGTTCTCAACCGCAGGCATGATGTAAGGCGCGGCAGTCGAACCCACACCCATCGTCATCGCTAACGGCATTGGTGTTAACATATGTGATGCATCGTATTCACCATTAAGTGACTTATCACGAGCCACCGCCCAGCCGGCTGTTTTAATCACATCCACATCTAAGCCATACTTAGCATAGAAGCCCATAGGTTGAGCCATAATAATTGGCGTCGCACAGGTAATCGGAACAAAACCAACTTTAAGTTTGGTTTTTTCTAATGGTCCCATCGATTCCTTTACTGCCGCTTTAACTTTATCCATTGGTAGAATAGAGCCCAGCGCTACCGCTAAAGTCCCCCCACCGACTATTTTGATAAAGTTACGACGGCTTGCATCATTTTGACCGAACATACCTCTGACAATGGCATTTTCAATCACACGATCCATCATATCCTCACTACTATCGAACCCTTCATTAGGTATTGCTTGCGGAGTTTCTACTGGCTTTTCTGATGCTCGTACTTCGATATGCTCTTCATACATCTTGGTACGGTCGCGGTCTGACATGCCAACATTTCTCGCTTCTGTAGTACACAAGCTACAGTCACAGCCTTGTGAGTGCGTTAGTGGAGAGTTGCCATTGTACGGGTCACCTAAACTTTTATATGCCATGTTTCTGCCTCACAAATTTGTTATTGCACAACAACTGAACACCTTTTCTGCCACAGCACATTAAATGTGCAGATATCCAGTTATACGTTTGTTAAATACTATTAGTCGTTACGTTGCTCTTGTAATTGCAAAGGCGGTGCCAAACATCTAAAAAACATAAACCCCTGATTTATAATAAAAAATATATCCAATATTTGGAAAACCAATCTACGAATTTTCGTTAATACTGATTTTTCGTCAATAAATTACGATTTTTCGTCATACGGCCTGCTTCTTGATTGTTTTAATCGGAAACTAATATTGACGCCAAAAAGGAAGCAATATGCTAGATAAAAATTTATTTGATGAGTCGCCTCTTGCCCAGTTGTTGATTGATCCAGTTCAAGACCAAATCGTCTTGGTAAATAGTCAAGCTACACGTTTATTAACGCTGAATAAAAGCCAGCTATTAAACACCCAGGCAAGCCGACTGTTTGCATCCTGTTTCCCTGATTTTGTTACTTTTTCTCAACAACTTATCGTCGAAGGAAGTTCATGGACTGACAATCTGATCATTACTATTAACAATAAAGAAACCCGTGTTGAAATATGGGGGAAAAGCAGTATCTTAGAGCAGAACACATTTCTGTATTTCACTATTCAAAAAGCAGACGAACTAACCAGACAACGTGAACAAGGCGCAGCAAACAGACATTATGAATCCGGTATTGGTCACTGGAACCGTGTATCCAAAGTCTTCCAAGAGTTTGAGCGTGAGAACCAGCTAATCTTAGATGCCGCTGGCGAAGGTATTTATGGTGTGAATACCGATGGTATCACCACTTTTGTGAATCCAGCCACACAAAAATTACTCGGCTATACAGCTGAAGAATTAGCCGGTCGCAATATGCATTCAGCTGTGCACTATCATGATAAACATGGTCAACATTATGATGTACACCAATGCCCTATTTTTGCAGCATTTCGCGACGGCACAGTGCATAAAATAGACGATGATGTATTTTGGCGTAAAGACGGCACCCCTATTTCTGTTGAATACACCAGCACCCCCATCAAAGACAACGGCATCATTGTCGGTGCAGTGGTGATATTTCGTGACATTACCCAGAAAAAAGCCAATCAGCAAAAATTGATTGAAGCATTAAATGAAGTTGAAACGCTAAAAAACAGGCTTGAATTAGAAAATGCCTATCTACAGGAAGAGATAAATTCAGAATTCAACTACCGCCATATCATCGGGAATAGCCCGGCGATTCAAAAAGTAAATCAGCAAATTCAATTAGTGGCACCCACCGAAGTAAGTGTATTAATTTATGGTGAGTCAGGCACAGGTAAAGAATTAATTGCCCGCGCTATCCATGATCTAAGTCCTCGCTCAGAACGTTCACTGATACGTGTTAACTGTGCAGCAATTCCTGCAGATTTATTTGAAAGTGAATTTTTTGGACATGTAAAAGGCGCATTCACCAGTGCAAATCAAGATCGAATTGGACGTTTTGAACTGGCACATGGCGGCACCTTATTTTTAGATGAAGTAGGTGAAATTCCTTTATACCTTCAAGGCAAGTTATTACGCGTTTTACAAGAAAAACAGTTTGAGCGAGTTGGTGATGATCGTACTCGCAATGTTGATGTCCGTATCCTTGCTGCGACAAATAAAGATCTCAAGCAATTAGTCAAACAAGGCAAGTTTCGAGAAGACTTATATTTCCGCCTAAATGTATTCCCTGTGGAATCGATTCCATTACGAAAACGCTTAGATGATATCCCTCTTTTAACTCAACACTTTTTAAAACGTGCTTGTATGCGTGCCAACAAACCACTGCTAAAACTCCCCTTAACAGAAGTAGAAAAACTGAAAAGTTATCACTGGCCAGGCAATGTGCGAGAACTTGAAAATGTGATTGAGCGTGAGGTCATTCTTAATCAAGGTGGTAAGTTACGCATTCATCAGCTGAACTATAACGATTCCTTGCCACCTAATGATGACGAATGCAGCCCTAATACTTCAGAACTGATGACAGAGGCAGACATAAAGGCATTAGATCGTAAGAATATTTTACTCGCATTAAAGAAATGTAAAGGCAAAGTGTCTGGTTGCGATGGTGCTGCACAACTATTGGGTTTACCTGCTACAACCCTGGCATCGAGAATGAAGAAATATAAAATTGATGGGCGTGGGCTAAAAGCCTAATAATGGCTTACAACACACCCCAATCTGCAGGATAATCTCGCACTATTTGCTGCTTTGTGTTTTTTGCTCAGTGTCAAACGCAAATACAAGCATATTCTATACTTCGACGCTAACAAACACTGTGCAACCAGTTGAATTAAGCCGTTAGTCAATTATGGCATCATCAGGAAAATGGCGTTGCTGAAACACCCACTCCCCTGATGAATTATCTGGACTATGCCAATAAACTAAGCTATTAATGCGCATTCACCGCAGTCTTCACAACTTCTGCAGGCGGTGTCCAGCGATAGGCCGTGAAAGCTTCGTCTACTGGCGTTTCTGAAACATGGTTGGTGTAATTGCTAATGGTCTTTAATGCCGCCCCAACAATAATATCCAACACGTGGCGTTTCTCATACCCGGCAGCAAAAAACGCATCAAGATCTTGTTCAGATACCCAGCCACGTTTATCCACCACTGCTGTGGCAAAGACTCTAAGTGCTTCTAACTGTTTGTGATGTATTGGCTGATCATTACGAATCGCCTCCACAACGTCTGCCGGTACGTTCTGCATCTGCGCAACCGTACTATGTGCCGCAATGCAATAATGACATTCATGATATCGACTGATTGCAAGCAACACCACCTGTTGCTCTGAAGGCGTAAAAGAAGTACTGCTGTAGATTGTGTTCAAGTCCAAATACGCTTGAGCAGCCGTGGGCGATTCCGCCAGCACGCCAATTAAATTAGGCACAAAACCAAACGTTTGCTGCGCTTTTTTCAAAGAAATTTTAGCTTTATCGGATGCGCTATTGTCAGTGTGAATTGTAAATTGAGTCATGATAATCTCCTATAAAGTATTAATAAGATGGAACACCAATCGTTCCTTCACCTTATTTATTGCAGCCCCCATGCCAAACCGTTACAAACACCATTAACATCTATATATCAATAACTTAAGACCAGCCCACTGTTCACAGTTACGCATTCACGACAGATATTTGTACGAAATATCATGACTATACGATTTTTAATACCTGTATCCGAGAACAATTAAGAATTTGATTGCCGAACCTTCACGGTGCAATGGGTTCAAGTAATAATCAACCTGGAATAGCATTAGAGAAATGGAACTGTGACGTTCACGCGAGTGGTGAACAATATAGAATATGATAAAGATACCTTTTAAGGCCGTAGAAAAACGACGGCTAAAAAAGTTATTGTGGTATTAAGGCCACACTTATCCCGGCAGCGGCCTATGCGTTACCGTGTTTGGATTATTTGCAACCCAAACACGGCGTCCTATCTATGTGTAAACACCCGACTATTAGCCGGATAATTCATTAGGGAATGAAGAACTGATGAATCTGACAATCATCCTGGGCAAAATTGCAAAACGCATAGCCTTGAGCCATTTTGTTCAAAATTTGAAGTCAGATTTATCAGAAAACCATTCGGGTAAAAAATATCATTAAAATAAATTATCGATCTGACGAACGTTGCTGGTTAACGTCTGCGAAAACCAATTACGCCGAATATTGATAACGCACTTAGCATTAACGGTAACGCAGCGGGTACAGGTACTGGAGCTGGTTTTGCTTCAAAAAACATAAGACCACTTGTAGAGCTGCTATCACTAAGGACATTGCTGTTAAAGTCAGCATTCGCTTCGCTATCCAAAGTAACACTCAAACTATAATCATCCGCACCGCCGACAACTTCAATAAATGGAAATTGTGTATCATTTTGAATAGAAACACTGAATAATTCATTGCCTGCCGAATCACTCAAAATGGCTTCTGCTAACGAAGCGCCTTGAGCATCAATATATTCAGCGCTAAAACTAAACAGATAATCCATGTCCGTAGAAAAATCGATAATGAAGGATGAAAACCCATACCCATGACCATAAGCATTGACCACAGACGCCGTTGCTTCTGCATTTGCCCCCATATCCAATTCAACGCTCAACGGGCTTAAATCGTCATACACAGAGGCATTCATATGCGCCCCTGCTGAAGCCGTAGCACCGGACAAACCCACACCCGCATTAACAAAATCATCAAAACTGCTGGGCAGATCTGAGTCAGAACCATACGAATCATCAGAATCAAACGCAGACAGTCCCGTATCATTATCGACATCTACATCTGAATACAATTCATAATCAATATTGTATACCGTTAAACCCGCCTGAACAGATGAGACGCCCAGTGTCGATAACGCGGACATGATGAATATTTTAAAAAAAGTTTTTTGCATTTTTATCTCCGTTAAAAAATATAGAAGACTGTCAGGAGATACATCAATGTATTTCCTTTTCCATTAACCGTGTTTAAACCTATAGCCCAACAGTCGACCCACATTAAAACCAAGCATATTTTATGCCGCTCATGC
>SPJJ01027516.1_pt1 | contig 11346 bp, 9 predicted proteins | sample 3741741 | NCBI WGS metagenome assembly SPJJ01 (sample SAMN10925908, study PRJNA522277) | cold seep metagenome | isolation source: Elba SIP-enriched marine methane seep metagenome, extraction at timepoint T1 | place: Italy: coast of Elba, Mediterranean Sea | collected 2014-05 | reverse complement strand
GATTCGGTGCCCACGCGCAGTCCTCGCCGCCGCCGCGCCGAAGCCAGGACACCAGAGGCCACGCGCACGCACGAGCACGCAGCACGCGCACGCGCACGCGCACGCCCACGCAGCACGCGCACGCGCACGCAGCACGAGCACGCCCACGAGCACGCGCACGAGCGGCCGTTCGTCGTGTGGGGGAAACCCCGCCCCAAGCTGGCGCGGGCGGGCAACCCGGCCCTAGCTCGGCGTTACCGCTTGTCGGCCTGCTTCAACGTGTGCAACACGAATGCGTAGTCTCGTGCCGTCTCGCGGAACCGGCGGAACCGTCCCGACTTGCCGCCGTGGCCCGCGGTCATGTTGATGTGAAATAGCACGCGATTGCGGTCCGTCTTCAGCTTGCGCAATTTGGCTACCCACTTGGCCGGCTCCCAGTACTGGACCTGGCTGTCCCATAAGCCAGTGGTGATCAGCATCGACGGGTATGCCTTGGCCGCGACCTGATCGTACGGGGAATAACCGAGCATGTAGTCGTAGTACTTCTTGACCTTCGGGTTGCCCCACTCGTCGAACTCGTTGGTCGTCAGCGGGATCGACTCGTCGAGCATGGTCGTGACCACATCGACGAACGGCACGTGGCTGATGATGCCGCGGTACAGCTCCGGCGCCTGGTTGACGATCGCTCCCATGAGCAATCCACCCGCGCTGCCTCCGAGCGCGAACACCTTGCTGGCGGCGGCGTACTTGCTCGCGATCAGATGCTTGGTGGCGTCGACGAAATCGTTGAACGTGTTGCGCTTGTTGAGCAGCTTGCCCGCCTCGTACCACGAACGGCCGAACTTCTGGCTGCCGCGAATGTGCAGGATCGCGTAGACGAAGCCCCGGTCGAGCAGGCTCACGACGCGCGAGTTGAAGCTCGGGTCGATCGTGGCTCCGTACGATCCGTAGCCGATGAGTAGTGCCGGCGCGCTGCCGTCGAGCTTGGTCGTCTTGCGGCGGACCACCGACACTGGCACCTTGGCGCCGTCTCGCGCGGTGGCGATGATCTGCTCGGTGACATAGTCATCGGCCTTGTAGCCACCGAGTACTGGCTGGCGTTTGAGCAGGGTGCGCTTGCCTGTCTTGATATCGTGCTCGTACTGGCTCGTCGGCGTAGTCAGCGATGTGTACGCGTAGCGCACCGCGGTGGCGTCCGGGTCAGGGGTGTCGGACAGGTACATGGCGTACGCGCTCTCGTTGGCGTCGATGAAGAAACGCTTGCCGTTGCGCGGAGCGACCAGCACCTTGCGCAACCCGTTGGTGCGAATGTTGACGGCGAAGAAGTTGCGATAGACGGCAAACCCGTGAATGAAGTCGTCACTGTGCGCGACCAACTGTTTCCATTGGCTCTGTTGGTTATGCGCGGCCTCGGCGACCTCCATCAGTCGAAAGTTCTTGGCCTGCCAGTTGGTGCGAATCACGAATCGACCGTCTAGATGATCCACCGAGTATTCGTGGTCGCGCTTGCGCGGCAAGAACACGACCGGCTTGCTTTGTTTGGCGCTGGCGTCGATCAGCCGAACCTCGCTCGTGGTCGTGCTGGACAGCCGAATCGTCACGAACTTGCGTGACTTCGACTTGCCGATGCCCGTGTAGTACGACTTGTCGCTCTCCTCGTAGATGAGTGCGTCGTCCTTTTGGGCCGTGCCCAGGACGTGTCGGTAGACCCGGTACGAGCGCAGGGTCTTGGCCTCCTTGCCCACATAGAAGAACGACTTGTTGTCGTTGTGCCAGACCAGGGCTGGCGTGACGTCCTTGATCGTGTCCGCCAGAAGTTTGCCGGTGGCCAGGTCCTTCACCCGCAGGGTGTACTTGTTGCGCCCGACCACGTCCTCGGCGTACGCGACCAGCTTGTTGTCCTCACTGACCGCGTAGTTGCCGAGGCGATAGAAGCTGTGGCCCTTGGCCAGGGCGTTGACGTCGAACAACACCTGTTCGGTCGCGGTTGCGCTGCCTTTGCGTCGGGCGTGGATCGGGTATTGGCCGCCGGTTTCATAACGAGAGTTATAGTAGTAGCCGTTGGACAAGGTCGGCACCGTGGAGTCGTCCTGCTTGAGCCGGCCGACGATTTCCTTGAACAACGTGTCCTGCAGGGCCTTGGTCGGCGTCAGCAGGTGCTTGTCCGTATAGGCGTTTTCTGCGTTGAGGTAGGCGAGTACCTCTGGGTTCTTGCGCGTATCGTCCCGCAGCCAGTAATACGGGTCCGAGCGATCACCATGAGGCGATGTCACCGTGTGTGGCTTCTGCGCGGCGACGGGGGCGCCGTCCGAGGGGCGAACCGTATTGTCGGGGGTGTTGTCGGTGGTGGGGGTGCTGCTGCCGCAGGCCGTCAGCAGGCCACACAGCGCTACTACGAGGGTTCTTTGCATGAGGCGGCGAAACTAGCACAGCCCCTTCGAAATGCGCGCAGCGACCTGGGGCCCGTCGCCAACCAACCCTAACGTCGCCGCTGCGCCCGGGTAGGGTCGGGGTTCACCCCCGCCCGCCGCCGCCGCTGCACATCGCCGTAGCTACTTGAGAACGCAGCCGTTGAGGCTGATGTTCTTGCCTATCATTCCGGACGGGCTGCAATTGATCGTCACGTCGCCGCCCTTGGCCACCTTCTTGGCGTTCGCCGCTTTGCCTTTGTCCTTGAACTTGGCGATCAGCTTGTTGGCGCCGGCGGTGACGAACATCGTGTACTCGCCGTACTCGCCACCCTGGATCACGTGGAATACCTTGCCGGTGACCTCGACCGTCTTGCCGCGGTACTTCTGCATCAGCGCAGCACCTTTGGTGGTGGTCCAGTCTTTGTAGAACGCGTCGGCGGTGAACTTGAGCACCTTGGGGCCGTCGGAGCCGGAGCCCTTCTTGGCGGATGTGCCTTTTTTGTCTTTGCCTTCGTCGTCTTTCTTGCTGCAGCCGACGACGGCCATGGCGAGGACGAGAGCGATACTGAGGGCGCGGATGGGTTTCATAAGATGTGTCTCCTGTGGTCTATGCGGGTCGACATCGCAAGCCGCGTGCCGTCGCTAACGTTCGAACATCGTGAGTACAATCTGCGAGAACGGGGCTCGGGTGACCCAACCGATGGGTGGTGCCCGACCCAGAATCCCCGGGCGATAGTACGCTATCATCGTGGTCATCATGTGGTCCCAAGAGTCGTTTCTGGCTGCCTGGAACTTCGCCGCCGAGGCCCATGTGGGCCAAACCGTACCCGGTAGCGAGCGGGCGTATATCAATCATGTCGGCAGCGTCGCCATGGAGGTCATCGCCGCCGTAGGCCAGCGCGATGACGTGCGCGACGCGGATCTCGCGGTTCAGTGCGCGCTGCTCCACGACGTTGTCGAAGACACGACGGCGACCCGCGACGATATCGCCACGGTGTTCGGCGATGCGGTCGCCGACGGCGTCGCAGCGCTGACCAAGGACGACTCGCTCCCGGACAAGCCGACCAAGATGCGCGACAGTCTCGAGCGCATCAAGATGCAGCCCCACGAAGTGTGGATGGTCAAGCTCGCCGACCGCATCACCAACCTCCAGCGACCGCCGGCTCATTGGGACGCGGACAAGCGCGCGCGCTATCGTGACGAAGCACAAGTCATTCACGACGCGTTGGCCGACGCCTGTCCCGTGTTGAGCGCTCGGCTGCGCGACAAGATAGAGAAGTACGCCGAGTTCGTCTCGTGATTTTTCACAGGCTACATAAATAGGTGTAACCGCTTCACGCACCCCGGATTTTTCCGCAAGAACACCCGACGCAAGTCGAGAGACCTGCAAAGTTTGCGGACTAGCCGATCGGGCTGACACGTAACAAAACGTAATCGCCCAAAACGTTCAATGGCTGGGAGTTTGCACGGGACACCCGACCATGAGTCGCTCGAAGCTGGTCTACGTAGGTCTCGGAGTACTCGGTCTGATCGTCTTCGTGATATTCGCGTTCCGCGCGGTGTCATTGGACGTGTCTCGAACTGCGAAGGCGGTGTCACCGATACCGTCGCAGTTGTCGGCGGAGTCGAAGGAGTGTGTCGACTGCCACCGTAAGGAGAGCCAGAGTCTCGTTCAGCAGTGGGGTGCGTCGAAGCACTATGGCGCCAACGTCGGCTGCTACGAGTGCCATGCAGCCAAGCCCGGCGACGTAGACGGCTTCATGCACTACAAGCGCCGCATCGCGACCATCGTGTCGCCGAAGGACTGCAAGACCTGCCACGAAAAAGAGGTCACGGAGTTCGAATCCAGCCACCATGCTCAGGCCGGCAAGATCCTCGGCTCTCTCGACAACGTGCTCGCTGAGGTCGTCGAAGGCGATCGGGGCATGAAGACCCCGGCGTTCCCCAACGGCATCTCCGCCGCCGCCGTCAACGGCTGTTGGCAGTGCCACGGTTCCGAGGTCAAGGTGAACAAAGACGGAAAGCTCGATCCGGCGACCTGGCCCAATACCGGTATTGGACGGCTCAACCCGGACGGCTCGCGTGGTGCTTGCACCGCGTGTCATAGCCGTCACAAGTTCTCGGTCGAGCAGGCGCGTAACCCGGAGAACTGCGGTAAGTGCCATATGGGTCCCGACCACCCGCAGATCGAGATCTACAACGAGTCCAAGCACGGCGTTGCGTTCCGCGCGAACCGTCACAAGATGAACATGGACAACGCCAAGTGGGTCGTCGGTGAGGACTACGACGCCGCGCCGACCTGTGCGACCTGTCATATGTCCGCGACCAAGAACCAGCCGGTCACCCACGACGTCGGTTTGCGTATCTCGTGGAACAACCGGCCGCCCAAGTCGATCCGCCCGGAAGTCTCCGACGCCAAGATGGGCCTGCCCGGCGGCAAGATCAAGTGGCAGACCCGGCGCAAGAAGATGGAGGACGTATGCCTGGCGTGTCACGCCAAGGACTACGTGTCGTCGTTCTACATCCAGTACGACGCGCTCATCGACCTGTACCACCGCAAGTACGCCGACCCGGGCCTCAAGTTGATGAAGCTGGCCAAGCCGCTGATGAAGCCCATCAAGTTCGCCAACAAGATCGACTTCATCTGGTTCGAGATCTGGCACCACGAAGGCCGTCGTGCTCGTCACGCCGCGTCGATGCAGGGGCCGGACTACACGCACTGGCACGGCACGTACGAGATCGCCAAGCACTGGTACATCAAGTTCTTGCCAGAGCTTAAGAAGCTGGTGAAGCAGGGCAAAGCGTCGAGCGATACGGCCAAGCAAACCGCTGCTGCGGCTCTGCAAAAAGGTATCGACGAGATGCTCAACAGCCCCGAGCATCGGTGGTATCTGGGCAAAATGTCCGACGCTGAGCGCGCCAAACGTAAGAAGCGCGCGGACGAATTCAAGAAGCGTTATCAGAAGTAACGGAGCGCTCGTGCAAACACTGCGGCACATACCCTGTGTGCTCGCCGGCGTAGGACTGATCTGCCTGGCGGCATGCGGTACACGAAGCGAGGCACGGTCCACGGACCCGCCCCTCGCCAAGGTGGAGCGCAAGGTCGTGATCCCGGATCGCACCAAGCAGATGAAGAAGTTCCCCTGCAACGAGTGTCACGACAACGCCAAGGCGCGCGACATCCAGAAGGAGCTGCCGTCGCCTCACTCGACCATCGTGATGAAGCACATGGCTGACGCGCGGCAATGCTACACGTGCCACGACAAGCAGAACCGAGACCAGTTGCGCATGCTCACCGGTGTGACCATATCGTTCAACGACACGCCCAAATTGTGCGGCCAGTGTCATCCAGCCCGGGTCAAGGACTGGAACCTGGGCATTCACGGCAAGCAGGTCGGTAGCTGGCGCGGTACCAGTCACAAGTACAGCTGTGCCGACTGCCACGACCCGCACAGTCCCAAGCGGTTGAAGGACAAGGGCTACGCGCCGCCGACGTTTCCAAAGCTGGGTGTGAGAAAGGTGGCGCACTGATGAGCGACAAAAAGCCAATGCGCCGACGCACGTTCCTCAAGGTCCTGGGTGGAGCAGGGGCAGCCACGGCTGCGGCGACCCAAACCGGTTGTGACGTCGACTGGGACAAGCTGTTCCAGAAGCACTACAAAGAGATGTCGGCGTCGGACAAAAAGAAGGTGTTCGCCCGGATCAAGCGCGAGGCCAAAAAGGAGTACGGCAAGGATGTAACCGTCAGCGATCCGCCGCCAATCGACGGCGTGTCGTTCGTGTTCGCGATCAGCCTGAGCTTGTGTAACGGCAACCGCAAATGTGTCGACGCCTGCGTTCAGGAGAACAATCAGAGTCGTAACCCAGAGATTCAGTACATCAAAGTGATCGAGCTCGATCGCGGCACGCTGGACCTCGAGAAAGGAGACGCGTACTACCCGGCCGACAAAGCGGGCAAGAAGGAAAAAGTCTACCTGCCCATGCAGTGCAATCAGTGCGACAACCCGCCGTGCGTCAAAGCCTGCCCGGTCCAAGCGACCTGGAAGGAGAAGGACGGCATCGTGGTCATCGACTACGACTGGTGCATCGGCTGCCGCTATTGCATGGCGGCGTGCCCGTACGATGCGCGTCGGTTCAACTTCCAGGCACCGCTGATTCCGGCCAACGACATCAACACCAACCAGGGGTACCTGAGCAATCGCGTGCGGCCCAAGGGCGTGGTCGAAAAATGCCACTTCTGTCTGCATCGCACCCGCAAAGGTGACTACCCGGCGTGTCACGAAGCGTGCCCCACTGGCGCTCGCAAGTTCGGCAACGTTCTGGACAAGACCAGCGAGGTCTACGCGATTCTGAAGGAGAAGCGGGTGTTCGTGCTCAAAGAGGACCTCAACACGATTCCTCGCCTCTACTACTACTTCGACTGAGCCATGAAAAACTACCTACGCTACTGGACCGACATGATTCGTTACGCCTTTACGGGTAACGCGCTGTACTTCTTGTGGCTGGGCTTTTTGCTCGTGCTCATCGGTGCCGGCGTCGTCGCCTACATGGTTCAGCTCAAGGTGGGCCTCGGCGTCACCAACCTGAGCAACCAGGTCAGCTGGGGTGCGTACATCGCCAACTTCACGTTCCTGGTCGGCGTCGCGGCGGCGGCAGTGCTGCTGGTCGTACCGACCTACGTGTACCACCGAGAAGACATCAAAGAAGTGGTGCTCATCGCCGAGCTGATGGCCGCATCCGCCATCGTCATGTGCCTGGCGTTCGTCACCGTAGACCTGGGCCGCCCCGAACGCTTCCTCCATATGCTGCCCGGTTTCGGCCACCTCAATTTCCCGCGGTCGATGCTGGCCTGGGACGTGGTGGTGCTTACCGGCTACCTGATCCTCAACCTGCACGTGCCGGGCTATCTGCTGTACCGCATGTACCAGGGCCGCAAACCGGCCAAGCAGCTCTATCTACCCTTCGTATTCCTGTCCATCGCATGGGCGATCAGCATCCACACGGTTACCGCGTTCCTGTACGGCGGTTTTGGTGGGCGCCCGTTCTGGAACACGGCGATCATGGCACCTCGGTTCCTGGTCAGTGCGTTCGCGTCCGGTCCGGCGATTTTGATCATCGTATTCGCGGTGATTCACAAGTTCACCGACGTCGAGATCAAAGACAGCATCTTCAAATTCCTGCGCAGGGTCGTGGCGTTCACCCTGCCCATCAACTTCTTCTTGCTCGGCTGTGAGCTGTTCAAAGAGTTCTACACCGACACGACCCACGCCGCGTCCGCCAAGTATCTGTTCTGGGGCTTGCACGGCAAGGGCATGCTGCGGCCGTACATCTGGGGCGGGTTGGCCATGGGCATCCTGGCCATGGTGGTGTTCCTGGTGCCGCGGCTGTACAACGACCGGCGCTGGCTCATCGGCGGCTCGGTGTTGTGCATTCTCGGCGTGTGGATCGAAAAGGGCATGGGCCTGATCATCCCGGGTTTCATCCCCAGCCCGACTGGCGATATCGTGGAATACACGCCCTCGGCCATCGAGTTTTTGGTGAGCCTCGGCATCTGGGCCCTGGGCGCGTTCCTGTTCACCGTGATGGCCAAGGTCGCCCTGGCTATCCAGTACGGCAAGCTGCGCGCACCAGATGCCAAACCACCAGCGGAGTCGACCGGCGTCGAGGCGGCGGGACCGGTCGAGCTCGTGTAGTCTGGGTCGGGCTTAGCGGCCCATGGTTCGCTTCATGCACTCCATGACCTGCTTGGATGCGGTCGCGAGTTTCTGCATGGCGGCCTGGGTGTTGGCGCCGAAGCCCTGCTTGGCTTGCTCGCTGAGCCACTTGGAGTGCTTGCGTGCGGCCTGTGACGCACACATGCTGGTCGAGCACGCGCACACGTCTTTGACATACTGATCGAGGCGCGCGGCGAAGCTGCCGCCGCCGGCCGGTGGGTCGGGCGGCGTGAGCGGTTTGGTGACCCCGGTCTTCATCTTGGCCACGTAACACTCCATGAAGCGTTTCTGCGATTTCTTCCAGCGCTCCACCTGTGCTTTGGATCCCTTCTTCTTGCCGCCTTTGAAGTAGTCTTTGATCCACGTCATCATGCGTTTCTGCACGCCGCTGGCGCAGGCGTTGTCGGCGCACGCACACATGTCATCGGCGAACTTGTCCATGTTGCCAGTGGCCGCGGTGTCGCGGTGTTCGCCCGCCTTGTCACGGCACTCTTTGAACCGCTTGTAGTGGCGGTCGACCTCGTCGGTGATGGTCTTGACCACACTGGGTGGCACGTCTTTGAGTTGTTGTTTCGACTCGGTGTTGACCTTGTCGGCGCACTCCTTGTCTTTGCAGGCGCACATCTGGTCGACGAAGCCCTTCACCTTGGTGATGACGTCGGCCGCTTTGTTCATGTCGAGAGCGACCGCGACCTTGGTGTCCGCGTGTTTCTTCCAGCAGCCCAGCAGGCGGGCCTGGCTGGCCGTCCATGCGTCGAAGTCTGCTTTCTCCATCTTGGCGGCAGCCGCCGAGAACCCGGCCACCCAGCTGGCGTAGCTGGTGTGAGCGGCCTTGGCGCACGTGGCGTCGGCGCACTTGCACACGATGTCGGCGAAGCTCGCCATCTTGACCGCCGCTGGGTTCGTCGACGTCGGCGTCGTCGACGTTTTGGTCTCGTCGTCCTTCGTATCCTTCTTGTCGTTCGACTCGATCTTGTCGTCAGCGGTCTTCTTTTTGTCCGCTTCGTCGCATGCACCAACCATCGCAAGCGCGATGGCTCCAACCCCCAGGAGCCTCATCCAAAATGTCATGGGGCGACAATACCCGCAAAAGCCTGTTGCGCCAGGTCAATTGGCACAATGCTTGAAGCTCCCCCCGCTATGGCTTCGAAATGGCGCGACCTGAAGCGCTGGTGGGGCCGCCGTGCTCGTCGCTCTGACCGTGCGACGACGGTGGACTCCCGCCGTCGCTTCATCGTCCAGGGCCTCGTACTCGCAGGAGCGGGGCTTGCGCTGTTCTTCAGTCGGTTGAGGCCGAGCACCTGGTCGCGGGAGACCGATCGCCAGCCAGTGCGTCCGCCCACCGCCGGCAAAGACGACGCGCGCTTCGTCGCCGCCTGCATATCGTGCGGGTTGTGTGGCACCGTGTGCGAGAACGGTTGCATTCGGTTTTTCGGCGCCGACGAGCCCAAGTGGGGCGCGCTAACCCCGTATCTGGATGTTCGCCGGCGCTCGTGCACCCTGTGCATGCGCTGCACTCAAATATGCCCCACGGGCGCGTTGACCCACACCCCCGCCGAGCTCCCCGTCATCTCCGAGCGGATCGACATGGGGGTTGCCGTCGTCGATCCCGATCGGTGTCTGTCGTACCTGGGACGGGTGTGCGGCTACTGCTACGACGCGTGTCCGTTGCCCGGCAAGGCCATCGTGTTGATCCCGGCGGGCAAGCCGGTAGTGATCGAGGATGGTTGCGTCGGTTGCGGCCGCTGCGTGGAGCTGTGCCCACAGAACCCGACGGCCATTGATGTGTTCCTGGAGGTCGGCTGATGTACAGCGTGAGTCCCGGAACGGGTTGGCGGTGGACGCGTCGAGTCGCCCAGGTGGTCGCGCTCGTGGTCATCGTAGTCGCGCCCTTGCTCGGTGGTTGGCAGCGCATGGACCACACCGAGATGGCCAAGTGGGACAACAACGGTTGGGACCTGCCGAATCGTGTGCGCGATCGCCTGCCGCTGGGCGAACGGCCCAAGCAGGCCTACAAGGCGCTCGAAATGACCGGTGGTGGTACCGCGGTCGACTACGCATCGATACCGGCGGTCGATCCGGTGGTCGGTCTGGCCGCCGCCACTCGCGGTGGATTGTCCGGCCGGTTCATCGTCGCGTTGTCGATCCCGCTACTGATCGGTCTGATCGCGGGTAGGTTGTTCTGCGGTTGGCTGTGTCCGTTCGGGGCGCTGTCCCGAGCGAGTCAGGGCATCCTCAAGCGCCTGCCGTTCCGCCCCCACCGCTACACGATCCCCGAGCGCAGAACGTTGCGCTGGATCATTCTGGCCACGACCGTGTTGGTCAGTGCCGTCGGCGTTCAGCTGATGTTGATCTACGTGCTACCGCACCTGCTGACCCAGCAAGCCATCTATTCTGTATGGCTGCTCGGCGGCGGCGGTGCGGCGCTGGGCGCGCTGCTCGGTTTGTTGATCGCTGGCGTCGTGTTCGGGCCCACTCTGTACTGCGCCACCTTGTGTCCCACGGGCGCCGTGTTGGCCGCGTGCGGGAACGCGCGGGCGCTGCGAGTGTCGCTGGTCGACAAGGCCGAGTGCGGTTCCCACTGCACGTTGTGCGACCGGGCGTGCTGGCTCGGCCTGAAACCATCACTGGGCGATCCGGGCCCGGACTGCGACCTGTGCGCGCGCTGCTTCGACGCCTGCCCCAAGGCCAACATGCGAGTGAGCGCGACCAAACCGGGGCGCAGACATTTGCCCGTCGTCGCTGCCGGTCTGCTCGCCATGGTCGCGTTCAGCGGTCGGGGCCATGCCGAGGCCGCGCGGGCGCCGGTCAAACCCATCCTGGTGCTCAACGGCGAGCGGGTCTACGACGGGGTTACGGTTGCCACAACGGTGGTCGATGTCAGCGGGGTCAAGCTCGACCCGGATTCGCAGCAGTCGCTCCAGGGAGTCGAACTGAGTGTGTTCATCGCCCGCGGCGAGCGCCCACCCGCCGAAGCCAACGGCTTGCTCAAGTCCCGCGAGGTCTATCGCGGACCGCTTCGCATAACGATTACGTCTGCGAACGGCAAACAGCTGGCTGTGCTCGATTTCGCCAAGCCGACGAGTCCGCGGTCGACGCCGCGAGGGACCCTGTATCGCAAGCGCTTGGGCATCCGCCTGTTCGAAGGGGATACGGTCGCGTTCGGTCCGGTGCCCGGCTGGATCGACCGTCGGGTATCGTGGACGATTCCGGGCCAGGGGGCCGGCCGCGGTCAGCAGCAG
>SPJJ01012750.1_pt1 | contig 11347 bp, 10 predicted proteins | sample 3741741 | NCBI WGS metagenome assembly SPJJ01 (sample SAMN10925908, study PRJNA522277) | cold seep metagenome | isolation source: Elba SIP-enriched marine methane seep metagenome, extraction at timepoint T1 | place: Italy: coast of Elba, Mediterranean Sea | collected 2014-05 | reverse complement strand
CGCACATTCGCGAGGTGGATGTGATCAGCGCGGCGCTCTACCCCAAGGTCTGGCAGGAGTACCGGGAGTTCCGCGACCGCTATGCCGACGTTGCGGTCCTGCCCACGGGGGCCTTTCTCGCCCCGCTCGAGATCGGTGAAGAGATCTCTGTCGAGATCGAGCGAGGCAAGACGCTCGTCATCGAGCTCGACGCCGTTGGTGAGCTCGACGAAGACGGCAACCGGACCGTGTACTTCCAGCTCAACGGACGGCCGCGGTCGATCCACGTGCCCGACGAATCGGCCAAGACCGAGGTCGTGGTCCGCAAGCGCGCCGACACGAACGATCCCGGCTCGGTGGGCGCACCCATGCCCGGCGTGGTCCTCGAGGTCCGCACCGAATCGGGTGCCGTCGTCGAGGTCGGCGACCCGCTGGTCGTGCTCAGCGCGATGAAGATGGAGACCGTCGTCGCCTCGCCGGTTGCTGGCAAAGTCGCGCGGATCGAGGTCGACGAGGGGGACTCCCTCGCCGCTGGCGACCTCCTGGTGCAGATCGAGAGCTGATCAGGGATTCCCGGATTTTTTTCGCGCCGGGGCGGAATAGGCACCGATGTCGGGCGTCTGACCACACATGGCAGGCGAACAGGTCGTCGACAACATGCCCTGGGTCGAGCGCGTGTGCTCCGGCGCGTTCGACGTGGTCACGAAGCTCCTCGACGGCTACGTCTGCGTGGGCGGCAGCTTCAGCGGGCAGCTCAATACACGCGCCGCGCCGCGGGGATCCATGGGCGTGGACTTCGTCTGGGACCTCTGGAACGAGCAGTTCGCGACGTATTGGTACATCGAGCAGGGCGGGCAGATCAGTACGAGCCCCGGATCGCAGACCCGGCTCGAGCTGGGAGCCTCTGCGTACACGGGGCTGGGCTTCACCCGCGTTCGCAACGTGCACCAGGCGTGGTCGGGTGGCTTCGAGACCGCGGAGATCTCGATTGGACGCGAGTTCGGCGGGCTGATCACGGTGGCGGGAACGCTGCAGGCGTTCCGCGGAACCGGGAGCTTCGACATGGTGGGTGCGCTGGTCGGCGTATCCGGATCGGTGACGATCCCGACCAACACTCGACAGTTCCTTCGGGGCTTCCGCCCGCGCGGGCTCACGGGATCGGCGGCGCTCACCGAGGGTTGCTGGCGACCGTACGACGAGCTGACGAACGCCCTGATCCGGCCGGGTCGGCGGGACGGGGCGAACGTGGAGATTCCCTGCGCGGGACGGGGTGCGCGGACGTACGCGCTCAGCGATCTCTCGGACACCTCGGCCGGCGTGTTCGGGGTCGCCGACCACATGACCCGCGTGATGGGCCAAGGCAATCCGCTCATCGCCGGCTACGGCGGCTACGCAACCGCGGTGTCGCTCGCCAAGCGACAGATTCGGCGTGCGGGCATCTCGGGCGATCGAACGGCCGCGTTGGCCGAGTTGCGCCGCCGCCTATGCAACGAGCCGTACCAGCTCATCCGGGAGTACGAGTCACGACGTGGCGCGAGTGGAGCAGGGGCGACCGACCAGCTCGAGGTGGCCCACGAGACACGGGTGCAGCGAACACCGCATGGCAACTACATCATCGATATGACGCATGCCGTACCGACCACCGGCGAGTGGACGTCGACGCTTCGCCTATACGACGCCCACGGCAATTCACTCCCGCTGCCGGGCATCCTGTTCAGCAAGGCGAGCGCGCGTGCGCCCAACGGCTTCATCAACGGCCGATCGTACGACTCGTACTCGAGCCAGAGCTTCGAGCGTGTGCTCTACGACTGGCGCGAGCGGGCGATGGCGTTTCAATGAGAAGACTAGGCTGGCTCGGCGCCCAGCAGGACGCCGCGCTCGGCCAGGTCTGCCAAGAGGGTGGCCGCGATCGAGAGGCGGTCGTCGTCGAGAGGCTCACCCAGAGACTCGCACGCCGTGCGGAGCCCATCGGCGACTGGCCGGTGGTGCTCCATCAGCTGGACCAGCACCGTGAAGGCAAGCGGCGTGAGCTCGAGGTAGCGGACCTTGGCGTCGGCGTCGCGGTAGACCAGCAGCCGGGTCGGGACTTCCTCCGGCGGCTCGCGGTCCCCCGGCTCGGGCGAGAGCTTGTGGACGGCATAGTCGTACCGCATCAGCCGGGCCGCCCCGTCGAACCGCAGCGGCTTGTCGAGCGCGAGGTCGAGCCCGGTGGGCGACTCGCCCCCGCGATGATCGTTGCGAATGTCGTATTCGAGCAGCTCGTGCCGCGCGAGGTCAGCCAAGTAGCTGGGTACGCCTTCGTCCTCGAGCCACCGCGGGGACACCCAGGCCACGAACTCGGCCGGCACGTCGCGTAGGTAGGGCGACTTGGCGGCGACTTGGTCCATCCAGTCGGCGAAGTCCGACCGCAAGCGCTTCATGCCGAGCCGCGCTGTGCTGCGCTCGATGAAGTCGGCGATGGTGTTTCGCATCCGGTTGTGGACCAGCGCGCGATAGACCAGGAACCGCTCCGCCCCGACGGCCTCGATCGCGTCGAGGTCATCGCCCTCGATGCCGTGCTCGGCCGCGAATGCACGCAGGTCGGTGCGGCTCGCCGTCTCGGCACCCCGCTTGCGTAGCAGCGCGTTCATCCAGTCCAGCCGAACGTCCTTGTGCTCGAGACTCATGCGCTGGCCTCCTCGCGCTTGGCGAGCGCGGCGTCGTAGACGGTCTGCAGCGAGGCGACCTCGTCCAGCAGCTCGGTGAGCGGAGGGATATTGGAGTCGCGCTCGAGGAGCACCGGCTTGGGCCCAATCCTCTCGATCACGTACGAAAGCAGGTCGCGAACCTCTTGGCGGACGTCGGCGCCGTGTGTGTCGACCAGCAGCGTGTCGTCCCACGGTTCGTGTCCGGCGATGTGGAGCTGAACCACGCGGTCGAGTGGGACGGCGTCGAACCACGCCCGGGCGTCGAACCCGTGGTTGCTCGCGTTGACGAACACGTTGTTGACGTCGAGCAGCAGGCCACAGTCGGCGCGCTCGAGCACTTCGCTGATGAAGTGCGCCTCGTCGAGTGTGCTCTTGCCCAGCTGCAGGTACCAGCTGATGTTCTCGATCGCCATTGGTCGCTCGAGGCGGTCGGCGGCTTCGCGCACGCGGGCGGCGACTCGCTTGGCCGTCTCGGTGGTGAACGGGATCGGAAGCAGGTCGTGTAGCAGTGCGCCGTCCATGCCGCTCCAGCACACGTGGTCGGAGTGCCACGGGGGGTCGTAGCGGTCGAGGAAGGCCTTGAGCTCGACGAAGTAGTCGTCGCGCAACGGGTCGGTGCCGCCCAGCGACATCATCAGGCCATGGGTGATGATCGGGAATTGCTCCGCGAGGGCGGCCAAGCGACGCGGCGAGCGTCCGCCCCGGTGCATGTAGTTCTCGGGCGCGACTTCGAGGAAGGCGACCTTGCCGTCGGCGTCACCGCGGACGATGTCGCGAAGGAAGGCGCCGCGCAGACCGAGGCCGACGCCGGTGGGAGGTGGGGGCTGCTGCATGCCGAGTCGAGGGGGAGGGGGAAATGAAAAACCCGCGGCCGCCGCATCCGGGCCGCCGCGGGTCGTGCTAGGCGATGGGGCTACTTGGCGCCGCCGCAGGAGCCTTCGCCACCTTCTTCGGCCTTCTCAGCGCCGCAGGATCCTTCGCCCTTCTCGGCGCCGCAGGAGCCTTCGGCCTTCTCGGCGCCGCAGGAGCCTTCAGCCTTCTCAGCGCCGCAGGAGCCTTCGGCCTTGTCGGCACCGCAGGAACCTTCGGCGGCGTCGCCAGCGGAGGGGGCGGCGGGCGTCTCGGTCGCCGGAGCGTCCTTGTCGCAAGCGGTCATGGTGAGGGCGCCGGTGCCGAGGAAGGCAAGCGTGGTGGCAATGCTTTTGAGATCCATGTCGTTTTCCCTTTTCGAGTTTCTCGTGGAGGTTTCGGTTCCGTCCGTGGGCCCCGCCAGGGGGCTCGCAGGTCAATCGGAGACCCGCTGCGAATGTTACGGCCACCAAGGGGGGCTGGATCGAGGAAAAAAGCACGGTTTGGTCATCGAATGGCCCTCGCGGTGCGCGAACGCTGGGCAGCGACCCAATTAGCCGCCATTCCTGGACATTCGTCGCCCTTCGCGCTGGTATGCGGCCGATGAGCTCCAACGCTCGCACCGCCACCAGCCGCTTCGCGCTGGCGCTGCTGTTGGTGCTCACGGTCATCAACTTCCTCAACTACCTCGACCGGTACGTCCTGAGCGCCGTGCTGGAGGGGATCCGGGGCGATCTGGGGTTCGACGACGGGCAGGGCGGCCTGCTCGGCAGCGTCTTCATGATCGTCTACACCGTGGCCGCACCGCTGGGCGGGGCGATCGGCGACCGCTACAACCGCAATCGCATCGCCGCCGTGGGGGTGGCGCTGTGGAGCCTCGCCACGATCGGCAGCGGCTTTGCGCAGAGCTACGAGAGCTTGCTGACCATGCGCGCGCTCATCGGGATCGGCGAGGCCGGCTACGCGACGGTGGCCCCATCGATCATCGCCGACGTCTTCCGGCCCTCGGAGCGGGGACGCAAGCTCGCGATCTTCTATCTCGCGATCCCGATGGGCAGTGCTTTGGGTTATCTGATCGGCGGGGCGGTCGGCGAGGCCTACGGGTGGAGGGCGGCGTTCTACGTGGCGGGGACCCCCGGGTTGGTGTTCGCGGCGCTGGCCTACTTCCTGCCGCACCCCGAGCGGGGCGCGATGGACGAGGGCGAGTCCGAGCCCGACATGCCCTTCATGGAGGGCGTGCGTCGCATCTTCCGAACGCCGGCGTGGCGCATCAACACCGTCGGCACAACGTTGATGACGTTCGCCATGGGCGGCATCGCGTTCTGGATGCCGACCTACCTCATCCGCGAGCAGGGGATGGACGAGGGGGCGGGCAACATGATCTTCGGTGGGATCACGGTGGTCGCGGGCCTGCTGGCGACGCTCATCGGAGGAACCCTCGGCGACCGTGCGTTTGCCAAGCGGCAAGGCGGCTACTTCAGCGTCAGTGGGATGGGACTGCTGCTCGGGGCACCGTTCGCGCTCGCGATGCCATTCATGCCGAACACGACTGCGGTGTTCGCCTGCGCGTTCGTGGCCGAGTTCCTGCTCTTCCTCAACACGGGACCGCTCAACGCTGCGCTCGTCGCCTGCGTGCCGGCCAGTCTCCGGGCGCGGGCGTTCGCGGTGAACGTGTTCTTCATCCACATCCTGGGCGATGCGCTCTCGCCGACGCTGATGGGCGAGGTCAGCGAGCGTCGCGGCCTGCCCTTCGCGATCGCGCTCACCAGCATCCCCATCGCACTCGGTGGCCTAGCGCTGATCCGCGGCGCCAAGCGAGTCGACCGCATGTCCGAGGGGATCGCGAGCGTCGATCCTAAGCCGTAAGGGCCGGCGTCTCTTCGGCGGCCGACTCACCCTTGCGCGGGAACTTCGCGACAGCACGCTCTGTGAGCGCGGTGATGGTCAGCGAAGGGTTCACGCCGGGGTTGGCGGAGATCGATGCGCCGTCCATCACGTAGAGGCCGGGATAGCCGAACACTTCGTGGTTGGCGTCGATCACACCGGTCTGAGCACTGTCGCCCATGCAGCATCCGCCGAGAATGTGGGCGGTGGTGGGGATGTTGAAGAGCGTCTCGGTGAGCAGCGAGAACGGCATGCCGTCGGTCTCGTCGCTGAACTGGTGGGCGAGCGCGGTGGCCTCGGGAATGGACGCGGTGGGCAGCTCGCCCTGGTCGGGTGAGGTGCTCATCCCTCCGAACCAATTCCGGCGCAGCCGCAACGTGCCCTCGGTGGTGCGCATGTAGAGGAGGATCGCAGTCTGCTTGGCGAAGCTGCGGATCGTCAGGGCCTTGAGCACTTGCAGCGGGTGTCGGAAGACGATGCCGGCGAGCTTGGCGATGCGGACGAAGGGGTTGTCGCCCCCGACGTGCGGCGCGACGAGGATTCGGAACAGTCCCGACCCCTTCGAGTACCGGACGGGTTCGAGGTGTGAGACTTCATCGGTCTCGTAGATCGAGCCGATCGCGATGCCCTCGGACATGTCGATGTCGTCGTTCTGCGACACCACGCCGATGAGGGCCTCGGAGTTGGTCCGGATGCCAGCACCGAGCCGATCGGAGAGCTTGGGCAGGCACGTCGGGTCCTCTTTTTGGGTCAGGAGCAGCTTGACGCTGCCCAGGACTCCGCCGGCGACGATCACGTTGTCGGCTTCGAACGACTTCGTCTCGCGGAACCATCCGCGGCCCTGTTTGGCCTCGACTTGGTAGCCCCCGCCGTCTCGCGGGCGGATCTTCGTGACTTCGGTGTCGGCCTGCAGCTCGAGCCCGCGCTTGCGCGCCAGGTAGAGGTAGTTCTTGTCCAGGGTGTTCTTGGCGTTGTGGCGGCAGCCCAGCATGCATCCCCCGCACTGAATGCATCCGGTGCGGCTGGGGCCCTCCCCGTCGAAGAACGGATCGGGCGTGACCTTGCCCGCCTCCTCGCCGAAGTAGATCGCGACGTCGGTGCTGTGAAACGCCTCGGGGTGGCCGTTGTCGGCGGCCATCTTCTTGAGGATGTTGTCGGGCGGGGTGAGCATCGGCGTGGTCGTGACCCCGAGCATCCTCTTGGCCTCGTCGTAGTGCTCTGCGAGCTCGGCCTTCCAGTCGGCCAGGTGCGCCCAGGACTTGGCTTCGAAGAACTGGTCCTTGGGGACAGGATGCGTGCTCGCATAGCCGAGCGAGCCCCCGCCGACACCCACGCCCGAGAGGATCGTGACGTGGCGGAAGAACGTCATCTTGAACAGCCCGCGGAAACCGAGGAGCGGCGCCCACATGTAGCGCCTGAGGTCCCAGTTGGTCTTGGGGAAGTCCTTGGCCCGCAGCTCGCTGCCCTTCTCCAACATCAGGACGCGGTAGCCCTTGTCCACCAGCCGAAGCGCCGCCGTACTGCCGCCGAACCCCGAACCGATGATGATGAAGTCGTACGCGTCCGTCATCGTGGTGCCGGTCAAACTATCACGTGGCTCCCAGTGCCAGCGCAATCGGGGGGAGCGCCGCTGTCGACGGCGCCCGCAGCGTCAGGCCGCCGCTGGCTTCGGCGAGCTGTCCGAAGGGATTGTCCTCCGGGTTCACGTCGATCATCGGCGTGCCGGCGCGAGCGCAGTGCATGCCGATCTGCATCGGCAAGTTCGTCGACCCAGAGGTGCCGACGACGACCAGCAAATCGGCACCGGACGCCTGCGCGAATGCACTCTGCGAGCGAAAGAGCGACTCCTCGTAGTACTCGTCGAACCACAGCACGTGGGGACGCGCTCGTCCGCCGCAATCGGGGCACGTGAGCGCATCGTAGGTCTCGTCGGGCAGGGGGGTGTCGCGGTCGATCGGCGGGAGGTCGTCCGGCAACAGATAGGTGGTGTCGGTGCAGTGCGCGGCGCAGCGGTAGCGATCGATGTTGCCGTGGATTTCATACGGGTCCTGAGAACCGGCGCGGGCATGAAGGCCGTCGACGTTCTGCGTCACGAGCACGAAGCGGTCGCCGAGTGCCGATTCGAGGTCGACGAGGGCGCGGTGGCCGTCGTTGGGCTCGGCACGTCTGCAGACCGTCCGGCGGTAGAGATACCAGCGCCAGACCTCGCGCTGGTGCTCGCCAAACGCCTCGCGGGTCGCGAGCTCCTGAGGGTGGTAGTTCTTCGAGCCGACCTTCCAGTAGCCCTCCGGCCCGCGGAAGGTGGGGATGCCGCTCTCGGCGGAGATCCCCGCCCCGGTCAGTACGCATACCCGCCCCTGGTCACGGTCGAAGCCCTCGAGGATGCGCGTCAGTCCTTCGACGTCCATGAGCCGAGCATACGCTGCTAGCCTCGGGCCGATGAGTGGGCACCTCACTTCCGACCAGCTGGAGGAGCTGCGGGGGATGTTGTTCGAGCAGCGGGTGCGGCTGCTCGAGCGCGGCGGCGTGGAGATCACCGAAGACGACGATGCCGAGCCAATGGACCTGCAAGACAAGGCGGCCGGGGAGGTTGCCCGCCGCGACAGGCTCGCGCTCACGGACCTGGACCGCCGTCGCTTGCTCGAGGTGGAGGCGGCGCTCGGGCGCATGGCCGAGGGCTCCTACGGCGAGTGCGAGGAGAGCGGGGACCCGATCCCGTTTGCCCGGCTGCACGCCGAGCCAACCACCCGGTACACCGTCGAAGCGCAGGAGCTGGTGGAGTCCGAAGCTTCGCGCGAGAAGGCCGTGCGCCGCGACCCCAACGACACGGGGTACTGACTACACCGGCTCCAGCCGTACCCAAATCACGCTGTCGCTGGCGTTCTCCATCGTGCTGTCGAGGACGACGGTCACGTCACCACCGAGCTCGCGAACACCCCAGACGTCGGTGGTGAAGCTCAGATCGTCGCGCTGATCGATGCGGATGCCCTCGCCGTCGACGACGAAGAGGGCGCCGGCGGGGTTGCGGTTCTCGGTGTGGCGGGAACGGATCTGGATCTCGTATGTGCCGACGACGACGTCCTCGAAGGCGAACGTCGCGGTGCCGGTGCGGCTGCCGTCGGGGTCGAACAGCCCATCGACGTCGCTCTCGATGTGCTCGGCACCGTAGGCGGTAAAGGCATAGTCGGCGCGCAGCACCCAGTTGTGGCGCTGGGTGTAGACCGCATCCATGTAGTCGATCTGGCGCGGAACCACGTCGCCCATGGGCCCCTCGGGGGGCGGCTCGCAGTCTTCGACGCTCGCGGTGATGTCGAGCGCGACGTTTCCGATCCGGTAGAAGGATCGGGGCTGCAACGATCCCGCGCCGAACTCGATCGTGTTCGACCCCTCGGTCAGGTTGCCGGTCACGTCGATGGTGCCGCTGCCGTTGGCGTTGTCCCAGGCTGCGTTGGCCGGGAGATCGAACGGTCCTGCGCCGCCCACGTACACCACGCCCTCTTCGCCCGGGTGGTCGGCGTCGTACGAGTCGAAGCGCAGGGTGGCCGATTCGATGAGCGCGGGATTCGGGAGGCCGAGCACGGTGAATGTCAGGCGCGTGTTGGAGCCCGTCGGCACGTCCAGCTCCTGGAGGCCCTGGCCGAAGGAGGTCGATTCGTAGGCGCAGTCGCTCAGCGGTGGCGGGTCGTCGCCGAGTCCGGTCGTCTCGGGCTCAGGGTCGGGGTCGGGGTCGGGGTCGGGCCCGGTCGAGCCGCTCTCGCCGCCGGAGTCCACGTTGCCGGTGGTCGCCGGCGCAGGGCCGTCATCGTCCTCGACCGGGATGTCGCCCGTACTTGCGTCCACCCCGGGTTCGGCCGCCAACGGCCCCGCGGTGGGGTCTGCCGAGCACCCGCACGCCACCAAGAGCACCGCCACCACCGTCTTCGACCGCATGTCGTCCAATGTACGAGGCTGCATGCGACCTCGACCATGCAGCGATTCATGGGGCGCCGTGCGCCTCTGCATCGTTCGATGTAGAGCTTCGGTGATCCGCGACCACATCTCGAACGAGCGATACACTGCAGGGGTGGGGCGGATCGGATGTGTCGCGCTGCTCGTGACCGTTGCGGGCTGCGGCTTCGGGAGCGCGAACGGCGGGGGGTCGGCGGGCCTGGGAGAATCCGACAGCGCTGACGCCTCGACGTCAGCCGGCGCCTCCGCGGGGACCGCGGACCCCTCTGCGGGCAGTGCTTCACAGAGCGGCGCGACCACCAATGACGCCGGCACCGGGCCGGACTCCGCGACGACGGGCACCCCGGGCAGCGCGAGCGCGACGGCCACCGCGAGCGCAACCGAGAGTACGACCGGCGGCGGTCCAGGGGATTCCTCGGGCGAGGGCGAAGACACCGCCTCGACCGGAACCAGCGACGCGTGCGCTGAGGCGGGCTGTGACGCCAACGCGTCCTGTGACGACTCGGCCAGGCCGGCGGCGTGCACCTGCAACGACGGCTTCTTCGGCGACGGCACCAGCTGCACCGCCGTCGAGCTGGCGACGCTCAGGGTGGAGCTTCCGTGCCTCGAACAAGGACCCTGCCCGGTCATCGGGTGCGCGATGCTGGAGACGGATCAGGATCAGACGAGTCTGCTCGGCGACACCGAGGTCACCTACACGGTCACGCTACGCTTTCGCGGCGTCATCGAGGAGAAGACCTACACGGGCGGCGATCCGCAGGAGGGGTACTTCCATCCCAACGCCACCCCGGTCCCGGGAGGTTTCAACCAGTTCGGGCTCCAAGTCGACGACCCCCCGGGCACCTACTTCCTCAACAGCGGCACCTCGGGCATCAACGAGTGCTTCCCGCTCGATGAGACGCACCAGGTCGATGTGCGGGGCGGGAGCGGCCTCCGGCTCTTCGGCAACAACGGGTTCGACACCTGCGGCGTGCAGAACCTCGACGGTGATGGAGCCCCAATCGTGATCGAAGATGTGCCGCCCGACCCGGCGGCATTCGACGGTCAGTTCATCCAGGTGGACGTCGTCGACATCAGTGCCCCCTGACGCGTCGGCGTCGGGATGCAACATTGTGAGGTCCGGGCGCACTCAAAGGGTGTGGCTGCGCTCTCGGGCGCGCCACGTTTGGGCTGACAACTGAGACTTGGTATGAAAAATCATGGACTTGTAGTGGGGGCGTTGGCCGCCCTCGGGATCTTCGCGTGCGGCGACGACACGGACACCAGCGGCGGCGGCTCGTCGTCCTCGAGTTCCACCACGGGCGGCACGTCGAGTACGGGAGGCAACTCCGCGGGCGGGTCGTCCTCGAGTGGGGACGCGGGCTCGTCGTCCTCGGGCGCATCGAGCTCCGAAGGGAGCACGTCCAGCGCCGAGACGGGCAGTTCGTCGTCCGTCGGCGAGTCGTCGTCCGATGGCGGCTCCACGTCGACCGGTACGCTCGAGGCGCTTTGCGACGACGGATCCGTCGTGGCCGGTGAGTTCTGCTTCGAGACGGTGAGCGTCGCCGGCGTCGCGGCGGGCGATCGAGGGCTCGAAGTCCTGGATCTCGACGGCGATGGCGATCTCGATATCGTCACCGGGACCAACGTGGCGTGGGCGGAAGGGGAGGGCTACGTGCTCACCAGCCCGCTGCCCGGCGGGCCGTTCATCGCGGCGGGGCAGCTCGACGATGACGCTCCGGGCGAGGTGGCGATCCCGAATGGGGATCGTCTCGACGTGCATCACGTGTCGAAAGCCGGGACGATCGGATCCGTGGACACGTACCCCTTTGGTGCAGAGAGCGCCTACGCCGCGAAGATGCGGCACTTCGTCGGCGGACCCGAGCCCGACGTCGCGGTGGTCGGGCTCGACTCCAACGCGGTCCACCTCTACGAGAATTCGCCCGAGGGGGCGGAGCCGCTGACGCCCTTGGCCCCCGTCTCGTTCGGCGGATTTGGGGCGCGACACGTCGAGATCTCGG
>SPJJ01012106.1_pt1 | contig 11347 bp, 7 predicted proteins | sample 3741741 | NCBI WGS metagenome assembly SPJJ01 (sample SAMN10925908, study PRJNA522277) | cold seep metagenome | isolation source: Elba SIP-enriched marine methane seep metagenome, extraction at timepoint T1 | place: Italy: coast of Elba, Mediterranean Sea | collected 2014-05 | reverse complement strand
TTTTATCCAACTCCTCTTTGCCAGCCTTCCAGGCCTTCCCAATTTTTTTTAAACGTCCCTGATCCATCTCAGAGTCCCTCAGCGGCATTTTTCCCGGATTATATTTTCCCCTTGACTCGTTCCTCATAAATCGTTTTACCATCCTGTCCTCGAGTGAATGGAAAGAAATCACCACCAGTCTTCCTCCCGGCTTCAATACGGTCACGGCCTGAGTCAACACTTGCCCCAACTGCTCCAATTCCCTGTTTATCTCAATTCTGATAGCCTGAAAAGTTCTCGTTGCAGGGTGCTTGTGCGGCTCCCTGAACGGTATGGCGTCTTCAATCAAATCGGCTAATTGCCGGGTCGTTGTAATGGGGTGTTCCTTGCGCTGATTCACAATGGCCCTGGCAATCCGCCGAGAGAACTTCTCTTCGCCGAATTCGAACAGAACCTTGACCAGATCCTCTTCTTTAACCTCCTGAAGCCACTGAGAGGCCGGTTTCCCCGATTGCTTATTCATCCGCATATCCAACGGACCATTTTTTAAAAAACTAAAACCCCGCTCCGGGTTGTCCACCTGAGGCGACGAAATACCGAGATCCAGCAGTACGCCATCCACATTTCCAAGCCAGCCCTTTTCAGCGACCTCCTGCTGCAGGGACGTGAATGAAGCATGCTTCAATTCAAATCGATTATCATCGAGCAATTCTTTTGCAACAACGGACTGGACTGCATCCAGATCCCTGTCAAACGCCAATAATGTACCGTCGTCACCCAGCTGTTTTAAAATCTCGCGGCTATGTCCTCCGCGACCAAAAGTACAATCAAGGTACTTTCCATTTTTCTTGATTGCCAGCTCATGCACCGCTTCTGCGAGCAGGACCGGAAAATGTTTCATGCCAACACAGGAAATCAGAACGATAATGACTCAAGCTCTTCCAGCTCTCCGCCATCATCTCCATCACGCCATTCTTTTGCTCTGGCTGTCCAGATTTCTTCGTTCCAGATTTCAAATTTATTCAACTGGCCCAGTAAAACGATACGCTTTTCCATTTCAGCAAACTGTCTTAGTATTTCAGGAAGCAGCAGGCGTCCCTGAGCATCCATTTCACATTCGGATGCGTAGCCGATAACAAAACGGCGCAATCTGCCTGCCATTTTATTCAGCGTTGGAAGCTTGTTTATTTTTTGTTCTAGAAGTTCCCATTCGGGAAGAGGGTAAAGCCACAGACAGCCACTTTCACCCGAGCCTTTTTCATCAACAGCCAGGGTTACGATCAATTGACGGTCACAACACTCCTGTAACTCCGCCCGATACCGGGTAGGAATAGCAAGACGCCCCTTGACGTCCAAATTGATTGAGCTGACCCCTCGAAACACAGCGCGACCCCTTTACTCCAATTTTTGCCATTTCTTTCCACTATGCACCACTTTATTTGCACTATAGGTTTCAAAACAAACTTAGTCAAGGTCGATTTGAATTAAAATCTTTTTTTTTGACAAAGACTTAGATATAACACCCCCACCTCGCCAATCTTTAAAAAAAACACAAAATAAAAGGGTATTTTTATCATAAAGTTAATGAATCATTATAATGTATTACATTATAAATGATAATTTAGCTGTACCAGACCCTTTTGGGTAGCTCATGCGCAATACTTACCGCAAATAAAAAGAGGGTATTTCAGATTGGCTTTGTGAACCTAAGAGACACCACTTTGCCTTGGCTCTAAGTTGTTAAATCACCTCAAGCCAGGCGTCATTCCGGCAGAGGGCCTCGAAATAAAGCCGTCAAGGATCGTTAATGGGCTACCGCTCATGGAACTGGAAAATCGCATTTTCCGGTTCCGAACTATAAGCACCAGATGGAAGTGTGTTTATGGATGCTAAACTAATTAGGGAATGCAAAGAAAGTAGAAAGCCTGGATCCTTTTCCTGGAGGAAGTGATCCGAAAAAATTAAGAGTCGGCCTGTAAGCCGGGTTTTGTCATGAACAGCCATTCATCTAGGCTGCAAGTCACCCTGCAGCTCAAGCGATCTACCCAGGAACCGCGCGGGCCACGCGTCTGTTCCTCTATTTGATCTTGCTCCGGACGGGGTTTACCCTGCCACTGCGGTTACCAGCAGCGCGGTGCGCTCTTACCGCACCATTTCACCCTTACCCTTCACCTAACGTCAGGCGAAAGGCGGTATATTTTCTGTGGCACTTTCCGTAGGCTCGCGCCCCCCAGGTGTTACCTGGCGTCCTGCCCAACGGAGCCCGGACTTTCCTCCATTTTACCTAACGATAAAACAGCGACTGCCCGGCCGACTCTTGATGACCATTATACCGTAAATTCAAATGGATTTAATATGGATCGAAGACTGCCGAGACAGTATAAAGGATCAACCCATTGAGAAAACCGAGCATCATTACGGCATATAAATAAATAGCTTAGATAGATTTTGGAATCAGATGCCTGCATTTGGGAAATATTGATTCAATCATCATCTCCTTCAACTTTATTGGCCATCTTCAGCGCCGCCTGATACAAAACCTTTTTCCTTGCCCCGGTAATTTCCACAGCCATATCGACCGCTGTTTTTACTGAGCATTGATTCATTAATATAGATAGTATTTTTTCCTGTTCCTGAGTTACTTCCTGATCTATACGAACTTTCTCAGCCCCCTCCACTATAAGCACAAATTCACCCTTCCTCATGTTTTCGTCCTGCTCGATGTTAACCAGCATCTCATCCAACCGTCCCATGATGACGGTCTCGTACAGCTTAGTTAGCTCACGGGCAATAACAATCTGGCGATTTTCAGGTAATATTTCGGCCATGTCCCTAATCGAGCTCAAAATACGATGGCTGGACTCATAACATGCCCAGGTATACTCACTGTTTAATTTATTTTTAAAGAATGCCTTTCGCGCCGCTGAAGTCCTCGGCAAAAAACCTTCGTAACAAAAACGGCTGACCGGCATACCCGAAACAGACAGGGCGGCAATCAGTGCACAAGCCCCAGGAACGGGACTAACATCAAGACCGGCGTCTTTCGCCATTTTAACCAACGGCATGCCGGGGTCGCTCATTAGCGGGGTGCCGGCATCAGAAACAAGAGCAACGGACATTCCATCGAGCATTTTGTCTTTCAAGGCGCTTGATGCCTTCAGTTCGTTATTCTGGTGTAAAGACTCCACTCTGTTGTTGATCCCATAGTGCTGAAGCAGCTTACGAACATGGCGGGTGTCTTCGGCTGCAATCAGGTCGACCTGCTTTAACACCTCTATAGCGCGGATGCTCAGGTCGCCCAGATTACCGATTGGCGTTGCAACCACGTATAATTTACCGTATTTACTGGACATTCAACCCTCTTACCGGAATAATCGGGTGCTCATACACGCACCCTGGATACGAAACACTCGATTTTACGCAATAATGACAATGAGTCGCCAATTTTTATTTTTCTTGGTTTCAATACCCCTGCTGATCTCCGCCTGCGCACCGAAGCCGACCAAACCTGTGAAACCGCCTGCAACCGTTGAAACGGTTCAGCCAATCGACCCCTACAGGAAAGATACGGCAAAAGCGCAGCAGATGATGCGATCGGGCAATCCAAAGGAAGCTGCAGAAATCTATCAACAGCTGGCCGCCAGCCCTTCTTCCCATCAAAACAGATTCCGATTGCTGGCTGCGGATGCCCTGCTGCAGTCCGGTGAAGTTGTCGAGGCAAAAACTTACGCCGACTCCATTGATCCCGGGATGCTTTCAGGCCAACAGCGAAGCCGGTTAAACCTGATTTACGCACAAATAAACCTGAGTTCAGGGTCTGCCGAAAAAGCCATCCATTATCTGGATTTAGTGCCTGCCCATCAGCTAAATTCAATAGACCGTGTGACGTATCATCAATCCAGGGCTTTCGCCTATTCCCTATCCGGCCAGCTTATAAAAAGCGCTGAAGAGAGAATAAAATTAAGCGAGCTTATCAACGACCCGCAGCAACTCAACCAGAATTACTCGGCCATACTCGAGACCCTGACCCTGCTGCCGGTCGATACCTTACGAAACTCGCAGCCTCCAGCCCCAAACCAGCTTGGGGGCTGGATGGCGTTGGCGGCCGTAATAAAATTAAAGAACAAGAACCCGGAAGGTTTCGAATCCGCTATACGGTATTGGCGCTATGATTATCCAGGACATCCTGCAAACTCGGCCTTCCTGGAGCATTATCTGGCAAAATCCCGTCACGACTTTTTACTGCCGAAATCCATTGCAGTTTTTCTACCCGCGACCGGTCCTTACGCCAGGGCGGCCCGGGCGATACAAGAAGGTTTTATGGCGGCCTACCATCGCCAGGAAATCACTTCTTTTTCACCTCAAATTCGTTTTTATGATACCGAATCTTCCGACCCTGTTACCCTGTACAGACAGGCCCAGGCCGGTGGCGCCGAATTAATCATAGGTCCTTTGGACAAAAACAGAATCACCCTGCTGGCTGAAAGCATTCCGCTCGAAATTCCCGTACTGGCGCTGAACCACATCCCAGGCCTTGATAAAGACAATCTTTATCAATTCGGACTGAGCCCGATTGACGATGTCGAACAGGTTACAAGCAAGGCGAGAATGGAAGGACACAGAAATGCACTGATCCTGGTCCCGGAAACCCAGCTCGGTGAGCGCATAGGCAACCTGTATGCGGAGTACTGGCAGGGCGATGATGACGTTGTGCTGGACACACAGACGTATAATCCGAAAAGCAACGATTTTTCCCAGCCTATCAAACACTTTTTAAACCTTGACGAAAGCGAGCAGCGCTACAAAAAAATTCGCCGGCTGATACCCAGCGTCAAATTCTCCCCCCGAAGAAGACACGATGTGGATGTTATCTTTTTTAACGCCAGCCCAAATTCGGCCAGGCTGGTAAATCCACAACTTCAGTTCTACCGGGCAAAAAATGTTCCTATTTATGCCACACACCATTTATATAGCGGCCTACCGGATTCTTCCAGTGACCGTGATCTGAACGGGATCACTTTTTGCGATATTCCCTGGCTCTTTAACAGCGCCTACCCCGGGGATCTCAGCCAGGAGTCACTCTATGAAATCACGAGACAGTTCCCCCGCGCTTATCTGCGTTTGATCGCTCTGGGCATCGACTCCTATAATCTGATCCCGCACCTGGATGAAATGGATATCAGCCCCTATTCAGGAGCTACAGGCAACCTGATGCTGTCTGAAAACCACCGTATTCAACGCAATCTTGTTTGTGCCAGATTTACCCAGGGTATTCCCGAATCTCAGGGCTTTACAGAAAGCTACGGCCTGTTTACTGAAGCCGGCTCATTGGAAAATAACGACTTCAATGCTGAATAAACAAAAACCTGCTCACTTACAGAAAGGGGAACTAGCCGAAGGTCGGGCCTACCACTTCTTAATCGGTAAAGGATTCAAACCCGTTCAAAGGAACTATCGATGCAAATCCGGCGAAATTGACCTGATTATGGAAGACGAGGGTACCTTGGTCTTTATCGAAGTCCGTTACCGAAAAACAGACCGGTACGGCAGCGCGATGGAAAGCATTACAGTAAAAAAGCAAAAACGCATTATCGCGGCAACCCACTCCTATCTCTCCGCCAACCGATCTGATCAGCCCGTCCGGTTTGATGTCGTTGCCATTTCAGGCGACAATTCTATCAACTGGATTCGTAATGCATTTCAGTCATAAAAAATTCAAATGAGCCTACAAGACCGAATCATCACCCATTTTACAAACAGCATCCAGACTAAACAGGATGCAATGGAAAACCTGACGGAAATCATTGAGTTCGCCTCACAACGAATCGTCAGCGCCCTGCTGAATGACAAAAAGGTTTTGACCTGCGGCAATGGCGGTTCGGCCGGAGATGCACAGCATTTTTCCTCCGAAATGCTCAACCGTTTTGAGCGGGAACGTCCGGGTCTCCCCGCCATAGCATTGACAACCGACTCTTCGACGATCACCTCGATTGCGAACGACTACCACTTTGACGATGTCTTTGCCAAACAGATCAGGGCCTTGGGTCAGGAGGGGGATATATTGGTGGTTTATACCACCAGCGGCAATTCCGGCAATGTCGTCAAAGCGGTTACTACCGCCCACGATAAAGCCATTACCACCATCGCCCTGACCGGAAAAACGGGCGGCACCATCTCGCAAATTCTCAACGAAACGGATATTGAAATACGGGTCCCGTCAACATCAACCGCCAGGATTCAGGAGGTCCACCTGTTGATTACCCATTGCCTGTGCGATTTGATCGACCATCAATTATTCGGCGGCTGAAACCGGCTGGCGGCAAGCATTCTCCCCCTTCTTACGCCGTGAACGAGACCCCTCCTCTTCCCCGCCAGTTTCTCAGCCAGCTGGCAGAAATCTATTCAAAGCGGGAACTATTGACTGACCCTGCAGATTGCTGGGCCTACGGCTATGACAACAGCCGCCGACACACTCTGCCCCAGGCGGTTGTATTTCCTTCAACCCAAAAACAGATCAAATCCACCGTTCAGGCCTGCTGCCGGTTCGATATCCCGATCACCACCCGGGGACGCGGGACCGGCACCACCGGCGCCAGCGTCCCATTAAGAAGCGGACTGGTACTCTCGACAGAGCGCATGAAGCGAATCATCGAATTTTCTCCAGCCAACCGCTACATTACCGTTGAACCGGGAATGACCAATCAGGAGGTTCAGGAAATCACTGGAAAACACGGATTCTTCTGGCCGCCCGACCCGACCAGCGCCCCTTACTGCAGCGTCGGGGGCAACCTGGCCTGCAATGCGGCCGGGCCGAAAGCGGTAAAATACGGGACCCCCCGGGAAAACACGCTGGGCCTTAAGGCCGTGACCGGTCTGGGCGATGAAATCCATACCGGAGTTTTCACTACCAAAGGTGTGGTCGGCTATGACTTGACGCGCTTGCTGCTGGGTTCCGAAGGCACCCTGGCCATCATTACCGAAGCCACGCTCAAACTAACACCACTTCCCGAAGCCAAAAAGACTTTTCGGGCTATTTACAATTCAGTCCATGATGCCGCCTCAGCCATCTCTTCCATCATGTCGCAGCCGGTTATTCCCTGCGCTCTGGAATTTATCGACGGCAACGCAATAGACATTATTCGAAGATATTCAGAAGTCGACCTCCCGAAACAGGCAGGAGCACTGCTGATGATTGAAGTGGACGGCCCTGAAGAAGGGCTCGATCATGCAGGGAACCAGGTTGCTGAAGCCGCCAAAAACCAAGGCCTTCTGGATCTAAGCATTGCAAAGACTGATACCGAAATCAACGCATTATGGCTGGCCAGAAAAGCGCTCGCCCCCTCCCTTAGAAAAGTCGCTCCCAAAAGAATCAATGAAGATGTGGTCGTTCCGGTTACCGAAATGCCGGCCTTGATCGAGGGCCTGGGTTCTCTTTCCGCCAGATATCAGCTGCCGATTATCAACTTCGGCCATGCCGGCAACGGGAATATTCACGTAAACCTGCTGCTCGACCCTGAAAAACCGGGGGAAAGCGACAAGGCCAGCTGTTGTCTTGATGACATATTTTCGCTGGTACTTGAATTAAAGGGAACGCTTTCCGGAGAGCACGGCGTGGGAATAGAGAAAAGAAGCTTTATCGACCGGGAAATCGACGTCAATACGCTGCAATTAATGCAAAAAATCAAAGACCAGTTCGACCCGAAAGGCATTTTAAACCCCGGCAAAATTTTTCCCCCGGCTTAATGCTTCTTCATCCCTTGTGTTTTATTGGTTTCTTATAGATTTCTGATCCAGTTTACATGGATGCTTAATTGATGTTACATTCACAAAAAAGCAGGCAGATCAGTAACTACTAGAGGAAACCGTCTTCCCAGGTTCAATTGCGTTCTAAAATTTTTAGATCACAATTTCAACACCCGCTTGAAGACATTTCGATTTTGACAGTAATTTTTATGTATGGACAAGCAGGAGATATGATGAGCATTGATAATCAAGTTGAGTACCAGTCCCTCACCAATCGCTTCAAAGAGAAACCCTGTCGATCGACTTTCACATATCTCTCGCTAACGGCAATCCTGCTGTGGCTGCTGCTCCCAACCTTCGCCTATTCCGCTACCATTGAAATCAGCCCGGTAGACGACAGCTGCAAGCCGGTCAGCAGCGCTTTTTCATCCTGCGCCCAGGCCTGTGAAGCCGATGCGCTGGGATGCGCCGGAGATATTCATACCCATGTCAATACGGAAGCGTTCAAAGCCCGAAGGCTGCCTTATCTGAACACCAAGAAAAACGACCCCAATCCGACCACGCCGATGCATGGGCTATTCAACACGATGTATATCAACCAGGCCGCCCAAAAGGGCATCGAGGATGGCTTGGCAAAACCCTTCGAACCGATGGACCTGGCGGACTGGTCCATTGTGGTCAAGTATAACGAGAACCCCGGCCTGCTGCCTGAAAATGCAACCTGGGAAACCCACATGTACAAGATTCCGGGCTACTGTCCTAAAAAAATTACCGCGGCGCCCGACAGCCCCTGCCTGGGCGGCGAATGGTTCTGGTTTCTTCACCGCGAAGGCGGCTTTCTCGCATTCGACTACGATGAAGTGTATGGCAGCGAACAGGCTTGGGGGAAGGCGGAAACCTTCTGCCTGGACTGCCATGGGGCGGTCGCAAATTCCGACTGGCTGTGGAAGACCCACTTCGAAAGAGACCTGGAACGCCAAGACATGCAGCCAACCACCGTCGACGGTCAAACTCCGGGCCCCGGGGGCGCCAAGTTTTGTGAAGACATCAATCAACTGAATTCCGAACTTCCACCCGATGTTTACAAAAACCCGGCCGAGGTAAAACCGCCTGAAACCCCCCAGCGTATGTTCGACTGTTTTTCCTGGAAAACCTTCGTCGCCCTGAACTGGCCTGCAAAAAAAGACAAAAGAGGCGAAGCGGATACCGAAGTTCCCTACAACGTCAAAAATCGGGACCGGGTCTGGGAAACCTACAAGCAGGTTTATGAAACGTTCCAACCCCACAACCCTGACTGGACACTCGCCGACAAACAATGGAACGACGCTCAACCTTTGCCCAACGTTTGCTGGGCGGCGCTGAAAAAATCCGACATCGAGCTGCACGATTCCAGGGCGCTGCAGGTTTTAAACGAATCACACCAGGCCTTCGGCAACCAGTTCAACAATCTGGTCGATACCAACGGCAATGAACTTCGCTACAACGTCCGCTTCAACGAAACCGAATGGCTGTTTATGAAGCAAAACGGCTATGCGGACACCGGCAGCTACGACTATAACGGGCCTTTGAACAAATTCATCACCTTTCCTGACAACCGCAACGGCCACAACGGTCTGGGGGTAATGGAGCTGAAGTCATCCTGGAAGGAATTATGTACGGACCCGCAAAGCTGCAACAAGGTGGACGACCCGGACCGTTACTATACACGCCATGTGTTTATCTACGATCCGGCGATCGAAAAATCCAAGGGTACCAAGCCCGACAGCTGCCGGGTGGCCAGGATGGGCCTGGTGGGACTGCACATCATGGCCAAGACCTTCTGGTCGCCCCAATGGGTCTGGGCCACGTTTGAACACTTGGACAACGTGCCGAATGTCGGAGAGCAAGTCGACGCCAACGTGGATTCGACCCCTTATACGCTATTCGACCCAATGTGCCTAATCGACCCTCCTACAGAGGAGGAATGCCTGGGCACACGGCCGGGAGTTCTTCCTCCGCTGGTCGAAAAGGACCCTAAACTATACTGCTGCAACAATCTGCAGAATATTCCCAACTCGTCACCGGACCCCAACAACCCGTTCAATCCTGTCCTGGATTTGAAAAACAACCTTGAACCTCCCAATAAACCGGTTCAGGTCACCCGCCTCGACGCCATTGGCGAAAATGCGAAAGCGTTGAACAAAATCTTTCAGCCTCTGCTTAAAGAGGCTAACTCGCCGTTCCAATATTATCAGCTGATCAACACCCAGTGGCCGGGCAAAGGACGGTTGGGGGCCGACCAGGAACCGCAGTTCGCAATCGTCAACAAGCTATGTGATGGAACCGAAGATGAAACCCAGCATTGCTTCAACTTTTTGCCGGCCGGTATCCGGCTCCGCAACACCACGATGGAAACCTTTCAGGCCAGTTACTGCAAACCCGAGGGGAATAGCATAGACAGCACCCCGGCCGACTGTACCTCGGAGATGATTGAAGCGAACCCCAAGCAGTCCAGCAGCGCCGGATGCATGAACTGCCATGTTCCGACCGGCAACGACACCAGCTTCATCTGGGCGGACGCGATCGAGGAGCAGGTGCCCCTCAATCTGAATTAACATAAGTCAGCCTACTAACTAATGGGTTCCCGCCTGCTTCCAGCAGGGGGGATCTCGGAAAAAATCCTGGCAAAGTCCCCATTCTCTGTATAGCCGAACAACATGGCCTGCACCGGTCTGCTCGACTAACGTACCCAAGCAAACTTCCTCATTCCAATCAGGGCCATGCTTAATATCAGAATAAGCAATCCCCAGAAACCGAGAGTCGGTATCGGAGTCGGGCTTGGTGTTCCGGGCGGGCTCGTATCCGTTCCTGGACCCGAACCTGAATCATCGCCAGGAATGATTCCTGTGCCCGTCAGCGGGACTGTCTTACTGATAACACCATTCGCAAATACCTGAATATTTTCCAGCTCATCATTTCGCAGCGTTAGATGCAACGACTTGTTTGCAACATCTTCCGCTGTAACGGTTAGCAGTCCGGATTTTTGACCTACGCTGGAAGGAGTGAACTGAATTTCTACGGTACAGCTTCCGCCCATCGGAAGGCTGACAGGACAGTTGTTTAAGCTAAGCACGAATTCACCACTGACATTAATCATCAAATTCGCCAATGAAGTTTCACCCGCATTTGCCACGGTTGCTGTAAGAGGAGCACTGGCGGCCCCCACTTCCTGAATTCCGAATTTCAAGCCTATAGACGGTGTAATGCTGATGGGTGATAAACCGGTCCCTCTTAGATTGATCGCGTCCATCTTGTTGCCGTCGGCGGTGGCCGTCAAGGCGCCGGTCTGCATTCCATCCGTTTGCGGATTAAAAACCACGTCAACGGTGCAGCTTGCTCCAACGGCCAGCGAGCTTCCCGAGCAATTATCGGTGATGGAATTGAAGTCCCCGGTAAAAGCGATTACTAAGTTGTTGGCCGGGAATGAACCATCAATATTGGCAATGGTTGCGGTCATGACTGCACTGGATTGGCCGGTCTGTACGGAACCAAAGTCCAGGCCGGCATCGGGAGTAACGTCCAGGCCTACTGCAGTAACCCCTGTTCCGGTAAGATTGATAGCGTCTGTAATATTCCCGTCCGCAGT
>SPJJ01053449.1_pt1 | contig 11352 bp, 10 predicted proteins | sample 3741741 | NCBI WGS metagenome assembly SPJJ01 (sample SAMN10925908, study PRJNA522277) | cold seep metagenome | isolation source: Elba SIP-enriched marine methane seep metagenome, extraction at timepoint T1 | place: Italy: coast of Elba, Mediterranean Sea | collected 2014-05 | reverse complement strand
GCGAGGTACTGCTCTTCGCGGCCGCCTCGATGCCAGGCGTTCAAGTGTCCCGGGTGCTTCAAAGCGATCTGATCGCCTTCATGAAGGACATCTTGCATACTCAGGCGACGGATTATCGGGTGGCTGAAGCCGGGACGGATCGCGGCTACCAGCTTCTGGGCACTATCGCCGAGGCGTCTACGAGGGCGCGCGACGAAGGCGGAGTGAAGTTCTTGGTCGAGGTCAGGGTCAGTATCCTGGCGTGGCCACAGAGGCACCTGCGCCAGGTGATGATCGGGCGGGCCAGCGCCAAAGTATCGAGCGCGCAAGCCAGCCTGCGGGTGCAGCGTAAGGTGCTGCGTGCGGCCGTGCAGAAGGCGGTGCAGGACGCGCTGCAAGAGATCAGGGGAACATAGAAAATGCCGAACCGACACGCCAGCACGGTGGGCCAGCGGCGCCACCGACGGGTCTCGAATTACCTGCTGAATCGCAGCTTTCAGCTCAAGTACGTGGGCATGATCTTGGGCCTATCGATCGCCATCTCTTTTGGGCTGGGCTTCTTCTTGGTGGACCAGATGCGGGAGAACAGCCGCATGCTCATGCTGGATGCAGAGATGGATCCGGTCTTTCAGGAGCAGCTGGCGCGCTCGGATGCGGAGTCGATGCTGGTCCTGGTCGGGGCCCTGTTGGCGTTCAACCTCGTACTGGGTGTGGGTGCCTTGGTGGTCACGCACCGCCTCGCCGGGCCGATGTTCGTCTTTCGGCGCTACCTGCGCATGCTCGCGGAGGGCAAGATCCCCAACATTCGCGCGCTGCGAAAGGGCGACGAGTTTGAGGACGTGCTGCAGGAGATGAAGAACACCGTTCAAGCGGTGGAGCAGGGCATGCGTCAGGACCTCGAGTCGGTGGCCAAGATACGGGCGCTGCTGGGCGAAATGCCCTCGGCAGACCTCGCCGCCGTGCACGCTGAGCTGGACCAAATCGAGGGACGAAAGGGCGGCGCGGCCGCAGATCCCAGCCCACTCCAACCGCAATGAAACCTCGTCTTGACGCCTGGCGGCATCGGCGCGTAGGACTCGGCCTAGGCGGGGTACCGCCTGCTCTCGGGCCTATAGCTCAGCGGTTAGAGCTGTCGGCTCATAACCGATAGGTCCCAGGTTCGAATCCTGGTGGGCCCAACCGAGGCGGTCTGTTGCACGAAGCTAAACATAGTCAGCCGGCCATTTTCTCCTTTGAAGAGTGCGCGAGCCCCAGTGGCCAGCGCACTTTTTTTGTCTGTGACCGTGTCACTCCCTTCCTACCGGAGGCCCCCAATCGTGCGTGAAACGCTGCTTGCTCTGTACGAACTTCAGAAGATCGATAAGAACGCCTACGTCCTGACCCAACAGGCCGAGGAAATACCGCGCAAGATTCACGAGCTTGAGCACAGCCTCGAAGGCTTTCGCAGTGAGCTGGGTGTTCTGAACACCGAGCTGGAGACCCTTCGGGGTGAGCAGCGCGAGATCGAGGCCAAGAACGCGGAAGAGGGCGAAAAGCATCGCAAGTGGAAGACCCGCTTGCATGACATCAAGAGCCCCCGTGAGTACCAGGCCCTGTCCCGCGAGGTGGAGCTCGGCGAGCGCCACATTCGTGAAAGCGAAGAGCGCATCCTCGAGCTGATGTCCTCCATCGAGGACCGCCAAAAGGAGATCGCGGACAAGACCAAGGTCTTGCGCGGTCACGAGGGTGAGGTCAGCACCAAGGTTCGCACCCTGCGCAGCCGTCAGACCGAGCTGAGCGCGGAGGCCGAGGCGGCGAGCCAAGGCCGCGAGGTCCTGGTCAAGAAGATCAACAGCCGCGTGCTCAAGCGCTACGACAGCCTGCGCGTGAAGCGCAGCGGAACCGCGGTGGTCGCGACCACCGGCGGCGCCTGCTGCGGTTGCAACATGGCGGTGCGTCCTCAGCAGTTGGTCGAGATGCAGCGCTTCACGAGCATCGAGCAGTGCGCCGTCTGCCACCGCATCCTGGTGCACGAGAGCCTGCTCAATACCGCCGGCTCCGACGGCGAGTAGCCGCTTCCTGGCCGGCGCGGGCATGAAAGTGTTCGCGGCGGCACCAAGGATATAAGCCGAGTTCTGTGACGCCCACCAAGGTGGGCGCCCACGACCATTCCTCTACGCCCGCCGTTGCCGACGGGCTCTAGCAGCCTCTACCCGGGCCCCTCAAACGGGTCATCTGTGCCTGCCACCCGAGGGCGGTATGGCGCGGGCCCCTATTCGGCCTTGCTCCAGGTGGGGTTTACCGTGCCCCCCCTGTCACCAGGGGGGCGGTGCGCTCTTACCGCACCGGTTCAACCTTACCCCGTCCCCTGCGCACAAACGCAGGCTGAGAGGCGGTATGATTTCTGTGGCACTGTCCTGCAGGTTGCCCCGACTGGCCGTTAACCAGCACCACGCCCTATGGAGCTCGGACTTTCCTCCCGTGGCCCCTAGCGGACCACCGGCGGTCGTGCACCTTCGTGCCGTCGCGAACGGGTGGGCACTAGAACGAACGCCAAACCGGGTAAAGGCCATTCTCGGTCGATCGGCGGATGGGGGTGGGTAGGTAGAATACACTATCCTACATCACATGAAGGCCCAGTCTGCTGCCCAAAAGCCCGTGATTGCCCAAAACGCATCGACCGAGACCAGCGGGGTGAACTGGAAGCGGGAGGCCGCCGTGGCCGCTACCACCGTCGCCGCCACCGCGGTGGGCGTGTACGGCGGCATGGAGCTGGGTGCGCACTTTTTGGCCGACCACGTCGCGACGGCCACCGAGGGCCACGGCCTCTTTGCAATCCTGACTGCACCCGTCGAGGCGCTGCGTGGACTCTTCACCACCGTGCTGCCCTGGGCCGCAGGCACCGGCGCCGTGTCCGGCACGCTGGGTTGCGCCGTGGGCCGCGCCGCCTTCAAGGGCGCGCCGCTGACGGATGAGTCGGCGTCGATTCGGGACTAGCTTCAGCGCCGGTCATACCGCCCGCCGCAGGCCTCTAAGGGCTCAACTTCAGCGGCCGAGCGGGAAGACGCGGAACTGCAGCGCGGCCCGGGCGAACCAGCCCACCCCGCCGCCGCGGTGTACGTCCGGGCCGCCACGCAGGCCCTCCACCTTGAATTGCACCAGGGATGACACCCCGCCATCGAGGCGCACGTGAAAGCCGTTGCCGAGATGGAAGGTACCCATCGCGCCCGCCGTAACGTTGGCATATCTTCCAGATTCCACCGTGGGCGTGCCGGATAGCGTGTAGCGCAGCCCTGTGAGGTTCGCGGCGAGACCGACCTCCAGCCAAGGCAGCGGTGCCATGGCGACCTCGGCTCGGCTTGGGGCCACGATGCTCAGCCACACATCTTTGCGTGGCGTCCACTTGAGGATCAGGACGGGCACGGGCAAGGGGCCGTCCGAGGCCACGGCGAGGCCGGCACCAGCGCCTAGGGATAGGCTTGGCGATACGCGCTTGGTGACCACCAGGCTGGCGCCGCCGAAGAAGTCGCGGGTGCGAAGCTGGGCGAGGTCTGAGGCGAACCCGAAGTTCAGCGATGGGATGACCGCCCAGCCGGCGCCGAGGGCCTGGCGCACGCTCAGGCGCAGGTCGAGCACCTTGAGGTGGATGGCGCTGTCCGAGTCGCCGGCGCGTGCCACCAGGCTCTCGTATCGGAGCTTTGGAATGGCGATGCTCTTCTTGCCGTCCAGCGGTACGGGGACCTGCAGCCAGATCTGAAAGCGCTGCAGATCGAGGGTCACGTCGCGCGCGTCCTGGTCTGCGCTTTCGCCGATGCGCAGCTGTAGAGCATTGGAGGTGTTGTACTCGACCGCAGCCAGCGCGACGCCCTGGGTGACGGGTTGGGCGGACGCCGCCCATGGCAGGGCGATGCTTAAGCCGATGAGGGCCAGCGCCCACACACAAGGCAGCGAGGCCCGACTCGCAAAGCGGCGAGGCGGCCGCGAGGTGGCCTTGGCGCGACCCGGCCAACGCTGAGCACAGAACATGCGCACGGTAGGACCATATCGGGCCGCGCCGGTCCGCCCAAAGTTGCTTCGCTACGAATCCTGGGTGCGGTACCGCGCGGCATTTATTGAGCACCCAAACCCTCAATTCATCGTACAGGGTCTAAGGCGATGCTCGATACTATGTGGGCCAGCGAGGGGCTGCGGGACTTCATAGGGCTCGGTGAGTACCTTGAAGTGATGGCCCAGGTTGAAGTGGGTGTTGACGCGCAGGGCGTGCGCTAGGGGCATACGCCCGCAGCGCAGGGCCCGCCCGCGCAGCGGTTGAGCAGCTCGGCGTTGTCGCAGGCCGCGCCGGTGCTCAGGACCGGTCTCGCAGTGATGAGCAGCTCGTGCGGCGCTGTGCCCATCGCGACGCCACCGTAGGCCTCCACGAAGACGAAGTAGGTGCCGGGCCCCAGGTCTCGGGCTTCGATGTCGCTCTGAAGGTCTTGAGGGGCGCGGTCGTCGTTGCAAGCGAGCTCTTCGGCGGGGTCGACGCATGCGGCTCGCAGGTACAAGATGGTATCGGTATCCGCGGTGCCTGGCTGCTTGGTTGTGACCAGCAAGTCTACTTGCGTTGATGCAGGAACCTCGACGCTGTAGATCGCCTCGGAGCCCTCAGTCCCTTGGGCGTTTTGAACACACCCTGCCTGCGGTGCAAAGGAACCCATGCCCGCGCCGGTCGTTCCGGTATAGCCCACTGCGACGGTCTGCGTTGTGATGGCGGGCAGCGTGAGCGGGATGGCAGCATCGCAGGCCGCGATTGAGGCCGCGTCGGCTGTACAGATACCGCTAATACAATCGAAAGCTGGGTTGCATACGGCCGAGATGCCGTCACACATCTCGCCAAGCCCGGCAAGCGTCGCTTCCGCGATGGGCACCTCCAGGGGCGCACTCAGCGCCCAGCCCGCGTCGTAGATGCGCATCTGCACGTCTGTGGCCATCGCTGAGCGTAGATATGCCGCGAGCCCCACGTCGGCCGCTCTGACAATGGCGGTGGCATCAGTGAAGTCCACCGTGGACGGCGCTGAGTCGAAGGCCACGGAGTAAACATCGGCCTCGTCCGCTACGCCGTCACCATAGATGTCGAGCAGCTCGCCGCTGGCGTAAAAGCTCAAGGCCACCCCCACGGCGTTTTGATCCGGGTCGGCGCCCGTAGCCCGAATGTACGTATCGTCGAGCGCCAAGTTGAAGCTGCCCGCGCTGATCGTGGGGGCTGCGTTCGCCTCGGTGCGAAGGTCGATGCGTACCCGCCCCTCGTCGCGGGTCATCTGGCCGGCCGGCGGGCTGCTGTAGCCGGTCACGATGATGTAGACCACATCGCCGCCGTTGGCCGCGAAGGACCCGCGGCTTCGAAAGTTTGTGGGTCCGATGTCATCAAAGCAGGTGGGCGGGAACCCGCCGGTCGGCACGCGCTCGCAGGCCTCGCGGACCTGCACCACAGTATTGAAGTCGGAGTCTGTCTCCGCAAAGTCTGTATCGAAGCTCACCGCCATCTGGCCCGAGCCGGGCACGTGGAACTCCAGCGCCTGCTGCCGCGCCCAGCGAATCTCTGCCGAAGGGTTGCCACACGTGGGCCCGAGGTCTCTAGGGCGCAGCTCGGTCATGGTGGTATCGACCATGACCGACACAGAATCATCGAGCACGCCGTCGACGCGCATGGTCTGCTCACACGCATAGGGGGGGCCCGCGTCAACCTCTCCGGCATCCGCTTGCCCCACATCCGGGGCTCCGGCGTCTGGGCCGGTGTCCGCAGCCCCCGCGTCCGCAGGCCCGGCGTCCAGCGGTGACGTACTATTGCTGCACGCTGAGGCCCCCGCAACGAGCAGGACGCAGCTCAATACTGTCGGCGCCATCAGGAATGTGCGTGGGGAATGAGCGGGCATAGGTAACCTCAAAACTGGTGCTCGGCCTTCGCGTCGACAAAGGCCCGCAGCGGCCGGGCGAGTATCACGCCCGATTGGGGGCGGATGCAAGGCGATGACCGGTTGGGTTTGCGCCTCTTTTGAGGAGTCGTCCTGATCTGAGAGGAAGTCTTGTCGCAGGTTGCGTCGAGCCCCCAACCTCGTTGACTATGGGGCCGGCTCTAGAGGCCAGGCATATGGACCTACATCGCTTAGACCTTGGCAGCCTAGCTTGCCTAACTCTTCTGCTTGGCGCGTGCAGTGGCAACGCATCGGACAATAATACCTCGGCTGTTGACGCGGCCGTGGTCGTTGACGCCGGCACGGATGATGCGGGCGCGGCAGACGCCGAGGTGTCGCTGGAACCCAGCACACTATTTGGCGCCTGTGTAGAGGATGCGCAGTGCCCGGGCGTAGGCGCGGTCTGTCGGTCGGCAGAAAGCACCGGGACGCCGGGCGGAGTTTGCACGGTGCCCTGCGAGGATCGCACACCCTGCGACTTCAACAACGTCTACCATCACTGCCTCGCGCGGATTGGCGAGACTCAAAAGTACTGTGAACGACGCTGCATCAATGGCCTGGACTGCGGCCGCAGCGCCTTTACCTGCCAACTCTTTGGGGACCAGGAAGAGGGCGTTTGTTATGGACTTTGTGTCAGCGACGAAGAGTGCGGGGCGGGGCTGAAGTGTGAACCGTACAGTGGTCGCTGCGTGACGCCTGATACTCCCAATTCAGCTGCCATCAACGGTGAGCCGTGCGCGGCGCTTGAGGATTGTCGTAGCAACTTCTGCATCAGCGAGGCGGACAACGGTTGGCCGGGCGGCAGCTGCATCAGCCGGTGTATTTTGCCCAGCGGCTTCAACTCCACGAGCTTCTACGGGGGTGAGACTCTCCCCCAGGCCGGCTGTCCCGAAGGCAACGTCTGCCTCTCTTTGCTTGGCTCTAGCGCCCGCGGTGACCCGGGCGGTTGTCTCAAGGCCTGTGATAGCGCGGCCGACTGTCGCCCAGGGTACATGTGTCGCAAAGAGTTCGAAGGCTCGGGGGGCGTGAGCACGTACACCAATGGCGTGTGCTGGCCGGGCTGAGCGATACTCCCATTCGTCTACCCGAGAGCATCAACGAATCGAACCTAAGGACCCGCCATGCAGATCCACTTGCGAACCTTCCCGCTTCACCTAACTTTGTTGGTGCCCTTGGCCTTGGCCGCATGTAGCGGTGATAGTACGCCAGAGCCGGCGCCCGACGCGGGAATGGTTGCCGTGGATAGCGGCGCCACCGTTGAAGACAGCGGCGTGCAAGTCATGGATGCTGGGCAGGAGCCCACCTGCGGCGACCCCGGGGAGCCCTATGGCACCAGTCAGGGAAGCCGCTTCTTCCCTTTCACGCTCGATGACTGCGACGGCAACCCCTATGAGTTCTATGGCGAGACGGAGGGCTATTGTGAGGCCAGCCTGACGGTCGTTGTCATGGCCGCGGGCTGGTGTGGCCCCTGCCGTATCGAAGCGGACCTCATGCAGGAGCAGATCGTTGATGCCTATGCAGATAAGGCGGTGCGCGTCGTCGTCGCCCTCATCCAGGATAATAACTATGGGCTGCCCGACGCTGCCTTCTGCCAGAGCTGGGTTGACGAGTACGAGCTTACGAACCCGGTCTTGCTCGACCCCCTGCAGGAGACCCAGATTTACTTCCCGGGCGGGGCGCTGCCTGCATCCTTGATCGTCAACTCTGAGGGCGTGATCGCGCACCGGGAGTATGGCGTGAGTGAGAACCTCGCAACCCTGCGTGCCAGCCTCGACGAGCTGTTGCAGGAGTAGTCACAAGGACGCGCGCCATGGCGGGGCGGCGCCCGCGCGATGACCGCGGCATATCGTAGACCGCAGCGCTTGTGCTTCGCTCAGGACTCGGCCGCGAGCGCTCTGAGTCTCGTCTCGGTGTTCGGGCTGGCTTTTGAAAACATCCTCGGCACCAAGAAAGCGCTGCCGAGGATGGCGAGGCCGATGACCAGAGTAACGATGTTCACTGTGGTGTGCTGCGGCGTGGGCGCGGGCAACAACAGCCCGAACCCTCCTCCGGCGGTTGTGGCGATGCCGAGCACCAAGACCGCGGCCCGCAGGTAGGCGGCGGCCAGCGAGCGTGTATGCAGAGGCATGGGGATGTCGCGTCCCTGTGCGCTGAGAAGATAGCTGCGTGTGGGGATCAGCGGCAGGGTCGCCACGGTCCAAAAGTCGGTCTGCACGTGGCCGAGCCCCTGTACAGAATCGCAGGCTCCGTGGGGCTTAATCTCAGCGAGAAATGCCATGACCACGTATTAAGCCGAAGCCCAGGCTTTCTTCCCTGCAGATGCGCCGCCGCACCTCGTTTAGCGGCAGGCGTTGACGTAGATGGCCTGACCGTCCAAGTCCCCGAACTCTTCCACCGCACAGCGCATGGTGCTCGGGCAGTCGCTGTCCCTGGAGCAGACGCCGGTGCAAACGTTGCTGGTTGCGTTGCAAAAGCCGTCGCGGCAGTTGCTGCCGTTGGCGTCCGCGCAGGCCGTGCCGTTGGCGGCTTGGCCGTGGGCGGACTGCACGCAGGCCTTCACAAAGTTGGGCTCCCAAAGCAGGCAGCTGAAGATGACATCCACGGTGCAGACGCTGAAGTTCACGGGGGCGCAGACGTTGCCATTGGGGCAGTCCGCAGTGCTGCCGCATAGGTCCCCGCAGATGCCGCTGCCGTAGCATACGCCGCTGCGGCAGTCGGACTCTTGGGTGCAGCTGCTGCCATTGGTGCCCGCGCCGCTGGGGCCGTTGCAGGCGCCGATGTAGCGGTCGGCCGTGAACTCATACCAGTGGCAGGCTGCGCCGCCGCAGTCCCCGTCTTCGGAGCACAGGCCGGTGCAGGTATTACCGGGGCAGTAATTTGAGTTGCAGTCCCCGCCCGCGGTGCAAGCGCCGCCGTTCTGCGTCGCGAAGGTGGCTCCGCTGAACAGCTGCGAGGACACGCACATCTTGCCGCCGAAGTAGTCATAGCAGGTGAAGGAGCCCGGGCAGTCCGAGTGGCTGCCGCAAGATGAGATGCAGCGCGGTCCGATGTTCTGACCGAGGTCGAAGCACTGGCCGGACTGGCAGTCGCTGTCCGCGGTGCAGGCGGAGTTGAGCGGCTGCGTGCCTACAGGCGTGCCGCCTTGGCAGTAGCCGGTGGTCTGATTGCAGGTCTCCATCGCGGGACAGCCCGTGGTGATGCAGCCCGGGTCGCAGGCCCCCGTGACGCGGTTACAGATCGGGCTGGGCGGGGCGCAGTCCTGGTCGCTCATGCAGACCATGCCGCCGGCATCGCAGCGCCCGGTGGCTTGATTGCAGACTGTATTGCCGCTGCATTGAATGCCGCCGACCTGGCCGCAGCCGCCGATGCACTGACCGCTTTCACACACTGTGGTGGGCGGGCCGCACTCCGCGTCGGAGCCGCAGGGGCCGGAGACGGTCACGCAGCGCCCGGTATTGGTGTCGCAGACCGTGCCCGCGTTGCAGGCGAGGCCGCCGGGCTGTCCGCAGCCCGAGACGCAGACCCCCGCTTCACAGATGGTCGCGGGCGCGGCGCACTCGGTGTCGTCCGTGCAGGTATTGGAGGTCTCGCAGCGCCCCGTGCCGGGGTTGCAGGTCGCACCACCGGTGCACTGTAGGCCGCCGACCTGACCGCAACCTGGGATGCACTGGCCGGACTCACAGACCGTATTCGGCGGGCTGCACTCGTTGTCGTCCTGGCAAGTCACGTTGCCCGCTTCACAGCGGCCGTTGGTGGTATTGCAGACCGTGCCCAAGCCGCAGGGGATGGGCGTGCGCGGGTCCGAGCAGCCGGGCACACAGGCCCCGCCCTCGCAGACGGTGCCAGGTGGGTTGCAGTCTGTATCCAGCACGCAGCCGCCGCTGGGGTCTTGGCACTGGTTGGCGATGCACATCGTGGGTGCGGTGCAGTGGCTGGGCTCGTAGCAGTCCACGCATTGTTGGGTGGTGGGCTCACACAGCTGGCCGATGGCGGCGCAGGTGGTATCGTCGACGCAGGTACGGCTGCCGTCGATGCAGACCTGGGTCAGGGTATTGCAGCGCTGGTTGCGTGGGCACTCGGCATCGGTGCTGCAGCCGACAACCTCCCGAACCTTACAGACCCCATCGCCCAGGTCGCAGTACTCACCGACCGCGCAGGCGTCGTCGTTGCGACAGCCGAGCGGCGAGGCGCCCAGGCAGCTGCCGCCCACACAGATCTGATCCGTCGGGCAGTCTTGATTGGTGACGCAGGTCCCTTCGGACGGCCCGCCACTGCAGCCCGTAAGGGCGATCCAAGCGGCGGCAGCGACCAGGGTTTTACTGAATGCACGCATCGTCATCTTCATCGTGGGGTCCCTGCGCCCTCCCGGTCATCGGTCAGGTGGCGCGAAGTGCCTCGGAAGCATGCGATAATGTCCGAGAATCACACAAGTTTTCTCCTATTCTGGCTCTGAATGGATTTCGCACGGTTCGCCTTGACCCGTTCAGGGGCGAGACCTAGGCTCGCGCCGCCTCATGGACACGGCCATCTTCTCGCCATTGTTGATGATCCCGCTCCTGCCACTGCTGGGTGCGACCGTCTTGCTTTTCCTCGGCTATCGCATGAGCAAGCAGGCGGTGAACATGGTCGCCCTCGGCGCCTGTTTCGGAGCTTTCGCCCTCTCGGTGGTCTCGGTGATCACCTTCGTGAAGACGGGCACCCCCCTCGAGTTCGAGCTGTGGACATGGATGGCTACGGGCCGTTTCTCGTTCCCGCTCAACCTTGGGATGGACCATCTGTCCGCGACGATGATCCTGGTCGTCACCGGTGTGGGCTTCCTCATCCACATCTTCTCGACCGAGTACATGAGCCATGATCCGGCTTATGCCCGTTTTTTCGCGTACTTGAACCTCTTCATCTTCGCGATGAGCACCCTGGTGCTGGGCCGCTCCCTACCTGTGATGTTCATCGGCTGGGAGGGCGTGGGCCTCGCCTCCTACCTGCTGATCGGCTTTTGGTACACGGACCCTGAGAAGGCCAGCGCCGGCAAGAAGGCTTTCATTACCAACCGCGTGGGCGACTTCGGTTTCCTCATCGGCACCTTCACCATCGTCGGGCTCTTCGGCACCGCAGACTTCCATGAGCTGCGCACCGCCGCCGAGGCGATCCGCGATCCCGCGGCCATGCTGTCCACAGGCATCTTCGCCGGCTACTCGATCCAGTCCGTCCTGACCTTCGCCTGCCTCGCCTTCTTCGTGGGCGCGGCCGGTAAGTCCGCGCAGATCCCCCTGTACGTCTGGCTGCCCGACGCGATGGCGGGTCCCACCCCGGTGTCGGCCCTCATTCACGCCGCGACCATGGTCACCGCGGGTGTCTACATGGTCTGCCGCCTGTTCTTCTTCTACGACCTGGCTCCCTTCGCGGGCACGGTTGTGGCGTACATCGGCGGCGCGACAGCGCTCTT
>SPJJ01052580.1_pt1 | contig 11373 bp, 8 predicted proteins | sample 3741741 | NCBI WGS metagenome assembly SPJJ01 (sample SAMN10925908, study PRJNA522277) | cold seep metagenome | isolation source: Elba SIP-enriched marine methane seep metagenome, extraction at timepoint T1 | place: Italy: coast of Elba, Mediterranean Sea | collected 2014-05 | reverse complement strand
TGGTGTAGATCGTCCGGTCGGCTTCCATTACCGCGTGAAGCATGTCGGCTGTCTTTTTGGGATCCACTCCGCTGGCCTGTTTGGCCGCGGCGGCGTCCTTGCTTGCGCAGCCGGCGGCGGCGGCGATGGCGAACGCCCCCACCAGCATCAGGACGCAGGTGTGGCGTCGACTCGTGATTGTCATTCGAGCTCCTTTCGGTTGTGGTGAAAACCGGCGCTAATTCGCCGGGCGAACCATGTCTATGCTCGGAACGTGACGCGCGGGTCGGCCCGCAAAGTTGCGGTCGACGAGCGCACGATCGGCAAGGGCGTCGATGGCAAAGCCGACGCCATGGCAGTGGCCGCAAACCGGCCGAATCATATTCTCGTTAGGACGAAGCGTCGCGTTCTGGTTGTGCTCGACCGCGACGACATTGCCGCGCACCATGCGTGGCATATGACAGCTGGCGCAGCTTACTCCAGACCCCGCGGGCAATTCGCCCGCGAGCTCGCGTTGCCACAACCGGGCATGCGGGCTACTTCGATACGCGAGTGAGTGTTTGTCCGCGTGGCAACCGAGGCACGCGTCAACAGCCGCGAAACGACGATCGTACTTGTGTGCACCGTGACACGAGTTGCAGCCCAGTTCGCGGTGGCTGGCCTCGTCGCGCATGCGCCGTCTGGCTTTCGCGGGGATCATCGGCGACAGCCCAGCAGCCAGCCGCATGCCGTGACGCCCCGCGAAGAAGCCTCCGACCTCTTCCTCATGACAACGGCGGCAGACTTGGTGGTTCACTCGGCCCGACTTCGACGAGTTGGCTGCGCTGTGACAATCGCTGCAGTTGATGTTTGCCCGAGCGTGGGCGCTGTGTCGCCATGCAACCAAGACATCGGCCGAACCTGTCGCGTCCGGTTTGGGCACCGGCAAGGGTTGCTTGTTCGCCGGTACCGGTAACCGGGCAGTGGCCAGAAACTCCGGCTCGCCAGCGTGTTTGCGCAGAAAGTCTGCGGTCAAAGCGCGGTTGTCATGGAAGTTGTGGCAGCCGGCCGCGGTACAGCCATCGAACGCAAACCCACGATGCGTCGGTCGCTCGGTGGCGATATCGGCGTGACAGTGCACGCAGTAATCTGCCGGCTGGCTTACCGTCATGGCCCGCGTATAGGCCGGCCGATGTTCGACGTGACAGGTTATGCAGACCCGTGCGTCGAGCGCCTTGACTCGGTCGGCGTTACGAGGGTCGAGGAACTTCGCGGGCAGATGTGAATCGTCTGCGCGCTCCAGCTCCTCGGCATGGCAGTTGAGGCAGGCATCCTGCCGGACACCGGCGAAGGGCGTGTGGCACAGGTTGCAGGCTTTCTCGATCTGATAATGGCCGGGGCTCGTGGCCCCTGGAGTGAGCCAGGTGCGGTTGCCCCGTCTGAAGTCTCTGCACAGCACCCCTGTGAGCAACACGGTGAAACAAAGCCAAAGCAGCATAGTAGTTACAGCTCGCATCGCGATCAGAAGTAGTAGACGCTGAAGATGTGAAACCCGATCAGCACCAGCAACGCCCACAGCGCGACCAGGTGAATCCACGTGATCGCGGGTTTGAATGTGCCGATCGCGCGAGTCGCTCCCATGCGACCGGTCAATGTCACCGCTAAGCCGAGTAGCCCGCCGGTGGCCACCGTGGCGAGGAACACCAGCATCAGCCAGCGATTGAGGTTCTCGCCCAAGTGCATGCCGGTGTGAACAACCACTAGACCGGCGCACACGATCCCTGCGGCGGCGTGGAACACCTGGAAGCCGGCGATTCTGCCCCGCCGCAACCAACGCAGGCGCTTGCGCGCGGACAACACGAGCGTTGCCACCGCCCCGGTGCCGAGCAGCACGAAACCAGTCAACTTCTTGCTGGCCGCGTCGCGCCACAGATCACTCAGCCAGCGGTTGGGCGCCCGTACCGAATCCGCGAACGGAATCGGGTCGAGCATGAGGATCGCGGCGCACACGCACAGTGCCGCCAGTGAAAGCCATGCCAGCCCGCGACCTCGACGAACTGTTGCCTCGCCACCAGCGCACAGTGCAGCCAGCACAGGCTCGCATGACCCGCAAACGGTGCTGGCCCGGGTTCGATCTGCAACATCGGCTGCGCAGCTCGCCCCAGCGGCTACCGCCCGCTTGACGTCGCCGACGCTAGCGCCCGTGCAGTAGCACACCGTGGTCTCCTCCGACCACGACGCTGGCGACGCAGCGCGCGGAGACCAGGGCTCGCCGCTGCGAATGAACTTCCGGACCGCTCGGCCGTTAACCGACTCACCGTCGGCAATAGCCCGTTCAACCTCGGCCATTCGTGGCCAGCGGCCAATCGCGCGAGCACCAACGAGCCGGCCCCGGTCCAGCAGCAGGGAGCGGTAGCGTCCGTCTCTCGTCCACCGAGCCTCTGGTCCCGGACGATCGAGATCGCCGATCGTCGATACTCGGATATCACCGATAACGAGCCGGGCCGAGCGATCACCGCCACCGAATTGCGCATAACCGCCAGCCAGACGCTCCGCCAACACGCGAGCCATTTCGTATCCGGGTCCGACCAACCCATACACCTCTCCCCGGTGGGACGCGCAATCACCAATGGCGTAGATCCCCGGTTCCGATGTGGCCATCGCGTCATTGACGATGATGCCGCCATTCTCTTCCGCGATCGCCAGGCCGGCTTCGCGTGCCAGCTGGTTGCGTGGCCGGATGCCCACGGCAAAGACCACCGCATCGACAACCAGCGACGGGTTGGTTGCGAACTGCAATCGATAGCCAACACCTTCGACGTCGATGCTGCGCAAACGATGCGAAACGCGAACCCCGATCCCGCGACCTTCCAGTAGCCGGGCCAACACACCAGCAGCGGCGGTATCGAGCTGTCTGGGCATGAGGTTACGTGCCGTCTCGATTACGCTGACCTCGCTGCCCTGACTGCGAATGCCCGTCGCAGCCTCCAGTCCCAATAGGCCACCTCCGACCACCGCTACGTGTTTTGCCCCTGCGAGCCGGTCGCGAAGCGCTGCGGCGTCTGCGGCGGTCCGCAAGACGAGAGCATTGTCGGCGCCACAGACCGCTGGCACCGCTGCAGCTGAGCCCGTTGCCAGAACCAGGGAATCGTAGGCAACAACGATACCCTGGGCGGATTCGACCGTACGCGCTTCAGAGTCGATGTGGACGACAGGGTCGCCCACGTGAAGCTCGATTTCATGGGCGCGATACCATTCGATTGGCAACAACGTCAGGTCGTCGACCGACGTCGACCCGATCAACTTGGACAAGCGGATTCTGTCGTAAGCCGGCACTGGTTCCTCACCGAACACGATGATTCGGCAACCATGGCTAGGAATCCGCTCTGTGAGTAGTTGGCAGAATCGCGCGCCGACCATGCCGTTCCCGACTACGACGACAGTGGGAGTGGACGGGGACGACATGCTTTGCGTTGTCGCACGCGATTCGTTTCTCAGCGGTATCGACCGAGTAAACGGTTTCGCCTCGAAAAGAATTAACTTCGATTACACAACGCGGAAACGCAGAGCGACGTGAGGCTCACTCGCAAGGTGTCGCGCTCCGTAATGGAACACATCAACGATGCACAGTCAGGTAGCGCCGTGTCCGTGACTAGAGTTCGCCGTGTTCTTTGATCGCCTGGAGCAAGCTCTCGGCGTCTCGTTGGGTCGTCGGTGGTGTGCCGCCGTACAGGCTGCGGATCGCCCTGGGGGCGGCGGCGTGTCGCTCGAGGATTGGCACCCGTTGGCGTAGCTCCGGCGAGACCTCGAACTCGGGCGCCTTGCGCGCGTGCAGCCCGACCAACATGGCAGCGAGGCCGCGGGTCCACGGCGACTCGTGGTCCAAGCGATCGACCAGCGCCGGCAGCGCCGGGCGGAAGCTGGCGTTGAAGCACTGGGGATGCAGCGCGGCTCCGGCGTCGCGCCGGCTGGGATCGGTGTCGACGAGATCCACGGCCACGCCCAACAGCTCCGAACCGAACGACAGGCTTCGCGTGACCCCTTTGAGGGCACCGGCGACTCCGGCGCGAAGGCTGTCGTCGCCATCGCCGATCAGCGCGCGAACACCTGCGATATCACCAGAGCGGATGCGGTCCCACGCCACCGCCCTGGCCAGCTCCAGACGCGCAATGTGGCCGCCGTGCCCGCTGCTCAGAGCGGCGGAGACCGCCGCCATCTGTCTCGGATACCGCGCTTCGAATCGCGCGCGTTCCCCGGCCTTCACAGATTCGCCCGCTTCAGCCGGGACCATCCGGCGCACGATCTCGTAACTGTCGTTCGCCATGTAGTGGTCGCTGTCGCGCTCGTACTCGACGGCGTAGTACCAGCCGCATTGAGGACAACGGCGGAGGGTGCGACTCAACGTCTCTAGCTGGGAGACCTCCTTCGCGAAACTACCCTGGGGCTCGCCGCCGTCCCACGGATGAGTAACCATATCGGACACTGGCAACCTGCTGCAGATCGAACAATGCAGCCAGCAGTTCGGCTTGTCCCGCACTTTGCCCCCCATCAGCTCGATGATACCCGCCGGCGGGTGGGCGCGGTCAATGATACGCTCGGCAGCATGGCTCGCACGACACTTGTTCTATTGACCCTCGGTTGCATGGCCCTGGTTCCGCTGGTGGGATGTGAACGCTCAGAAGACAAGAAGCCGGACAAGCCAGCATCTGACAAGACGACACCGGACAAGACAGCCTACAAGCAAGCCAAGAAGAAACCTGCGCCAAAGCTGGTGCCCCGGCGGCGACCGGCTGCCGTAGAGCCTCCGGCCAAAGTCGTTCCCGCCGCCAAAGCCGGTCGGGTCGTCGTGCGCGAGAAGCAGTCGATTCACGACAGGGTATCGGTGAAGTGTCTCGCCAGTGAACAGCTCGTTGGCGGTGGTTGTCGTGGAGGCAAGTTGAACGGCTACCCCGTTGGCTACACCGAGACCGGCACCATGGGCGCGGGTTGGGAATGCGACAAGCCCGGCCGATCGACCAGGTTTTCACCGAAGTACGCCGCGTATGCCCTGTGCATGGGCTTGCCCGCCAAAAAGCGGAAGTAGAATCCGCCCCCACGTAATCGTGTAACGTATCGGCCGATTGCGCATCTACTAGGTAGGAGGAGTCATGACGGTTGACGCGCTGGGTGCTGTTGCGCCAGTTGCCCTGACAGACACACGAATCGAGCTGCACTGGCTGGCCCAGGTGATCAGCGCCGCCGGGGATGCGTTCTTGGAACGCGCGCCCGACGACAGTCACAGCAACTGCGCGTGGGATCACACCCACTCGGCGTTGGTTGGTCGCCCCATCGGGGACGGGGCTCGAATCGGCCTGGTTGTCGCCGAGGCTGAGTTGATCGTGATCGCCGCCGATGGCTCGGTACGCGAGCGCGTCGCCGCGCGTGGCAAGTCGCTCAGCGAGCTGATGAGCTGGTCGGGCACGACCATCGCCGCCGCGTCGGGGGTGTCCCCAAAGGCCCCGCCAACCGCTCGTGACTACGACATGCCAGAGCATGCGGTCGCGTCCGGTCAAGCCTTTGCGTTGGCAGACGACAACGCCACTGCCGAACTGGCTCGCTGGTTCGCAAGCGCGACGGGATGGCTCGCCCGGGCTCGCACAATTGATGACCGGGCTAGCGAGGTGCGATGCTGGCCCCACCACTTCGACATTGGCGGCATCATCATGCTAGAGCCCGACAAGCCGTTCGAAGAAGCACGCCAGATGGGCTTCGGCTGGTCACCGGGCGACGCGAGCTACGACCAACCATACCTATACGCCACCCCGTACCCGGTACCCGACACGCTGCCCGAACTCAGTGGCGGCCACTGGCACCGCGAAGGCTTCACCGGAGCGATTCTCACGGGCACCGACGTCGCAGCGGCCACCGACGCACAAGCACAGTCCGCTCTGGTGCAAACCTTCCTGGGGTCGACCATCGAGCGAACCCTGCCTCTCATCCAGGAGTGATCACGCACGTTGAGCGTCGTCTTGCGGTCTCGAAAGTGTCTCCTCGGGTGTAACGCGCAACAGCACACAACCCACATGGGCCGCACCTAAGCCCTCGAGAACTCGCCGAGAATCGCCCAGCAGGAGCGTGGATCGAGACTTGCTCTACAGGGAAGGATGGCGAGCGACCGAACCTCCTTTCCGACAGTTATCCCCGGGCTACGTGGACCCGACGACGAACCGGTGCACCAGCGGTCCGCCCCTGGTTCGCCGGGCCGACGCAGCCGCGTCCAGCGTCGTTACGCCAATGTTCCCGCACCGGTACAGCGCAAATCCGCCGGCCACGGTACCGGCACCACGGATGTGCAAGCCGCCGCCGCCGAAGGTGTGCGCGGTGCCGGCACGCCTCTGCCCCACCTCGACCTAATCCAGCGAGCGTTCGGCGACTACGATGTCAGCAACATCAACGCCCACGTTGGTGGTGCGGCGGCAAGCGCCAGTGAAGCGATCGGCGCCAAGGCGTACGCCACCGGAAACCACGTGGCGTTTCGTTCCACCCCCGACCTTCACACGGCGGCACACGAAGCCGCCCACGTCGTACAACAGCGCGACGGTGTGCAGCTCAAAGGTGGCCTCGACCAGGCTGGCGATCCCTACGAACGACACGCCGATGCAGTGGCCGATGCCGTCGTACGCGGCGAATCGGCAGTGCCACTGTTGGCTGCTGGCGTTTCCGGTCAGCCAGGCGCAGCTGGCGCCGGCGCCGTGCAGCGCAAGATCGATGACAAGCTCGATGACAAAGAAGCGGTGACGATCGTCGACCTCGCGTTTCAGGATGCCGCCGAGCGGGGTTACAAGGCTGTCAAGATCCTTCAGGCGTTCGAGGGCTCCGAAGACACCAAGCAGGCGATGTTTGCCGATCTGGTAAACGGAGTTGAACGCGCCATTGCCCACGCTCTCGATGTGTTCGTCGAAGATGACAAGCTCAAAAAGAAGGTGTATTTTTGCTTGACGCTCGCGGCCTCGAACATGATCGTTCTCGCGGCCATGGGACCGAGCGAGCACGACCACAAGTACTTCGACGCCGACCTGGGCTACATGGAGTCGACCCTGAAGGGTTGGAAGCGTCCCAGCAAAACCTCGGGCGTCAAGAAGGCCGACTTGAGCTCGGCCGAGGGCGTGAAGGTAGTGCGCCTGAATCTAGAGGCGGCGCGCGCATCGATGCTGTCGAGCCTGGACTTGCACGAACAGAAGGACGAGGACCGGGACGACATTTGGGGCACCGGAGCCGCCATGTTCTTCGAACACACCATCTCGGTCCTCGGCAGCAACGACATGCGGAAAAAACGCAAATCGCTCAAGGGCGACGTCAAGCGCACACGCGACATCGCGCTGCGCCTGATGGACTGGGCCCCGAAAGGCGAGTGGAGCCTGAGATTGCGCGCCAACGTCAACACTCTGGCCGGAATCGTCGGCATCTCGAAGCTCGCCACTGGCGGTGGCGGCGCGAAGTCGAACAACAAGGACAAGGCCGATGCCACGCCGAAAAAGCCCGGCGATATGAGCCCCGGCGAGGGCAAGGCCACCATCGGAGAGCTCGAGAAGTTCCGAACGGCCCGGCAAAAGGCGGCGGACAACTTCGAGACGATGATCGAACAGCGCTGGGCGGCGGTGGGCGAAATCGACAAGGAGATCGACTCGAAGGATCCCAAGCCGAAGAGCTTCTGGGAGAGCCTGGTCAAAGGCGTCGCCGTGGCTGCGCTCAGCGCGGTTACCGGAGGCGTCGGCGGCGCCCTGGCATCCAGCGTTTTCGCGAAACTCGCCGACAGCGCGCTCAAGGACGGCCTGGTCGAGGGGATGACCAACTTCGTCGGTGGTGGTCTCGATGCGATCTTCGACGCGGCGGTTCAAAGCGGCGACGCCGGCAGTGCGACGACTGGTGCCAAAAAGGGCGGCGATGGCGACTGGTCGTCTAAAGATTCGCGGGCCGCGTTCTTCGGCCTGCAGCTGCGGGCGTTGTCGACCCAGAAGGCCAGCGCCAAGTCCCAGTTCTGGGATAGCACCGAGCCCCTCGCGGTCGAGGCCCACGTCGAACCAGGCGCCGCGATCCACGCCATGCAGACAACCGCCAAGGCGCTGCAACAGCAAGTCGCCAACGCCGCCCGGCTCCAACGCAAACACACAGCCGTACAGTGGACCATCTACAACGTGCAGACCCAGATGGGCGGCACGATCAAAGAGATGAACATGGATGTGGAAAAGGACCGAATGTACGAAACCGGCTACCGCGGCACAGACATGCGCAAAGCTGCCGCCGGTGACGAAGCCACCAACAAAGGCATCCCGAGCAAGGTCGACCTACAGTACGAAGACGTCAACGGCATGATCGACGTATGGGTCGAGAACAAGCAGGGCGACGGCACGATGAAGGTCAAAAAGGCACGCATGGCCGGGATGAACAGCAAGATTCGCGAGCGTATCTCGTCGATGGTCCTCAAGGACGTGAACATCCCGATCCGCATTCATGGCGACATGTACGGCAAGGGCGGCGGCCACGAGTACATGATCATCACCCGCAACGAGGCCGGCTCCATCCTGATCCAGTCGAGCAAGAAGGGGAAAGAGTTTCTCGCGATGCACGGCGACGACTACCACGACGGCGCCGGCAAGATCTTCGACTGGCTGATCGACAAGTCACTCAACGACCGGGGCATCAAACTCGGCAGCTGAGGTAGGCGACTCGCCGCTGCTCGCCGCTCGGTTCTTGCGCCGCGGATGCTCGCTGGACTACTCGCCTACATCCCACTGCTGTCTCGTATGAGGGACAATGTGATTAAGATGGGACTAGACGAGGAACCCTTGGCGAACAGCTGGCCCGCCGCGGAACCGTCGTTGTGCTCGCAGACCGAGCGTTGGAACGGGCGCAAGAAGTGGCCACCGGGTGCCTCAAACGAATGACACGTTGACAGCCCACAACACGGCCGCGACAATTGCGGAATGGGATGGGGTCCGCTGGGGAGGCACGCCGAGGTGCTCGATAAGTACGTGGAGCCCCCTGTCCGCCGCCGACTCGAAGCGCTGGCCATCGAGTTGAACACATGGCGCGAAGATCAGCCCCCCGTCCTGGAATACACAACCAAGGAGCTTCGCGAGGTGATGGCGATGGACGCTGTGGCCGCGCACCGCCTGTCACCTGGCGCCGATAGCTGGGATGTTGATTTCCTGCATTGGGCCGGACAGGGTGGCCAGGACCACGCGCGCCGCAGTTGGGAGGCTGGCCTGGAGCTTCACGCGGAACGCCCGGTCGGCTACGACCCGATGAGCCCCGATGAGTGGCAGCGCAATCGAGCGATTCGCCCGCGCGCGCGTTTCCCGGCGGTGGAGACGTTTGCTGTGCACACGTTGCTGACGGAGCTCGAACTGTTGGGCACCGACGAAATCCGCATCCTCGTATGCGACGGGCCCAAGATTCTCACATGGCTCGGCGGCTGGCGTCAGGTCGCGTTTCGACGCCGAGACATAGTCACCCTCGAGGCGATACTTCCATCTCTGCAGCGTCGGTTGATCATGGAACGTGATCTGGCGCTGTCCAGCCTGTACTTGGACGGCCTACGCGTCGCCCTCGAAGCGATCAGCGGGGCAGCATTCGTCGCCACACGTCGAGGCACAGTGCTGTTGGCAAACGAAGCTGCGGCCCCACTGCTACACGGAGCCCCCAGAGGGTTCAACCAAGCAATCGCCGCGTCGATTCGGGGTGAACCGCCCGACAAGGACTACGTTCAGCTCCGTATCCAGCCTATCCAGGCCAAGGGAGTGCCAGTCCACTACTTGGTGCTCGCCGTGCCTGCGACGCCAGCCAGGGAGCGCCGCGCCCGCGAGCTGTCCAATGCTTGGGGATTGACGCCACGCGAAAGCCAGGTGATGGCACTTGCCGTGAATGGCTCGAGCAACAAAGACATCGCGATCGAGCTGCGCGTGGGGCTGCGTACGGTCGAGCTACACATGTCCCGGGTGCTTGCCAAGTCTGGCTGTGCTCGGCGAGGCGAGCTAACCGCACGGTTCTGGAACCTCGACGACTAACTGTGGAGCTCCTCGAGCCAGGGCTCGACAGCAGCAAGAAATCCCGCCTGGTTCTCAGCGAACGGGAAATGGCCGCATGCCTCGACAACAACCCCCTTCGCACCGGGAATGGCTGCGCACAACGGCTCGTATGCTTCGGCGAGTGGCATGAATGGATCGTCGTCGCCGGCAACCACCAGCGTCGGCGCATCGATGGCGCCCAGACGTAGGGTTGCGTCATGTGTCGGCAAGAACCCGAACACGGATTGATTGAGGGCCCCTGAGGACCAACGTACTTTGCCCAACAGCGCCTCGCCAAGGGCGGGCTCGTAGCGGTGCAAGTAGGCCGGAAGAATCTCCCGAAATGTGGCACCGTACGCTTGGTCACTCGCCATCGGGCCTGCAAACGCAGTCTGCACGGCCGCAAGCTGGCCGGCGTCGACACGTGCGCCGACCATCGCCATCAGCGTGTCGACGAAGTTGAACGCGGCAAACGCCCCCACGAGCACCAGGCCCACCACGTGAGTCGGATACGCACACGCGTATTCGTAGCCGATGATCGAACCGCCCGAATGCCCCAGTAAAGTGACGCGGTCATGACCAAGAGCACGGCGCAGCGCGTCTACATCGTCGACCCACTGTTTCAGGGTTAGCGTACTCCAATCGTTTGGGCGCGACGATCGCCCACAGCCCCGAGCATCTACGTAGACCAGGCTGACGTACTCCCTCAGCGGATCTAGCCACGGTCGCAGCGTCGTGAGATCGAAGCCCATCCCGCCGTGCATGGCGAACACGGGCGGCCCGTCGCCGATGATCTCGCAATACAGTTCCGCCCCGCCGATATCCACCAACCGTCCGCTCATCGGCGGATCCTACCGAGATTACGAAAGCCGCACCGTAGTTTACTTCGGTTATTACGTATTCCCCGAGCTGTAACGATTTGACAGGGTCGTTGTATGGGGGCCAACACTCGTTTGTTCAGATCACGACTGAAAACGTGGATATCGCCGCTTGCGGTCACCGTCAGCGCCGTGTCCCTGGCCGCGTGCGCTGTCTCCGTGCCCCGGCCACCGCCGCCTGCCCAGATCGCCCAGCCGCAGCCGAACGCGCAACCGCAACCGCAGCCGCAGCCGCAGCCGAACACCCAGCCGCCGCCGACCACACAGCCGCAGCCGGACGCGCAACCGCAACCGCAGCCGCAGCCGAACACCCAGCCGCAGCCAAACGGACAGCCACCGCCACAGCCACCCCCGAACACCCAGCCGCAACCCAACGCCCCCCCACAGCCACCATACCCCCCGAACACCCAGCCTCAGCCCGACGGGCCGCCGCAGCCAACTGCACCAACGGTGATTCGACGGATCGCCGGCATCGGCATCGCCGTGGAGCC
>SPJJ01033615.1_pt1 | contig 11377 bp, 5 predicted proteins | sample 3741741 | NCBI WGS metagenome assembly SPJJ01 (sample SAMN10925908, study PRJNA522277) | cold seep metagenome | isolation source: Elba SIP-enriched marine methane seep metagenome, extraction at timepoint T1 | place: Italy: coast of Elba, Mediterranean Sea | collected 2014-05 | reverse complement strand
CGGTCATCGCCGGCAACTGCGCCGATATTCGCACCATGCCGCTGCTCGAACGTACCCAGCTAGCTCACCTCGATCACATGGTGCGCAGTGAGAGCGTCGAGACGTTCGCGTGTGAAGACAACCTCGGCACGTACACCATCCACGCGGGGACCGGTTCGGGAACCAGTGGGCGTTTCAACGGCGTGGATATGCCATTTCCGAACTGGGCTGCGCCATCGACTGTATGGGCGCGCGGTATCGCCAATACGTTCAGCCAGTCGTACTACGACGCGCAAACCGCGACGGTCCGCAAGATCATGGACACGTACCTCGATGGCATCGAGTCGTCGGACAAGAGTTTGTCGGTTAACGCCAAGTTCTACCCGGGCCACTTCGCGTATCACATCGACATGGACAATGACGTGTTCGAACCCGAAGCCGATTTGTTCAACGACGTGACCAAGGCTCCCCAGACCATGTCGGAACAGTTCGTCGGCGCCGCCTTGTTCTGTACGGACGGCCTTGCGTGTGGCGTCAACATGACCACCCTGGGCCAGGCCACGGAGATGGACCTGGTGTTGTTCGGCGATAGCTACAAGGCCAACCGCTGTCGCTGGGACGATCCATACATTACCGACATTCTGGACGAGTCGCATCGCTACACCGATGGCACCACCCGCCAGGCGCAGATCACGTTCAAGATGGACCATGACCTGATCACGACGAACGCGCTGTCTCATACGACGCCGGAGGCGACGCCCTTGCTCGACGATGCGCTGTCTGCCGAGTGGTTCAACGCTCGACCGCTGCACACCAAAGGAATGATGTTCTTGGTGCGCGGTATCTACAAGGACGGCGATGTAGCCGACAACATCAACACCTGGGCGCCGTACACGACGCTGAGCACGTTGCCCGTGCTACGCCTGGCGGTTCGCTACTCGTACTACGACACGGACGCCATCGTTGGTGCCGCGAACATCGATCTGGACACGTTCTTGACCTGTGACCCGAACACCGCTCCGTAACCACCGGTGCGATTGAACGATAAGGAGACGAAGATGACACAATGGATAAAACGCCGGTGGAAACGCGCGGTCGTAGTCATAGCCGGGGTTCTGCTGTGTGCCCAGCTGTGGGGTGGTGGTGACGAAACCTCCAGCTCGGAGACCAAGAACTCGGCCAAGGCCGACACCACGAGCTTCAATGCTCGCGGTACGGCACCCCGGTTGCGACCGTTCGACGGTGACTTGCCAACCCGCATGATGCCGCCGGCACGCAGTAGGATTCAGCGATATCTGGACCGGCACAAGCTGTCGGCCGACGCCAAGCAAGGACTGGGCGAAGTCATGCGCATGGCCGCGGATGTGCGCGCCAATGGCATCAAACGAGGAGCTAGCGCGGACGAGCGCAAGCGCTACCTGGCCAGCCAGAAGCAGTTTCGCCTCAAGATGCGCGAAGCGTTGGGTCGCATGACCAGAACACAACGGATGGCACTGTTCCGTTCGCGCATCAACGTTCTGCAGTTGGCCCGAGCGACACACCGGCAGTAGCGGCCGCGACAAGAGTCCTGGACGGGGCGTCACCGGCGCCCCGACAGGATTCGTGCGTCCACAACATGGAAGGGATCACGATGAAACCGAACAAACTCACAATCGCTGCGCTCGGGATAGCGCTCAGTGCCGGCTTGGGTACGAGCGCGAGAGCCAACAACAACCTCAACACCAGCTATCGAGCGGGCTCGGTATCCCTGCCGTCCGCCGATGACAACAGTTCGTCGTCGAGCTCGGCGGTGAGTGCGAACCAGGGAAGGGTAGGCTATCGCATTTCGGTGGTGGCGCCGCCGGGGAAGGCTGGGCTCGAGCCCAACCTGACGATTTCCTATTCTGGGTCGCGTCGCGAAGGCGTGCTGGGCGCCGGCTGGGTGCTCAGCGTACCGAAGATTCGCGTGCGCGCACACGGTCGGGGTGGCCAACCGGATTACGGCGTTGCGGCGACGTATCTGGGGCTGAACAACGAGCCTCTGATTCAGGTCGGAGCCGTACCGGATATCGACAGCGATGGTCTGCCGGAAACCGTGTTTCGGGAGGAGCGCGACCGCTCCTATTATCGCTATATCGAGCTTACCGGCGGCGGCTGGCGCGTGGACTTCCCGGACGGTCGCAAGCTCACACTGGGCACCAGCGCGTCATCCCAGGTGGTGCGCTCCGGCGCCGCGTCGAGCATAGCGGCTTGGCTGCCGGAGACCCGCACCGATAGCGTCGGCAACGAGCTGATCTACACGTGGGTGGATGCTCAGGCGATCGACGCGTCGGCGCTCAGCCCGACTGCGAGGTACCTGAGCGCGATCCGCTACGGCTGCCAGAACTGCGCGAGCGCGAGCAACTACCAGGAAGTGCGCTTCAACTACGCCAACCGATCCGCGGTTTCCGCGTCGCCGGCCCAGGACTTGTCGCCGGGGTTCTTGGTCGAGACCGAGCACTACCTGGCGAGTATCGAGACGGCCTCTGAGGGCGGTGTGAGCGGCAATGTGCGTCGCTACACATTCGGCTACGACGCGACCGGTACGCGACTGCTGCTTACTTCAGTGGATACGGTCGGAGCCGCTGGTACGACGTTGCCCCGTCAGAGCTTTGCGTACACCACGGCTCAAGCCCCCGGCGCGGTGCCCAGTGGGTTGGCGTCTGCGCCCGGTGTGCTGTTTCAAGCCGGCGTGCAGCCGATGGACCTCGACAAAGACGGCCGGATCGACATCGTCGACCTGAGCAATGCCCTGACGGCCAGGGTTTACAACAACACGGATGCGGCGGGCGCGGGCTTCGACGCTGGCGGTACGAGCATCGCGGCTACTCCAGGCGCAATGCCAACGATCCCCCAGGTCAGCGTCGAGGACACGGATCGCGACCTGGGCATGGATGTGGTCGACCTGGGCGTGGGCCTGGGCCTGGGCACAGTGTACGCACACGACGGCGCCGGTGGCTGGTCCGCCGGCCAGGCCGTGACCTTGCCGATCATCGCCGCCGGAAGCGATACCGTGCGAATCGATGTCAACCTGGACGGCCATGTCGACCTGGTCGATACCTCGCCAGCGCTCGAATGGGTCGTGTACCTCAACGATGGTGCCGGCGACTACACCACAGATACGATTACCTGCGCTGCGCCGACCACGCCTGCCCTTGGTGGTGCGCTGCACGCAACCGATGCTGGCGTGCTGTTCGGCGATGTCAACGGCGACGGTGTCACCGATGTGGTCTACCTCGACGGCACGTCCACGGCCCGGGTGTTTCCCGGACGGGGGCGCGGTTGTTGGGGCTATCTGACCGAGGACAACCACGGGGCCAATAGCTACGAGTCGGTGACGATCACGTCGGGCACGGGGGTGCCCACCGCGGCCAATACCCGCCTGGCCGACGTCAATGGCGACGGGTTTGCTGACCTGGTCGAGATCACGTCTCCGTCGACGGTCAACGTGTGGTTCTTCTCGCCGCTAACGGGCTGGTCCGATGCGACCTCCGGTGGCCCGTGGACCCAGAACAACAACACCAGCGATGATTGTCGTATCGCCGATTTCGACCACGACGGCGTCAAGGAAGTCCTGTGCTCGAGTGGCTGGAACCTGTACGACTTTGCCTCCGGCAGGGCGCACCTGTTGTCGTCCATCGACAACGGGCGCGGTGTCGTGACCACCATGGGCTACACGACCACGGCGCGAGTTGCCGCGGCCGCCGACGCAGCCGGTGCGGCCTGGACCCATAATGTCGCCGCGGCGATCTCCGTCGTGGACAAGATTCAGGTCGACGATGGTCGCGATCACGTGCTCGTGCGCGAGTTCGGCTACCGCGATGCGTATTACCTGAACGACGGCTTGCTCGACCGCTTCGAGTTCACCGGGTTCGGCATGGTCTCCGAGAAGGTGGTGCCAATGCTGGGCACCGGCGCGAATCTGGGCGCCGATCCGTCGGACCCCGGTGTGTTGCGGCGAACCTTCTACGATTTGGGGGACACAGACTGGTATCTGCGCGGCACCAAGACCTGTGAGGAGGCTTGGCCTGCGGTTGCCGTTCCGGCAACACAGTCCTGCAACACGTCCACTGGCGCGTACGTGGTCACCACCTACGAGAATCGATCGGACATGACTGCCGCCGGGTACGTCAACATCTTCGTGGACGCCGACAACCAGTACGTTTACGAGCAGGGTGCCAGCGCCACCCACGTGCGTACCGAGCGCAGCTTCGACGCGTACGGCAATATCACCCAGGAGATTCGCTTCGGCACCTACGACGCGGTCGACGCCAGCTTCGGCGACGACGAGCGGGTGACCGAGACCGACTACATTACGGACCTCGTCGACTGGAATCTGCGGCTGCCAAAACGCATCCGCGTCGGTGGGCTCGATAGCTCTGGGCCCAGCTATGCGGTCGATGCCCTGTCCGTGGACTACTACGTATACGACGGCGCAGCTACCTGGAACGTGTCTGGGGTGAGCCAGGGCCTGCTCACGAGCAAGTGGGCGTGGACCCACGATCCGACGACCGGCTCAGATACTACGACGCTGGTGGCGCAGCGTACCCATACGGCGGAGGGCATGGTGGACCTGTTGACCAACGCCGATGGCGTGATCATCGACCATGACTACGACGCCGAGTTGGGCCTGTTCAAACTCGCCGAGGTACTGGATCCGACGGGGCTGAATCTGTCCCAGTACTGGGACGTCGACAGCCGGCACGGCAAGCCGACCAGGCTCACCGCGGCCGATGGCGCCGTCACCGAAGTCGGTTACGACGAGCTGGGCCGGATGACGTGGATCGCCAAGCCCGGGGACAGCGTTGCGTCGCCGACGATTACACGCTCGTACACCGACGCGGCGCCGCTGAGTCATTGGACGGATGTGGCCAAGGACGGCACGGGGAACGGTCTGACCACCGTGTCTTGGTTCGATGGCAACGCTCGGCTGCTGTGCAAGACCGTCGAGAGCTATGGCAGCAAGGTCGACGTAAAGTCGCAGCGTGACTACAGCGCGCGCGGCGTCGTCGCGCTCAATGTGAACCCATATCGGGCGAACAACTGCCAAAGTATCTCGGTTACTTCCAGCCAGGGCATGGGTTCTCGCTCGATGTCCCGTGATCACGACGTCACGGTGGTCGACGCGATGAAACGCAAGCTCAGTGTGACGCGGCCCGACGGTAGCGCACGCACCTGGGCCTATGGGGCACTCACCATCACGGAGAACGATGAGGAAGACAACGCCGTCGGCTCGGTGCACGCTGGCACCAGCCGCGTGACTCAGAAGGACGGAGCCAATCGCATTATCTCGATCTCGGAGACCCATTTGTCGAGCGACGACGACCCCGGTACTCATACGTTCGAGTACGAATGGGATGCTTTGGGCAATCCGAGCCGTGTCACGGATTCTTCGGCGAACGTCGTGTTCGAGGCGACGCGTGACTCGCGCGGGCGCCTGGTTCGGAAAATCGATGCGGATCGCGGTCAGGTGGATACGGTTTTCGACGACATGAATCGGCCCGTTACGGTGACCGATGCCCGCGGCGAAGTGGTGAGCTACACCTACGACAACGCCGGGCGCGTGGCTACGGTCGTTACCAGCGAAGGTACGTCGACCTACTACTACGATACCGCCTTCGTGCCCGCGGATACGGCGGCCTGTCACACGCCGGGCCGACTGGCGTGGGTCGATGACCCGCACGGCCATGAGATCCTGTGCTACGACGCCCGCGGGCAAACCGTGCGCGCCGACAAGTTCATCGATTCGTACGGCGCGACCGCATTGACCACCGAGCGCACGTACGACTCCATGGGCAGGGTTACCGAGCTCATTCACCCGGATGGCACCTCGCTCCAGTACAGCTACGGCAAGACCGGCGGCGTCAGGACCATCACGGCTCACAGTGGCGTCGATGCTCATCAGGTCGCCGTCGTGCGCTACCAGCCGTCCGGTCAGGTCAAGCGTGTCGAGCTCGGAAATGGCGTCGATCTCGTACACAACTACGACAACCGGCTGCGGGTGTCGCGTCTGCGCGCCCTGGGTGGCACAACGTTGCAGGACCTTGCCTACGCTTACGACAAGGTGGGCAACATTACCCAGGTCACCGACGCGGTAGGCCAGGCCTCGGCCACCTTCGAGTACGATGATTTGTATCGGCTCACGTCGGCCAGCGGCGACCGGTTCGACGGCGAGACCGCGACCTATCGCTACGATAGGCTAGGCAACCTGACGGACAAGAGCTTCAGCGATGCAGCGTCGTCCGTCCACATCGGTGCGCTCACCTACGGTCATGCTACCAAGGTGCACGCGGTGACCGCGGCCAATGGTGAGTCGTTCGCGTACGACGATGCCGGCAATCTCAACCAGGACGGCAGCTACACGTACTCGTATACCGGTAGCGGCTACCTCGCCTCTGTAGACGACCTGGCGGGCGCGAATGTAATGACGTTCGAGTACGACTACAACAACGAGCGCGTATCCAAGACCACGGCCAGCGGCGATACTGTGTACTACGCCCGCGAAGCCGATGCCGAGTTGCGAACGACCGGCGGCGTCAGCACATGGGTCAAGTATGTGCGGGTTGCCGGCAAAGTGGTCGGGCGTATCGAAGATACGTTCACGACGGCCACATTGAGCGACCACGTGTTCTATGTGGCCAGCGACCATCTAGGCTCGCCGACCCTCGTGATGGACACGGCCGGGAGTGTGATCGAACGAGCGTACACGCACCCCTACGGTGAGGAGAACACCCTGCCGTTGAGCAGCGCGGGCACGCTCGGCGACTACAAAGACCCGAGCGACGCCACGACGAAGCTCAATCTGCGGTTCCAGGGCCGGGAGGTCGACGCCGAGACCGGTATGTACGACTTCGGCGCGCGTATCTATCGCGCAGATCTGGGCCGCTTCATGTCCGCGGATACGGTGATTCCCGATCCGACGAACGGCCAGAGCTGGAACCGCTACTCGTTCGTGCGCAACAATCCGCTCGGGTTCACCGATCCGTCGGGCAACGAAGAGGTGCCGGTCAACGATGACGAGTTCGTCGGTCCCGTTGAACCGCTCGGCGACGGCCCTGGCTCCATGGACTCGCGCAATCATCGCAGCCTGGCGGAAGCGCAACAAGCCTATGACCAGGGTGGGGCGGCCTATGGGCCGGGGCCGAGCATGCAGCCGACTCCGGTGTCGCGGTCCTGGCGCGTTGGAACCAAGCATCAGTGGATCGACGGCGTGGATGGCAACTTGACCGTCAAGGTGTTCGGCCACAGCTTCACGGTCAATCAGCAGGGCTTCCAGAAATGGAGCACCAGCTGGGGGCCCGTGAGCGGTAGCTCGGCGGCCAGCGGTCAGGACTTTGGTGTCACAGTGCTATCCGTTCGCGGCGGTCTGAACAACACAGGGCCGTATGTGGGCGCCGGCAAGGTCAAGTTGCAGTGTCAGGGCTTCAGCTCCAACTGCAGCTTGCAATCAGGCCAGGGCATCCAGCTCGGCGGTGTGGGTATGACGCCGTATCAAAGCGGCAACACCAGTGGTGTGGATGTGAGCTTCAAGGCGTTCGAGGTCAAGGCCGGCAAGTGGTTCGGCTTCAGCTCCACGGCGACCGTCAAGTTGCGAGCCCACACTCAGCAGACGCAGCACCAGATCATCAACGCGACACCGGCGCGCCACGTCGTGTTCCCCCTGGTCGACGCAATGGGCGGCAACTAGCTGCCAGAGTCCGCGGTGCCGGCATCCATGTCGGTGTTGGTGCCGGCATCGTTGGGCTCATTCTGCGCGGGACAGCAAGTACCCGAGAAACGTGCCTCGCCCGAGGCTGTGCCATCTTTGTCCAGCTGTACCCCGTCGGCGCAGGTCAACGCGACTTCCTCCACCCGACCATCTCCAGCGATATTCAACAGCTGATAGACGACCGCGTAGTTCCCGGCTCCCGGAGGCGTGGCGGCCAGTCCGGTGTCGAGTTGGTCGACGCTGCAGTAGCCGTCGCGGCAGCCGACGCTGCAGTTGTCGGAGTCGCAGCTGGCCAAGCATTCCCCACACTCACAGTCGGAACACAGACCACCGCGGATGAAGTACACCTGCACGTGGGTAGCGGCCTCGCACGTGTCGGGGAAGTCGAGATCGAGGGAGATGTCCCCCGGCGATTTGCACGCTGGCAGCGCCAGCAGCAGCGCGAGTACCGCCGTTCTGATCACTTGCGCGTCCCCGTCACACTCTGCGGCCCCACGTCGATCGCCTGGTCGACGAGCAGCGGTACGGTCACCGCGAGCGCGGTTGCGCCCAGCCAGAACCACCACTTCTTGTACAGCGGGGTCGGAACGGGGACTTGCCCGGGCGTCATCGCCACGGCGAGCGGAGCCGTCGCGCTGCCCTTTCGGCGCAGGGCCAACCCGCTCGTGTGCATCACTTCGACGAATAGATCGAGCACGTAGGGTTTCTTGCTGGCGGTGAACACGGCAGGAATACGTACGTTGGTGCGCGCGCCGCGTGCGCGGGCTCGTACCCTGGAATAGCTGAGCTGGCCACGTCGCCGGTAGAACACGAGTAGCTCCTTGGCCAGGCGTTTGGGATCGGTCAGGGTGACGGACACCGGCAACGGCAGGCCCCCCCGCGCTCGCTTTACGACGGCGACGCGCAATTGCAATGCGGCCAGGTCTGCGCCGAGGCGTTCGCGCAGCTCGGTTTCCCGCGCCAACAACCAGCGCGCCCGTGTCGGCGCGAATACCCCGCGAATGCGTGGGGAGGTGGTGCGCGGCAGCCTGAACTGAGGATCGAGCGTAAGTAGCGCCTCGAACGCGCTGGTGGCTTTGGCTTTGTCGCCGAGCACCGCGTGAGCAGATGCCTTGATGCGCAATGCCTCCTTGCGTTGGCTGCGCGATACCCGGCCGCTGGCAAGCGCTTGGTCCACGCGCTTGATCGCGCGCTCGTACTCCTGGTCCTTCCAGTCGGTCTTGGCGCGCTCGATCAGCGTACCCGGCGGCGTTTGCGCCGCGGCAAGATGCTCGCTGATGACCAGGAAGGTCAGCGCGGCGACTGACAGCGCAACGATTTGTTTAGGACCTGACATTTGGTTTTCTTGTTGGATACGATTGTGGCAGATGCTGCGTATGTTCCGCTGCCGTCGGACATCCTGATTACGATCCGGTATGTGCCGGGCGCGAGGCGTTCCACTAGATTCGTGTGGCCCACGTTGCGGCCGTTGATGGTTACCCGGCCCCATGGTTTAGCGGCAACGGCGAGACGCCCGGTTGCTGGCGGGGCCGACCGAGGAGCAGGGGCGGCGTCTAACTTGGTGACCAGCCGTCTTGGCGAGGTGACGCCAGCGTCGGCTGGCGTTCGCTTGGGCGGTGTGGGCCGGCGGCGATCCGGGCGCGGCCGTGGACGTTTCGCCCGGGCGATTGGTTGAGCGGCGTCTGGGGACGCGAGCGTCGCCGCCGTGGCCGTCGCTGCGGCGTCCGTGGGTGCAGCGTTCAGGGCGTCGATAGATGCATCACCTGGGCTGGCATCGGCGAGGTCGGCGCTTGCGCTCGCAGACGATCCGCCGCGCAAGAGCAGGGCCGCGCTAGCCACCGTGATCACCAGCGCAGCCACGCCGAGCCACAACCACGTGCGCCGATGGGGCGTGGGGTCGGAGTCAGCCGGAGCGGATGGGGGGAGCGCTGCGTTCGCGGACTCCTCCGATCGGCCCGCGGCACCGCCCGAGATATTGCGTGTTTCCCGCGAATGCTGAACATCGACCGGCGGGGCCTCGGCCTTGAACGGCGCTGTAATACGAGCGACCTCCTTGAGATCGTCGGGCATCGTCTCCGGAAACAGCGTAGTCACCAACTTGCCGAGCTTTTCCTGCTCGACCTGGGGCTGGCGTTTGAGTGTGTTGCGCAGCGCAGCCGCCATGGCGCCAGCGGATTGGAAGCGCTCATCGGGATGCTTGGCCAGGGCCGTCAACACCACGGCTTCGAGGTCTTCGGGGTAGCTCGGGTCGATGCTCCGGGGGGCGGGCACGCGGCAACTGGCGACGAGCTTGATCGTTTCCAGCTCGCTTGCGCCGCGAAACAGCCGGCGCATGAGCGTGGTCTCCCACAGCACGATACCGGCGCAAAACACATCGGAGCGCGGGTCGAGCTCGGCCTGTTCGACTTGCTCGGGCGACATGTAGCCGAACTTGCCGCGCAGCACGCCGGTCTGTGTGCGTTGGCGGCGGATGCTGGCCTGGGCGATCCCGAAGTCGAGTAGCTTGATGTCGCCACGAATCGAGATTAGTGCGTTGTGTGGACTGATATCGCGGTGCACGATGCCCATCGAATTGCCGTGAGAATCGGTCGCCTCGTGGGCGTAGTGCAGGCCTCGGGCGATCTGGGCGACCACGTGGACGGCGCTGTGTCGCGGATAAGGCACGTTGTTTCGCGCGGCGCGCTCGCAGACCCGGGCCAGGTTCTGGCCGGGGACGTATTCCATCGCCAAGAAGTAGACGCCGTCCTGTTCGCCGAATTCGTAGACCTGAACGATGTTGGGATGAGCGAGCTGCATCGCGATGCGCGCCTCGTCGATGAACAGAGCCACGTGAGCCCGCTCCTCGGCGAGCTCCGCAAGGAGCAGCTTGACGACGACGAGTCGGTCGACACCCGCGACGCCACGCTCCCGGGCCAGGAAGATCTCGCCCATTCCACCGACGGCGAGTCGGCGCAACAGGTCGTATCGCCCGAGGCGACTAGGTGCCTGGCTAGGGGAGGACCACATCGATTCCGAGCTCGGTGTATCGAACACTCGCCGTGTTGGCGATGAACGCGACGGCGCCGCCTGCGTTGCGAACACACGGCGCCACAGAGGATGCGTAGCCGAGGGGTTGATTGGTGATCGGCCCGACCAGGGTGTCCTCGAGAATGGCCGGATCCTGCGGCAGCCACGACACGGTGCTGCCCACGGGCACCGCTTCGGAAACGCCGAACTCCATGCCGACGATCAACCTGTTGCGATAGGCCGCCACGTCGCGGGTCGCGCTCAGGGTGTTGACCGTACTGACGTTGAGCGTGGTGCCGTCTACGCGGATCTGTAGCAGCTCATTGGTTGGCGACAGGCCCGCGGTTGCGGCGTACATGTTGTGGCGGCATGGCGGCATCGTACACGCTTCACGCTCGCGGGCTCCGCTGCGCATGCGCCCGCCCTGAATCGTGGTTTGGAAGAACTGTTGAGCGTCGGCGCGCGGGATGCCCGGCGTCGTCCAACCGATCTTGACGCTGTGAATCCGCAGGTGGAACGGAGAGCTGGTCGCCGTAGCGAATGCGACCAGGTCGTCGATCCCGTCGCCGTCTAGGTCTCCGCGACCAAGGTCGGTGATCGCATGCCCGGCGGGGGCTACGTTGGTCAAGGTCACCGTTTGACAGTCGGTGATGGTCGGGTCGGCGT
>SPJJ01019094.1_pt1 | contig 11391 bp, 8 predicted proteins | sample 3741741 | NCBI WGS metagenome assembly SPJJ01 (sample SAMN10925908, study PRJNA522277) | cold seep metagenome | isolation source: Elba SIP-enriched marine methane seep metagenome, extraction at timepoint T1 | place: Italy: coast of Elba, Mediterranean Sea | collected 2014-05 | reverse complement strand
CGTCGATGCGGTTGATGAACTCGGGGCGAAACGTCTTGCGGGCCGCCGCCAGGTAGTGCTCGCCGTCGCCAACTTGCTGGGCCGCGATGCCGATAGGCGCGCGCTTGTGAGCAGCGCCCAGATTGCTGGTCATGATGATGATCGCGTTGTGGAAATAGGCGGTCTTGCCCCGCGCGTCGGTCAGCCGCCCTTCCCCGCACACCTGGAGCAGCAGATCGAACACGCTGGGGTGCGCCTTTTCGATCTCGTCCAAGAGCAGCACGCAGAACGGCTGTTCCCGCACTTTGCTGGTCAACAAACCGTCGTCCCGTTCGCTGCCGCGGATCAGCCTTTCGGCAGCGCCCGCATCCATGTACTCGCTCATATCGAAGCGCACCATGCGATGCACCGAGCCGAACAAAAACTCGGACAGGGTACGCGCGACCTCGGTCTTGCCGACTCCAGTGGGCCCGACGAACAGCAGCGTGGACAGCGGCTTGCCGGTCGGCTGCAACCGCGCCTTGACCACACAGATGTTGTCGATGACCTTGCCGACTGCTTGCTGTTGGCCGACGATGCGCCGGCGAAAGGTATCGACGATGGTCTGGCGGCGCAGCGCCCGATCTTCGCGCAGCAAGAACGCCGGGATCCCCGTGGCCAGGGAGAATGAATCGTACGCGTGCTCTACCGTGATCACCGGCCGACCGGCGGACGGATCCCGATGTTGTTCGCGGGTGGCGCGCAGCTCGGCCACGGCGCGCACCGCCTTGCCCGGAAACGCGCGATACGGCAGGTAGCGCTCGGCCAACTCGACGACGGCATCGACGATGGCCGGGTCTACTTCGGGACGCTCCGGCTGAAATTCGTTCCACCACGCCACCCGCTTGGCCAGCGCGTCTCGGGTCTCGTCCACCGATAGTGGTTCGAGCGCGACCCGCGCCATGGCAGAGAACAGCCCGGCATTGCGCGGTTCCAGTCCGCTGAGTGCCTCTGGAGTGATCTCACCGACGATGCGCGCGCGGCCCTCGATCAGATAGCGCCGCATCACCCCCGGAATATCAGTGCCACCGCGCTCCGGGCGGCTGCCGAACAGCTCGGCGAAGTTCTCGAAGTACAGGATGCCGTCGATCAGCTCGACCGCGTCCATGACGTTGACCAGGCGCTCTTGCCACTCGCCCATGCCGCTCATGCCGGCGATCAGCTGCGCGGCCGAGGTCACGTAGACCGTGCGCTCGCGGCTGGGCACGCCGTTGAGCCATTTGCGAAACACAGCCGTCTTGCCCACCGACTCGTCACCGACGATGAGCACGCCGGTGGGATCTCCGGCCATCAGGCTGGTCAGCGCGCGCAACGGACGGTCTCGAGCCACCACGATGTTGCTGGCCGGCATGTCCGGAAATCTCCGTGACACCGACTCGAGCAGCTCGATGGCGGTTTTACGCCGGTGTTCCTCGACCCGGCGTTTGCGCAAGCTGCGCGCGCGCCCGCTGATCGTCTCGCCCTTGGGACCGATGGTCACCGTCATCCGGTCCAATGCGTGTTCGCGCGCGGGGAACAGCGCGGCAAACTCATCGCCAGTCATCTCCTGGGCGGCCACGATGCGGGCTACCTCACTGCGGATGGCCTCGTCCAGGTCCTGTCCGCGCGGCACGTAGAATGTGTGGGAAACGACCGGCACGATTACCCACGTGTCCTGTTTGTGGGGCGACAGAATGCACGGCACGTCCACGTCCAGGGTTTTGTCGATGCCCTGGGGCAGATCGTCCCGGCTCAAACTCACGCGGACGGTGCGCAGTGACAGGTCCGCGGGCAAGCAGTACTGAGCGACCGTGGTGGCCCGGGCGTCCTTGAGATAGTTCGACAAGAACTCGCGCACGTCGTCCGTGACCGCGGTCTGGCCGCCGTAGGACAGATGGTGTAGCTCGGCGACGGGCGCACTGGTCCACGCTCCGCTGCGCAGCTCGCGGGAATACACTGCTGTGTCGAGCTCTAAGACCCGGCGTTTGTCGTCCTCGGCCATAACCGAGGAGCAAGCTTAGTGGCGATCGACCAGCTCGACCAGCACCACCGGCCGAAACGGTTTTTCGGCGGCGACTCCCGGGCCCGGGGCGTGGACCAATTTGAGCTGGCCGCGCTTGTTTGGCACCAGAAACCAGCGCTCTCCGGCAGCCTTGGGTAGCAGCTTGGGCTGTTTGCCACACGCGTGAATGCGAGCGGCCACGGCCCGGTTGCGCCGACCCAGCAGGCTCGCCAGTGAGATACCACGCTGGCCCTTATGGCGACCGAAGTCCACCGTCGCCGCGCCCGCCATCGTGCCGAGCTCGCCCGTGGGCACGCTCAAGATGCGCTTGCCCCCAGCATTGACCAACAGCCAGCGCCGGTGCTTCTGGACACATAGCTCGACCGGGCCCAGCGCATCACCTGGGCGTGCTGCGGGCTTTGCAGCCGGGCCCTTGTGCAATTTCCAGCGCGGCAGCTTCTTGGGCAGTTTGATGGTCTTCCACGAGCGCGCGTCCACGGCGGGCGCCGCCGGGGTCGGCTCGTCTGGCGGAGACGAGCCTTCCTCGGAACGAGAGCACGCTGCGGCCGCGAGCGCGCAGATTACGATGGCGCCGCTACGGAGTGCGCGCCGCAATGGAGTCGATCATCATCGGCAGCTGGCCGACGACCGTCACCTCGAGCGACGTGGTGTTGATGATCACCAACTCGCTGACGCCGGGGCCTCCCGGAGGGCCGAATACGGAGGGAACGCTGTCGGGCTTGTGCACGCCGTACAGGGTGCCGTTGAGGAATGTGAGCGAGTTGATGGGACCGCTGACCATCGACGGAGTCGCCGACGTGAGCACTCCCAGGGAGGTCGCTACGCCGGTAGTGACGTCGATGGTGTACAGCTGTCCGGTGCCAGGCACGCGCAGATCGACCCAAAACACGGTGCCATCCGCCCGCGTCGCCATTCCGCTACCCGCGGAATTGACCCGGTCGCCGATGGTCGTCAGGATGCCGGTGCTGGTGTCCAGGGAGATGGGCATGTCGCCGTTCTCGGTCCAGCCAAACAGGTTGGTACCGACGAACGTAATGTCCGGGACCGACTTGTGGTGGGCGCCGGTGCCGTCGTTGAGCGGACCGATCACCGTGTGATTCCCGGTGCTGAGATCGATCGTGACCAGGTTCGCCTGAGCGGGTGGGCCAAACAAGAACTTGCCGCCGCCGTTACCCACCGATTGCGTGCCGTACAAGGTACCAGCGGGATTGAACGCGAGCCCGGTGATGCCGATGCTCAGAGGCACCATCGAGATCACGTTGGCCGTGGCCGGGTCTACGACATAGAGGTTTCCGATGGTGCCGCCGCGACCGTCCGCCACCCACAGCAGCGCGCAGTTGGGGGCATCAACGCAGTCGCTATCGGCGCAATCGGTCGCCAGGTCGCCGTCGTTATCCAGGTTGTCGTCGCAGATCTCGGGACACGCCGAATCTCCCACGCAGTCCGAGTCGGCGCAGTCGGTGTCGCCGTCGCCGTCGTTGTCACGGCTGTCGTCGCAGACTTCGGGACACGCGGAGTTGCCGTCACAGTCCGTGTCGGCGCAGTCGGTGTCGCCGTCCAGATCGTTGTCCTCGCCGTCGGTGCAGTCCTCGACGCACGCGGCGTTGCCGCTGCAGTCCGAATCCGCGCAATCGGTCTCACCGTCACCGTCATCATCGGCGCCGTTCGTACAGTCTTCGACGCAGGCGGTCGACCCGTTGCAGTCCGGGTCGGCGCAGTCCATCTGGCCGTCGCCGTCGTTATCGACACCATCGTTGCAGATTTCGCCCGACGGAGCGGCGTCGCCCTCGTTCTTGACCGTGCCACATGCGGCGAGCGCGAACGCACCCGCGAGAATCAGACTAAGCGTAAGTTTCATACAACCCCTCCGTACCACAGAGTACCGACGACTCGGGGTGAATCCAAGTCCGACTTTGCCGCCTACGAAAGCCTGCTATGGTCGCGCCATGAGCAGTACGCGCCTTGGCGCCAGCCTTTCGGCGCTCTCGGCGTTTCTCGCAGCCGCGTTCTTTGTCCCCTATAAGTCCGCGACCAACCACGGTGCTGCCGATGTGCTGGTGATCGCACTGCTGTTGCCAGCCGCTGTGTTCAACACGCTGACGACTCTGGCCGACCGCCGGGAACCGCTGCGGCTCGATCGAACCAACCTGTACGTCGCGTTCCTTCTGGCCATCGGAACCGTCATCGGCAACGTGAGCGTGACCAACGCCCTGGCCGCTCTGGATGCGGGGATCACCAGCTTGATCCTGCAAACCCAGATCTTGTTCGTGGCGTTGGCCAGCTGGCTGTTCCTTCACGAGCGAATCACCGGGCGCTTCGTTGCCGGCACCATCGTCGCCGCCGCCGGCTTCGCGGTTGTGCGACTCGCCGGAGGTGGCACGGTAGCCGGCAGCGCAGGTGGGGGACTGTGGGCGCTTGGCGCGGCGCTCAGCTTCGGCATGATGCACGTGATCACCCGCAAGCACATCAGTCGCATCCAACCGGTGACCGTCAACGCCCTCCGGCTGTGGATGGCAGTCGCCCTGCTCGTCGCGTTGCCCGGTCGCGCGGTAGGCCTTGGTCAGTTGTCGACAAATGCGTGGCTGCTCGCCGGCGTCGCCGCGTTCTTTGGCCCGTTCCTCGGCAGACTCACCATCATGTTCGCGGTCAAGCACATCCCCGCGTCGTACTCGACGCTGATCACGATCACGACACCGGTGTTTGCGTTCGCACTGGAATTTTTCTTTCTGGGTACAACTCCATCATTCATGGAGGTTGTTGGTGGGACGATCATCCTCGCCGGCGTCGCTATTCCCGTGCTCGAGCTCGTGCGCCAACGCCTGTGACCTTCCCCCTTGTGCGCTCTTTGGCTTTCTGACAAGGTGCGCCGATGATCCGGTCAACCTATCTCACGGTTGGAGCGTTAGCTCTGTGTCTATCCCTGGTCGGCTGCGGCGACGACGGCGGCGGTGATGCCTGCGAAGGCCTCACGACCTGCACCGTGGTGGGCACCACGTGCGATGGCGATACCATCGTGACCTGCGCCGAGAACGCCGACGGCTGCCTGGTCGAGACCGTCGACACCGACTGCTCCGCCACGAGTCAGACCTGCGACGACAGCGGTGCGGCGCCCATGTGTGCCGGTTGCACCGACGACACCGAATGCGTTGGCGCCTCCGACGGCGACAGCATGTGCTCCGGCGACAGCGCGGTGACGTGCACCGCCAACGCCGACGGTTGTCTCGAAGCCACGGTCGCGGACTGCACGGCCCAAGGCCGGATCTGCGACGACACCAGCGGCACCGCGGCGTGCTTCGACGACTGCACCGACGACCCGCGCTGCACCGGTTCCACCGCCGGCGACACCTCGTGCGACGGCGATGACCTGCTCACCTGCACCACGGTCCCGGGCGGCTGTCTGGTCGCCGAGGTCTACAACTGCGCCCTGTTCGGCGATACCTGCGGCGGCACTCCAGCGGCGTGCACCGCCGGCGCCTGTTCGGACCACGCCCTGTGCTCCGGGCGCTCCGATGGCGACTCGTGGTGCGACGGCGACTTCCTCAACACCTGTAACACCGGCACCAGTGGCTGCCTCGAGCTGAGCCAGGTTGGTTGCGGTCCGGGCACGTGTAACGATGCGGGCACCCCCGTGTGCACCGCCCCGGCGCAAACCGGCGAAGACTGCGCCAACGCCTACGTCGTCACCAACACCACCACGTTCAGCCACGCGGACATCACGACCTACGCCAACGACCTGGAATTCACCGACGCGAGTTGCCAGATGCGCGCCGGCGTCGCCGATGTCGTGTTCGAGGTCGCACTGGCCGACGGCGAAACCCTCTACGTCGCCGAGTACGGCGGCGCCGACACCGTGGTCAACTTGCAAGTCGGAACCTGCGGCCAGGGCCTGGCCTGCGTGTCGTCCCAGGACGACCCGGACACCGGCGCCCAAAGCTACACCGCCAGCGGCGCAGAGACCGTGTACATCTCCGTAGAGCCCTACTCGACCACCCCCGCGTCCACCGACGTGGCGCTCAGCATCGCCATCGGCCGCACCTGCGGCAACGGTCTCGTCGAACCGGGTGAGGCGTGCGACGACGGCGGCACCATGGGCGGCGACGGCTGCGCGGCGGACTGTAACGTCGAGTTCGGCTACGTCTGCGACCAGTATTCCCCCAGCACCTGCACCGAAATCCCGAGTATCGGTAGCTTCGACGCGGCCGAGCCCATCGCCGACGTCGCCAACGTGGCCAACCTGCCGGCCGGTTTCCGCGACATCTTCATGATCACGTTCAACGAGGACGTGGTGCTCAGCGGCACGCTCACCGTGCCCGGTACCGGTGACCCGGACTTCGCGATGCTCGACGCCAACGGCGTGGCCGTGCTCCAGTCGGCCGCCGACGGCCCCGAGAGCTTCAGCGGTTTCGTCTCCGCCGGGACCTACCTGGTCATCATCGACATCTACGGTTTGGGTGATGCGGCCGATCAGGGCTACGTGCTGTCATTGAGCAGCCAGAGCGTGCCCACCGGCGGCACCATCGGCGACGGTGGCAGCTTGACCCTCGGCGGCGGCCCGCTGACCGCCGGCAGCAGCGAGTTCTACGAGATCACGGTCAGCGAGGACATCATGCTGACCTTCGACCTGGGCAGCGACGACGGCATGACCAGCGACATGGACCTGGTCATCTATGGCTCCGGCGGTTTCCTCACCGTGGTCGCCGATGACTTCAACGAGACCGGCGTCTCGGTGGCGCTGCCCGCGGGCACCTACGTGTTCGAGTTCAACGCCTACGTGGACACCGCCAACGTCACCTCGTGGAGCTTCAGCGCGACCGGCGCCACGTTGGCAGTCACCGACATCGGAAGCTTCGCCGCGGGCGCGACCATCGCGGATACGGTTGGTGGCCCCCTGAGCCAACGGCTGTACGACCACTACGAGATCACGTTCACCGAAGACGTGCTGCTCAGCGGCACCCTCGGCGGCAACGCCACCGGCGAGGTAGGCCTGTACATCTACGACGCGGCCCAGAACTACCTGGCCACGTTCAACGCCGGGGACGAGGCGTTCACCGACATCGCGATCCCCGCCGGCACGTACATCGTCCAGGTGGTCACCATCTCCGAGACCTTTGGTGGTGGCGACGTAGACGCGTACACCCTGAGCCTGTCCACGACGGCAGCTCCTTAGCAACATCTCCACGGCGGTCGGGAAAATTCGCGTTCCCGGCCGCTGCCAGCAATTCCTTCCCGTAAGATGCGGCCATGCGATATCGCTTCCTCGGCCGCACCGGTCTAAAAACCTCCGAGCTCGCATTCGGCACCATGTCCTTCGGCGGAGACGCCGATGAGAACACCAGTGCGCAGCTATTCCACCGCTGCCGGGAAGCCGGCATCAACCTGTTCGACTGCGCCGACGTGTACAACGGTGGTCGCTCCGAGAAGATCCTCGGCAACCTGATCGCCGACTGCCGCGACCAAATCGTGCTCACGACCAAGGCGTACTTTCCGACCAGCAAAGACGTCAACGCCCGCGGCACCCACCGCTACCACCTGGTGCGCACCGTCGAGGCCAGCTTGCGCCGGCTCAACACGGACCGCATCGACGTGTTCTTTCTGCACCGGTTCGACGACAAGACGCCCCTGGATGAAACCCTGCGCGGCGTCGAGCAGCTGGTCCAGCAGGGCAAGATCATCTACCCGGCGGTATCGAACTTCTCCGCCTGGCAAACAGCCAAAGCCCTGGGCGTGGCCGAGCGCTTCGACTGGGCGCCCATCGTGTGTACCCAGCCCATGTACAACCTGGTCAAGCGCCAGGCCGAGGTCGAGATCCTGCCCATGGCCGCGGCGGAGAACATCGGCGTGCTGACCTACAGCCCCCTGGCCGGCGGCCTGCTCGCGGGCAAATACGGCGTCGACAAACGGCCTTCGTCCGGGCGCATCGTGGACTGGAAGATGTACGCGATCCGCTACGGCGACGAGCTCAACTTCGAGATCGCCGGAGCGTTCACCGCATTGGCCAACGAGCTTGGTCACCATCCCGCAAGCCTGGCCATCGCCTGGGCGGGCAGCCACCCGGCGGTGACCGCGCCGCTGTTGGGCGCCCGCAACATGGAGCAGCTCGAGCCATGTCTCGCGGCTGTCGACATCGACATGACCGACGAGCTGCGGGATCGGATCAGCGCGCTGTCGCCGACGCCGCCACCGGCGACGGATCGCAACGAGGAGACATCGGCGCACAATTTCGGCTCGCGTTAGTGCGCTTCGTCGCACTGCGCTGGCTGGCGATCAGCTCGGCCAACACCGCGCCGCAAACAAACTCGTTGTCTTGATGTCGTTTCATACGCTCTCCACCTGTCGGGACCACAGGTGGACCAAGAGCAAGAACTGATCCACGAAGGGTGCGGCGCGATTATGGGGAGTTGAGGGGGGCATTCGCGACGCTGCCCCAGTGGGACAGCGGCACCTCGCTCCGGGTTCAGTTCTTGCTCTCATCAATAGGACACGAGCCGGCGCTGGCGAGTTGCCAGGTTTGCTGCGGATTATTTCGGCCGATCCATACGGTACGCCTGCCCTTTCGGCTAGCCAGCGCCGTGATCTGCGTCTGGGTCTGGGGGGTTACGACCAGTTTGTAGAACCACATGTAGTAGGACATTCGGTAGTTCTTGCTGCTGTAGCGCGGGTAGTGAAGCTCGAGCCGAGCAGTGGTGGCGATGGGGGTGCGAACGCGAGCCCATATGCCGACCACACACTCATTGAAGCGGATCTTGTCGGCTTTCGGCGCTTTGTTAGCGGTGACGAGCGCGTACGGATGAGCGTCCGCGGGTGAGGTTGCCACGACGGTGGCGGCGAGAGCGGCGGCGATGGTGAGTGTCGTGAGCTTGGCAAACGTCATAGTGGCCTCCTGGGCTGTTCATGAGCAGAACGCCCGGCGCCACCGACCGGCGCAGGTTTTCTTTCGCCTTGTCACAAGTAAGCTTGATTGCCTCTGTCTTTCCGATGAGTCGGAGAATGACCCTGGCGATGGCCAGTGTGGTAGCGGCGACGTTGGTGTGGTTCGGCCTGGACGCGATGCGCCGACCTCACGCGCAACCCCTGGCGTATGCCAGCCTGCAGCTGAACCCGGCCAAGCTCGACGCGGACGGCCTGGTCGCTCGGGTGAAGCGACACGCGCGACGGTGGAAGTTCGATGCCGCGTGGTGGTCGGTGGATCTACGCCGCGTACGCAGCGACGCCACCATCGACGTCACTCGTCTGGGCACCGCTTCGCTGGTGTTCGTCTCGCCGAGTCGGGTGCAATCAACCGATCCGCAACGCCGGCAGGACGCCATGCGGCGCTACGTGTTTGGCCGCGAGGCCATCGCGGTCAGTGCCCGCATCGGGGTGCGCCAGCGGTGGAAGAGCATCTACGTGCCGCCTCGCCCAGAGTGCACCATCGCCCGGCTGGTGCGAGCGTTGCGTGTGCGCGGTCTCACACCGGCCCATACGATCGATGTGTCGTTTGATCCCCGCTGGGCATACGGCACAGAAGCCCCAAGTGAGCTCAGCTGGCGCGTACGCAGTCAGCTGCGCGCTCTCAACGGTTGGTTCAGCATGGCCAGCTGCCAATTGACCCGGGCGCTCAGCCCCGAACGGTCATGAGCCTGGGGTATGCTGATCGCATGAGGGGAATCCGGGGACTAGGAGCGGTTTTGTGCCTGTTGGCGTCGTTTGCCTTTGCCGGTTGCGGCGAGTCGGACTGCGAGAAGCTGGGCAACACTCTGTGCGAAATGGCGTGCGCGTGCAGCAGCACTGATGAGTGTCGGATCGCCCAGGGCGGCTTGACCCTGAGCTTCGACAACGGCAGCGACTGCAAGTCGTTTTGGGTCGGCCTGGGTTGTATGGGCGGCGGTGACGACAGCGTCGACTACGCCGCGTGCCTCAGTCTGGTCGAGAACGCCCAGTGCGTGGACACCGGTGGCGGCGAGATGGCCATCGAGTTCCCCGACGATGCGGTGTGCGAATCATCCAACTGAAACCGGCCACAACCTGCTAGCCTGGTTTAGTAGTCCGCGCGTGACAGGTACGACGCCGCGCGTTAGGATGCCGCAATAGCCTGGGGTGTAAGAACATGAAATACCTTTCCCTACATCTGTTGGGAGCAGCTCTTCTTGTATTCACTGCCTGTGCCTCGTCTACGGGGACAGGCGACAACGCAGACGCCGGTATCGGTGGCGAAGCCGACGCGATGGGATGCATTCGCGACGAGGACTGCCCCGACGACGGTCTGTATTGCAACGGCGGCGTCGTCTGCCGCAACCAGGCGTGCGTCGCTTCCGAGCCGCCGAACTGCGCCGACGGTATCGCGTGCACGGTCGACTCGTGCGACGAGGACCTGGCCGGTTGTATCAACCTGCCGATGGACAACCTGTGCGACCCGGGCTTGGTGTGCAACCAGGCCGAAGGCTGCAGCGTGCCGCCCGCGTGCGAGTTCACCAACGACTGCGACGACGACGGCTTCGTGTGCAACGGCTCACCCGAGTGCATGAGCGGCGAGTGCATCAACGTGCCTCTCGATTGCGACGACATGGACGAGTGCACCGAAGACTCGTGCACCGAGCCGACCGGCTGCACCAACACGCCATACGACACGGACAACGACCCGGAGCACTGCGGTGCGAGCTGCCAACCGTGCCCGGATCCCCTTCCCGCTCAGGTCAACACCACCAAGACGTGCACCACTGGCGTGTGCGGCCTCGAGTGCCAGCCCGGCTACTGGGACGTCAACATGGACATGAGCGACGGCTGTGAAATCGCCTGCGCGACCGACCCGTTGACCACCCCCGATCTGCCGGACGATCTCTTCCAGGACACCAACTGTGACGGCATTGACGGCACTGCGGCCGACGGCATCTTCGTCGCCGAGGACGGCAGCAACGCAAACCCGGGCACCCGGGACTTCCCGGTCAAGACCCTCACCTGGGCGCTGAGCGAGGCGCAAAGCCAGGGTAAGGCATTCGTATTCGTGTCCGCGGGCACGTACAACGAGACGCTCACCCTGACCAACGGCATCGGTATTTACGGCGGCTATCTGCGCTCCAGTGGCTGGGCCCGCGATGGCACCCGCGCTGTCGTCAACGGTTCCGCAAGCGGCGCCGTGCTGGCCAACAATCTGTCATCGACGACCATCTTCGAGTACATGCAGGTGCAGTCGGCCACGGCCACGGCGCCGAGCACATCGTCCCACGCGATCGTGGTGGTCAACTCCAACGGTTTCACCCCGCGTTACCTGACTCTCGCCCCCGGTGACGGCGCGGCGGGTCTGCAGGGCTCGAGCCCGGGCTCGGCCGGCGATGACGGCGGCAACGGCGTGCAAGGCACACCTGGATACGAAGACGACGATTACTGGTACTGCG
>SPJJ01043797.1_pt1 | contig 11405 bp, 10 predicted proteins | sample 3741741 | NCBI WGS metagenome assembly SPJJ01 (sample SAMN10925908, study PRJNA522277) | cold seep metagenome | isolation source: Elba SIP-enriched marine methane seep metagenome, extraction at timepoint T1 | place: Italy: coast of Elba, Mediterranean Sea | collected 2014-05 | reverse complement strand
CTGCGCACGCCGCGGTGGCAGTAGAACGCCAGCGGTGTTTCTTTGTCGAGACCGCCGATGTAGGCCATGGTCGCGTCGTCGAGCAACTTGCCGCCGATGTGGGCAGTGTCGCGCTCGTTCTGGCCGCGGACGTCGAACAGCTCTTTGACCTCGCCCGAGTCGAGCAGCGCCTTGAGCTCCTTGGCGTCGATACCCTTCGCGGTGGGCGGTGCATTGGGGTTGTCGATCTTGAATCCGGCACCCTGCAGGCCACCGTCGACGTAGTCGATGGTCACGCCATTGGCGCGGCGGGCCGACGCGGGGTCGACCGCGACTGTGAGACCGTTGACCTCGACTTCGACGTCGGCGAAGCCTTTGGGCGCAAGCTCGAGTCCATGTTGGAAGCTGGGGCCGACGCTGAGGTGAACCATGTCGCCATCGTCGCCACCGGCGAGCGCTTCTTTGAGAACGGCTGCGGCCGAGTCGGTGATATTGATCGTCGGCGGCTCTACTTCACCGGGCTTGGCGTCGAGAGCTTTGTGCAGGTCGCCGTTCTGGTTGAGCTCTTTGACGATGTCACAACCGCCGACGAACTCACCTTTGATGTACAGCTGGGGAATCGTGGGCCACGACGAATAGGTCTTGATGCCCTGGCGGATATCCGGGTCGGACAGCACGTTGACCGTCGTGTAGCTGTCGATGATTCCATTTAGGATTTGCACCACAGTCGCGGAGAATCCGCACTGAGGGAAATTCCTATTGCCTTTCATGAACAGAACGACATCGTCAGAGGCGACGATTGAGTCTATCTTTTGCTTCAGCTCTGGCGAGATACTCACGGAAGCTCCTTAATGGGTGAAGAAAAACTACCAGCGGGTGACCCGGTCAATGTGCGCGTGCGCTGCGTGCGCGACATTGCCGAGATCGATAAGCAGGCTTGGGATGGGTTGATGCACGGACCGTCGCCGTTTCTGCGCCACGGATTTCTCCATGCCCTGCAGCTGTCGGGGTCGATCGGTCCTGGGTCTGGGTGGCATCCATATTACTTAGTTGCTGAGACGGATGAGATTACCCCCAGGCTCGTAGCGGCTGTACCCGCTTTTGTCAAATCCCATAGTTATGGCGAATACATTTTTGACTGGGGCTGGGCCAGAGGCGCCGAACAGGCCGGAATCTCGTACTACCCCAAATTGGTCGTGGCCGCGCCCGTAACCCCTGCAACTGGCAACAGAATCCTGTGCTCGCCACATGTCGATCCCCAGACCGCGACCCTGGCGCTCACGACGCTGGTTCGCGAGCTGGCCGCCGAGGCCGGATGTTCCTCGGTCCACTGGCTGTTCGTCACCGCTGAGGAGCAACAGCGGCTGGCCGAGTTCGGGTTTCAGCCCCGGGCCAGCTACCAGTTTCACTGGCACAACCGGAACTACGAAAGCTTCGACGGTTTTCTGGGCGCGCTCAAGTCACGCAAGCGCAAGCAGCTGCGCAAGGAGCGTCGCGTGGCCAAGGAGGCGTTCGACCATCTCGAGTTCGTGCCCGGGGCCGATCTGACCAAAAAGCAGATCGACCGCTTGGACCGCTTCTATCGCCGCACCACATCTTGCCACGGCGGTATGGACTACCTGCGCCCGGGATTCTTCCACCACCTGGCGGAGCTACTGCCCGAGGAGATGCAGTTGTGTCAGGTGGTCAACGGCACGAAGATTATCGCGGGCGCTTTGTACCTGGAAACCGAACACGGTTTGTACGGCCGTTACTGGGGCTGCGAACAAGACATCAACATGCTGCACTTCGAAGTCGCCTACTACTCGGGCATCGAGCGCTGCATCGAAAAAAACATTCCGTTGTTCGAGGCTGGCGCCCAGGGCGAGCACAAGTTGTTGCGGGGGTTCGAGCCGTCGCCGACCTATAGCAGCCATTGGATCCGCGATCCGGATCTAGCCCGGGCGATCTACGCCCACCTGGCCGAAGAGAAGCACCACGTCAAGGCGCGCATGGAGCGGCTGGCAGAGTACGGTCCGTACCGCCAGGCCGACTAGCGCCGGGCGCCGCGCCAGACTAGCGCGTTCGTCAGCACTCGCGCCTTGTCGAGCGCCGATAGGGTTGGGCGTTGGCGGAGTACCTGACTGCCGAGGCGTTCGATGCGTTCCAGGATGCGGTGGCTGCCGTGCCACATCAGCGCGAGCTCGACACCCAATTGCTGATTGACGTCGTCGACCAGTGGGCGGGACCGAGCCAGAAGCGCTCGAGCGCGCGCTACCTGAAAGCGGATCAGCGCGTCGATAGCCGGGGTCGCGGCGCCCGAACGAAGCTCGTCCACGCTCACGCCGAAATGGCGCAGGTCGTGACTGGGCAGGTAGACGCGACCTCGCTCCAGGTCGGAAGGGATGTCTTGGAGTAAACGGGCCAGTGACAGTCCGCACGCCAAATCATCTGCGAACGCGTGCAAGCGGGGTTCGCGGTGGTTCGCCATGGTGAGGTAGACGTGACCCACCGGTGCCGCGGCCAGCATCATGTAGTTGCGTAGCTCGGAGAACGTTTCGTAGCGCTCGGTGTCGATGTCGAGACGGAACCCACGCAGTAACGACTCGAATTCGGTGATCGGCAGGTCAAAGGTCTCGATGGTGTCTGCAAGGGCCACGAACACCGGGTGAGTCGGCCGCTCTTCGAAGTAGATCGCCCGCAGCTGGTCCTGCCACGCGTCCAGCTCCGTGTGACGCCGGCCGGCGTATTGAGGTTCGTCCGCGAAATCGTCAGCGATTCGGGCGAACGCGTAGACCGCCCAGATGTGTCGGCGCAAGCGCGGAGGGACGAACGTGGAGCCGACCGGGTAGATGTGGTGCGTCGCTCCGGATATGCCCTGGCAGTAGCGGTAGCAGCGATCGATGTCGTCTACCGTCGGGGGACGAGGGACGACCTGACGGGGCCGAGCATTGCTGCGAAAACTGCGATGAATCATGTTGCGTCTCCGTTGTTACGACACGGGGTCCAGGTCGCCGGCGGCGCGCAACGGCCGCGTCGCTCTCGGGCCGAGTTGCTCGTACAGATCGAGCAGACTGGCGACCAGTACACCGTTGGGAAGAATGTCGGCGTAGGCATGTGCACTGCGGCCACCGACGAACAACCGAATGTTGTCGGGCAGCACGCTCATGAGATCGCGCAGCCGGCTGGCGGTCTCGTCGTCTCGCGGGTTGACAATGGACAGTAGCAGCAGCGACGCGCTGGTGGTTTCTACGACGTGGGCGATCTCACCTACCGGCATGTTTGGGCCGAGGTAGACAGTGCGCCAACCTCGGGTCGTGGCGACGAACGCGGACATGATCGCCCCCATCTCGTGGAGCTCGCCGCTGAGGGTGGTCGCCGCTGCGACCGGTGCGTCGGCGCGAGTTACATTGCTGCTCAAGAAGCTGCCGAGAAAGTTGCGCAACACGGCGGTGGCCGCGTGCTCGTGGGCAATGCGCAGATCGCCGTTGGCCCAGCGGTCACCGATCTCTGTGATGATCGGCGCGATCACGTCGAACACCACGCCGAGGGGGCCTATGGTGCGCGCCGCTTCGCTGAGGGCGCGTTCGGCTGCGTCGAGGTCCAGACGTTCGAGCGCGCGCATGAACCCGCCAAGCGCGGCGGACTCAGGACCGACGGCAGCGCCGCCGGTGCCCCGTTGTCGCGACTGATCGGACATCGCGTGCAGCTCGTCGATGTCCAGATGCGCGATCTGGCCGATGGAGTGCCCGCCGTCGGTCAATGCCTTGAGCAGGCCGAGCTTGGTGACGTCGCTGTCGCCGTATTCCCGGGTGCCGCCGGGGGAGCGCCCGGGTTCCACCGCGTTGTAGCGGCGTTCCCACACGCGGATTGTGTGGGTCGACACCCCGGTGAGCTTGGCTACTGTGCCGATGTGGTAGGTCGGGCTATGTGAGGTCTTTTTGGTCAACGATTGGGCCTATTCGGTGATTACTTGACGACCCTTCCACACTACCGCGGCGCCGCGTAATCGATCGATGAGCGCAACTACACTCACGACCGCGAACACGACGACGAAGATCGGGTAGGCAGGGGCGGTAACTATCGAGAACGTACCGATACCGCGCTGTCGATGGGCGACAGCTAGGACCGCCAGAACGTAGAGTGCACCGCCAAGAACGATCCCGGGGACCTCTCCGGCGATGATCGAGCGAGCCAACAACAGCGGGGCTCCGAGCAGCCAGCCGATCACGGCTGTCAACTCCACGGTGGCGACGGCGCCCGCAGACGCGAGGCCGTCGTAGAAGCTGCGCCGCCAGCCGCGCATGAACGCACCGAACCCCTCCGGGTACATGCGCACGCTGAGTAGGCCGGGGCAGTGAGCGGTTGCGACGTGACCGTCCGATTCGGCGACCGCCTTGGCCAGGGCCAGATCTTCGGCGATGCGCCGGCGCACGGTTTCGTGGCCGCCCACGCGGTCGTAGGCAGCGCGGGTGAATAACAGGTACTGGCCGATGGAAAACCGGCGTTCGCCTTTGGCTTTTCGCGCGCCGGCACTGGTGGCGATCAGTAGCAGCAGATGAAACACGCCCTGAAACCGCTCCCAGGTGGTGCGTACGATATGGCTGGGGATGACCGACACCATGTCGGCGCGCTCGGTTTCGGCGGTGGCCACGGCCCGAGCCAGGGAGTCCGGCGCGTGCACGGTGTCGGCATCGGTGAACAGCAGGTATCGACCGGTCGCGACCTTGGCTCCGGCGTGGCACGCCCAGGGTTTGCCGTTCCAGTCATCGGGTAGCGGTGGCGGAGTCACCACCGTCGCCCCCGCGGCGCGGGCGATATCGCCGGTGCCGTCATGGGAGTGGTCATCCACGACGATTATCTGTTTCGCCGGTGGCTGCAACGTCGACAGTGAATCCAGCAGTGCGGGCAGGTTGTGAGCCTCGTTGCGCGCAGGCACGATGATGGACACGTCCAGACTGGCCGCGGTCGCCTTCGATGCGACAGACGGCCGGCGGAACGCCGCATGCATGCGCCACGTCCACACAATGGCACCGACGCTGAATGTTGCGGCCGCAATGATCAGGTCGAGGTTCACTTCATCACCGCCAGCGTTTCAGCAACACCCTGGTAGCCGGTGAAGTACCACCACCACCAAGCGGTCATCATGATGCCGTGACCGACGAGGATCAGTACGTGGCTCCACATCTCCACCCGGTCGGCGGATTCGTTGATATAGCGCCGCCAGTGGAAGACCTCGTCCACCATGCTGTAGATGAACGACAGCACGCTGAATACCATCGCCGGTATCACGAAGATGCGATGTTCGTAGGCCAATACCAGCGCGACCACGCTCGCGACGCCGAGACCGATGGTGATGTGGTGGACCAGAGCCTCACCACCTTTGAGCGCCTCTCGGTAGATCGTGCGGTGACCGATGGTATCGACGGCGATGGCGAAGGTGAACATGAACGCGCCGATCGGTACGAGCCAGGCCTCCTGCGGAAACTGTACGCCATTGACGTGGCCGTACAGAAGGAACCCACCCGTGGATGCGAACAGGCCGAAGATCGTGCCTATCCATGCCACGTAGACCAGCCAGTCGCGTAGGCTGAACAAACGCGCACGACCGACGTAAACGGAGACTTCAGATGCGAACGATGTCATGACTGAACTCGACCAGGTTGTTGGGGATGTGATGGGTGCCGGTGCGGCGAACTGCTCGCCACCAGCGCCCCGGAACCTCGAAGGCGCTGCCAACGCCGGCGCGACCGACGAGCAGGAGCTTGCGCCAGCGCGGCACCACGGCGCGGCCGGCGCGCACGTCGTGGTGTTGTCGGGATATCTCGCTGCCGATGGCCGAATAGACCAGGCGCGCGGTGCGCACGCCGAAGGCCGCGCGGAACGGTAAGGCCGTCAAGCCCCGGTCGCCCGCCCTATAGAACCGGTCCGCCAGCGCCAGCAAATCGCGTACACTAGCGGCCACCGCGGGGGCGAACGCGTCGGGAAACGGTCGGCCGAGATGGGCGCGCAAGTCGCCAGCGCCGTGCTTGGCCAGGATTTCGTCGGGCAGGTACAGGCGGCCGCGCTGCCAGTCCTCCTCGACGTCGCGGCAGATATTGGTGATCTGCATGGCGATGCCCATCTGGGCAGCTTCGGTCAGCGCGCTGTCGCGGCTCAGGCCGATGACATGGGACATCATCAGGCCCACGGTGCTGGCCACGCGATAGCAATACAGGTACAGGGTTTCCAGGCGCGGGTACGCGGTGTCGTCCGCGTCCATGGCCATGCCCGCGAGCAACTCAGCCGGGTATTCGCGCGGAATCTGTCGCCGGGCCACGACCTCGGCGAACGCGGCGAGCACGGGTTCGTTCTGAGTCGCGCCGTCGTAGATCGCGCCCAGCTCTCGACGTAGCCTGGTCAGTTCGGCCGCCTGATGCTGCACCGGCGTATCGTCGATCGCGTCGTCGGCACGGCGGCACCAGGCGTAGACCACCGCGGCGTCGTCGCGGCAATCGGCGGGCAACAGCTTCGATGCCATCGAGAAGCTCTTCGAGTGGGTCGCGATCGACTCGCGGCACTCGACCAGGGCGGCCTGGGTGCGGACAGCAGTGGTCACGCCGCGCTCGCCTTACCGAGACCGCCCGCGGACCGGGGCACGGCGATGTTAGGTGCGCCGAGCCGGTCGGCGAAGTCTTCGAGTACCAACCCGGCGGTAGCCTTGGCGGAGTTGACCACGCCCGGGACACCAGCGCCCGGATGGGTGCCAGCGCCGACGATGTACAGCCCCGGGATGTGCTTGTCTTTGTTGTGCGGCCGGAAGTACGCGCTCTGAGTGAGCTTGGGCGCGCACGAGAACGCCGAGCCCTGGTAGGAGCGCAGGTCGGTGGCAAACGTCTTTGGCGTGATCCAGTGCTTGGTCGTCACGTGCTTGCGCAGGTCCGGCATCAACGTCTCCAGTGACGCCAGGATTTTCTCGGCGTAGCCATCGCCGATGGTGTCCCAGTCCAAAGGCGCGTTGCCCAGGTGCGGTACCGGAGCCAATACGTAGAACGTTCCCTTTCCCGGGGGCGCCAGGGACGGATCGCTGTGGGTCGGCGCGTGCAGGTACAGGCTGAAGTCGTCCGGCAACTCGTGGCCGTTGAAGATGTCGTTGAGCAGGCCTTTGTAGCGTGGCCCGAACAGCACCGTGTGGTGCACGACCTCGTCGGTGTACGGCTTGTCGGTGCCGAAGTACAGCACGAACAACGACATGGACCAATCGAGCTTCTCGAGCTTGCGCGCTCGGCGTTGCGCGCGGGGATCGTCGGCGTACAGCTTGTCGTAGGTGTGGTGAACGTCCGCGTTGGACACCACCAGGTCGAACGCCTCCGCCTCGCGGCTAGCGGTGGTTACCAGGTGTTCGTGGCCGCCGGCATGCTCGCGCACGTTGATGGCTTCGACGGGGCTCGACAGGCGCAGCTCGCCGCCCATCTCCTCGAACAACTGCACCATGGCGCGGACCAGCGCACCTGTGCCGCCCTTGGGGAAAAACACTCCCCATTTGCGCTCGAGGTAGTGAATCAGCGTGTAGATGGCGCTCGTGTCGAACGGGTTGCCGCCGACGAGTAGGGAATGAAAGCTCAGTGCCTGACGAATGTGTTCGTCCTTCACGTACTTGGCGACGGTCTTGTACACCGAGCGGTCGGCGCGCAGCTTCATCAACTGCGGGGCCACCTTGACCATGTCGAAAAACCGCAGGAACGGCTCGTGGGCCAGCTTCTCGTAGCCGGTCTCGAACACTTTGCGGCTGTAGTCCACGAAGCGCACATAGCCGTCGGCATCTTTGGGGTTGCGCGCGCGGATCTGCTCGACCATGTGGTCGCTATCGCCGGTGTAGTCGAACTGGTCGCCGTCGCTCCACACCAAGCGGTAGAACGGGGTCACCGGGAGCATCTCCACGTAGTCGCTCATGTGGCGATCGGCCTGGGCGAACAGCTCTTCGAGACATTGCGGGGCCGTGATGACCGTCGGTCCGCCATCGAACGTGTGACCGTCTTTGCGATACACGTAGGCGCGGCCACCCGGTTGGTCACGGGCCTCGAAAATGGTGGTCTGGATACCCGCCCGTTGCATCCGGATCGCGGCGGCCAGTCCACCGAATCCACTGCCGATGACGGCTGCGCGTGCGGGGGTGTCGTTCGTGTTAGACATAACTTTTCTCCAGGCGCGCGATCTCGGCGCGAAGCATATCGATGGCAGTTCCGCTTCCGAACTCGCTCTCGAGGTCGGCAAGGCTCAGGTGAAGACTCGAATGCACCCGCTCGGCGCCGGGCTTGGCGACGATGGCGCGAAGCTGGCGTGCCAGGCTGGTCGCCGGCGTATCCCCAGCGGCGACCTTGGCGGCTAGCTCGAGCAAGTTAGCGAACGCCGCGGGGCTGGCGGCGGTCGCGACCCAGGCCCACGGCCAGGTGGGCCGCGCGTTGGCCAGGTCCTCTTCGCCCTTGTGCATGCGATCTGGCGAGACGATGCCGCTCAGGTCATCGAGCATCTGCAGGCCCGCACCCAGCGAGCGCGCGAACCGGCGCAGAGCGTCTACTTTGTCGGCCGCGGCGCCGGCGGCAATCGCTCCCACCGCGGCAGCAAGCTCCATCAGGGCCCCTGTTTTTAGCCGCGTTGTCGTTCGCACGACCCGCGGGATGTCCGCCTGGTCGAGCTCGGTCACGCGCAATGAAATGTCCAGTGCCTGGCCGCGGTGACACCGCTCCACGGCGGTGCGTGCTTCGCGCAGGAGCATGGCACGGCGGTGCTGGTCGAAGGGCAGCCGATCGATCAGCTCGAGCGGCCAAAAGTACATCCAATTGCCCGTGTTCAGCGCCAGGGGCAGGCCCACGACCCGGTGCAAGCTGGGGCCACCGCGTCGCCAATCCGAGCCATCCTCGATGTCGTCCACGATCAGCGAGCCCGCGTGCAGCAGTTCGACGATCAGCGGTAGCGCTGGGGGGATTGCGCCCGGGGTGCCGCCCGCGATTACCCAGGCGGTTTCGACCAGGCGCGCGCGAAACTGTTTGCCCGGCCGGCGCAAGAACTCCCGGGCGGGGACGCCGAGGGCGCGTTCCCACAGGTGCCGCGGAACGCCGTCGAGGTCATCGCTAAGCTCGTCGTCGAGGAGCTCGACCAGTGGCGACCAGTCGGCGGGGGACAGTGCAGTGGCTTTCATACCGGGTTCCTTCCAAACAGGGCGGCGCGGTAGGACATACCGCGTGGGGGCCGCCCCACCATGATTCGCGCTCGGTCCATGCGCGTGAGCTGCATGGCGTAGAACCGGCGCACGACCGCTTCGGGTAGGGTGTAGAATCGCTCGAGCACGTTGAAGCGCTTCGCGGGGGCAAACCAGGTGAACAGCATCCTGTTGAGTCGATGGCAGAAACCGAGTTGTCTCCGCTGGTGGGCGATCAGTTGGTCGAGTCCCTCGCCGCGCACCTCGTCAATTGGAGTGGTTGCGATGTACATGGCCAGCTGCATGGCCACGGGAAACGAGTAACCGGTGACCGGGTGAAACCAGCCTCCCTGGTAGCCTCCGACCAGGGGCGCTCCGGGTGCAGGGGCGAGGACGTCGCCGCTCCATGGCAGAGGCAGCACGCCTTTTTCCGTCCGCACCACACGGTCGATGACGAAGCCGTGGTGGTCCGCATAGTCGAGGATTCTCCCGGTCAGGTCATCCACATCGAGCTCGGGGCCGTCGGCGAACCGCGTGTCCTCGAGCAGCAGGTGGTCCGGACCGAACGGCAGCACGTACATGAATCGGAAGCCGTCGATTTGATCGACTAACGCGTCCATCAACACCGGGCGTTCGACGCCGTGGTTGGGGACGCACACCTCGAGGCCGACGAACTTCTGGAAGCCTGCGGCGCCGGCTTCTACCCAGGAGCGCGCGGGACCGCGTGCGTCTACAACGACGTTGGCGTGCAGTTGGCGGCCGTCGGCCAGGGTGACGTGGCTGTCGGCCACCTCCACCGCTTCGCAGTTGCTGAACACGGCGCAGCCCGGCGCTGGTTCCACCCGGGCTCGCACTGTCTCGTCGAAGCGTGCCGACGTGACCGCAGCGTATGGTGCGTCGAGCCGACGAGTATGTCGGGGGAAGCGGACGTCGTAGCCAGGCCAGCGATGGACCAACAGCGGCTCGACGACACGAGCGGCCTCGTCGGTGACATCGTCCGCGTGGAAGCACCATGTGTGGTTGCCGCCCAACCGGCTGCTGCGCTCGACTATGGCCAGCCGTGCGCTGGGACTCAGCTGGCGCAGGGCCAGGGCGATCAGCCCGTTTTGCAGGCCCCCGCCAATGAGCAGGTAGTCGAAGTCTGTCGAGGTCTTGTTCATGTTGTGTCTAGATAATTACCTTGACAAAGCCGTCTGTCAATGGAAAATCTAGACATATGACCCCCGCACTGCAGAAAATTTCTAGATATTGTCTAAGTATTTGTGTTGCCGTCGCCATGACCGGCTGCGGCAAATTCATTGAGAAGCGTGCTGCCGAGAGCACCTACTCGGTCATGGTCAGGTCCAAAAAGGCGGTGCAGCGCGCAGATGACGTGGAGCTCGCCCGGGCAGCCGCGCCGGGCGGTTTGGTCCAACTCGAGGCATTCCATCTGGCGTACCCGTTCCATAAAGGCTTCGTCGGTTTGCTCGCCGAAGGCTACTGCCAGTACGCGTCCGGGTTTCTGCGCGACGATTGGGAGGTCAGCGTGCTCGCCAACGATGGCAAGGCCGAGCGGCTGCAAAAGCGCACACTACGCCTGCTCGATCGTTGCATCGGCTATGGTCTGCAGTTGTTGGGTAAGCGTTGGCAGACCGCGCACGCGTCATCACCAGACGCCATGGCGCCGCTGATCAAAAAGGCCAAGAAATCCCACATAGCCGGCATGACCTGGGTCGCCATCGGCTTGTCTACCGCCATCGGCATGAACCCGTTCGACGTGTCTCGCGCCCAGTACCTCGGCGTGGCACAGCAATTGCTCGATCGCATCATTGCGTTGGACGCGGGGCATCAGGACGCCACCGCTCATGTGATCCGCGGCGCCATCGATAGCTCGCGGCCAGCAATCATCGGTGGCAACCCGGCGGCAGGGTTGCGTCACTTCGAGCGCGCACGCGCGCTCACCAAAGGCTCGTCCTTGATGATCGATGTGGTCTTGGCCCGCACGTATGCTGTCGCCACCAAGAATCGGGCATTGTTTCGCAAGACGCTCAACGCGGTGCTGACCGCCGACGTGTCCAAGTGGCCCGACCGCCGGTTGACCAACGAGATGGCAATCGCCAAGGCGCGGGTGTATTTGGCCGCTGAAGCCAAGTTGTTCGGCGATAGCCCCGTGAGCAAGCCCCGAGCGGCCAAACAATAGCGTCGGGCGTGGAATGAATCGGCGAGCCCGCGCGTTGTGGAGGCGTGCGTTTGCCAGCGATCGCAATCCTGACCCTGGTCCTGCTGTCGG
>SPJJ01010991.1_pt1 | contig 11432 bp, 7 predicted proteins | sample 3741741 | NCBI WGS metagenome assembly SPJJ01 (sample SAMN10925908, study PRJNA522277) | cold seep metagenome | isolation source: Elba SIP-enriched marine methane seep metagenome, extraction at timepoint T1 | place: Italy: coast of Elba, Mediterranean Sea | collected 2014-05 | reverse complement strand
ATGGTTTGTTTGCCGGCCGCCACGCCTTCGAGCTCGAACGTGCCGTCCGCAGCCGTGCTGGCCTCGGAGGTGCCCCAGCGCGAGCGGCTTACCCACACGGTGAAGCCCGCCTGCGGCGCGCCCTTTTTGTCGACCACGACGCCTTTGACGCGACCGCCCTGACGCAGGGTGAGCTCGATGTCTTTGGTTTCGCCGTCTGCGACCTTGACGCTCAGCTTGTTGTCCTTGGGAGCGACGTGCTCCGACGTGCGCACGGAGATCGAAAACGCACCGGGTGACAACCCCTGGAGGGCAAACTTGCCGTCGTCATCAGTGGTGTCGGAACGATTGGCGTTCCAACGGTAGTCCATGCGCTTTTCCGGCCACGCGCGCACACGCACGCCCACCGCCGGCTTGCCGTCGAAGGTCTTGACCACTCCTCGAATGGTGCTGCCGCTGGTGACCTTCCACACGATATCGGTGATGTCTTTGCCTGTGGCTTTGACGTCCGGGTACTTGTTTGCGGCCGCGTAGCCACGACAGGACACATCGACTTTGTACTCGCCTTTGGCCAGGGCTCCGAACTCGACCCAGCCGTCGCCGACGTCCTTGCCGTAACTGCCGCCCCAACGGCGGTCCATGTGATTCTTCAAGCTCACGCTCGGTTCGGCGCACGGCTTGTCCGTATCGCCGATGACCACCCGACCGCGAATGATGCCCATTGGGTGCAGCTTGATCACCAAGCCGCTGCGGGTCTCGCCCATACCGAGCAGCACGCTCTCGGCGCTCTCGCCGTACAGGCCGTCGCTGGTGGCGCTGGGTTTGTAGCGCCCGGGGTCCAGGCGAACGACGCGGAAGTTGCCGTTGGCGTCGGTGCGGGTCACCTTGCGGGTTTCGGCGGACACGCTCGCGTTGGCCACGGGCTCGCCGGTGGTCGCCAACACGACCTTGCCCTCGAGGATCGACTCGGGGGTCAGCAGCAACTCGGCGGTCTCGGTGGGGGCGTGCACCCGGGTCCACGACGACGAGTAGCCCTCGGCGCTACCCGACAACCAGCGAGAGCCGCGCTTGAGCCACATCGTGAACTTGCCCTGGGCGTCCGAGCGCGCAACGCCGCCACTGGCGTAGATGAATGCATCGGAGACCACGCCGCCACCGATGTCTTTGACCACGCCGGTCACCCGGACACCGCCGGGTTCCAACACGAAGTCCACATCGTCCATACGCTGGCCCGGCGTGAGCTTGACGTCGCCCTTGCGCCAGCGGCGGTTCTTCTTGAACCGTGCCGGCCGGTACTTGGCAGCGCTCGCGCCCAGCCAATACTCACTGGCCAGCAGCTTGTCGATTACGTAGGCGCCGTTGTCATCGGTCGATACACAACGCGGCTCTGCACGGTCGGCCTGAGCCAGGTCACCGCCCGTGGCCCAGGCGCACACCTTGGCGCCGGCGATGGGGCCGCCGGCTTTGGCTTTGACCACACCGGCAACGCTGGCACGGGCCTGGGTGCGTGCGTCTTTGACCGCGCTGCGCCGCTTGACCACCTTTGCGGTCTCTCGGGTTCGCTTGGCTTGGGACGCGGACTTGGAGTCGCCCCCACTGCCGCAGGTTTTCCACACCACACCGCCCGCGATCAGCGCCAGCAGCGCCGCGCCCAACCCAAGTTTTCTCGACATGCTCGGAGTCTAGGACACTAGCTCCGCGATGCAGTTGCAAACCGACGGCGACGGAACAATAGCGCGCCGACCAGTAAGGACAGCAACAGTGTGCCGCCCTGGGACGGGCCGTCGCTGGCCGAGCAGCATCCGCCGCCACCATCGTCGGCGCTCGCCGGGGGCTCGCAGGTTCGCGTGCACTCGTCGCTGTCGTCGTCGTTGCCATCGTCGCACTCTTCACCCGCGTCGAGCACGCCGTCGCCGCAGCTGGCGAACCGGCAATCGCTGCGACACGCATCCGGGTTGGTGTCGCTGTTGCCGGCACCGTCATCGCACTCCTCGGCCCCGGTGACTTCGCCATCGCCACAGATCGAGCCAGCGTAGGCGACGACGCAGAAGTCGTCGATGTTCCAGCCGCCCATGTGCAGACCGCGGTCGGTGGCAATCTCGAACTTGATGCGGATCTTCTTGGTTCCCGAGATGTGCTCGCTGAGCGGCACATCGTGGAATCGCCACTCGGAATCCAGGTGGTGAACGTTGCTGTCGTTGCCCTGGTTGCTGTCGGCGTTCTGCCAGGCTTCGACTCCATTGACGTAAATGGTGCCAGTGTCGAAGAACCCGTCCTCGACATTGAGCCAGCGACGGTACTGCAAGCGAACATCCGAGTAGTCGGCGATGTCGATCTCGGGGCTGACGATCTCGGCCCGACCGTTGACGATATAGATGCCGTCCTCACCGCTGCCCAGGTTGTTGCCGATGACATTGTTGCCGGAGAACGCCGCGCTCGGATCGCCGTTCTTACCCATGGGCACGCCCCACTCCCAGTCGTCGCGGGTGCCGCTGGTGACCTGGTGGGTCCAGCCGGCGGCGAACGGGTCTTCCTCGAAGTCGGTGCAGTACAGCGGCACGACCTCGCCGACGAAGAACTCGTACCATTTGTCGGACGGGTTGTTGGGCAGCACGCTCACGCTGCCATCGCCGAGCTCGATGTTCATCTTGTACTGAACCACGGTGCCATCGGCCTGGCTGGGGATGACGGCGTCGTACAAGCCAGCGTTCTCGGTTGCTACCAGGGTGCCGCCGCTGTCCGCCTGACCGCGAATGCGCCAGTCGACCGTCGCCGAGCTGAGCGTGTCGCCGCAGCTGGCGCGCAATCCGGTGATGCGCATCGACACGGTGTAGCCATCGGTGTTCACGGGCTCGAGGCCGAGGTTGCTGACCAGCTCCATCGGAACCGTGCGCAGGCCGTGAGCATTGAACACGCGGTTGATATCGCAATCGTTGGGTGTGCCGTCCGTGATGTCGCCGTTGTCGTCGTCGGCCGCCATGACTTCGACGTAGCTCGACGGGATTCCGCTGGAGCGCTGGATGGCCGCCAGGTAGAGCCGGTCCGTATGGGCGATGCCTGGGCCTTCACCGAGGCTCGCGATCAGCGCTTTGCGCAGATCCCACATGGCGCCACCGAAGATCTTACCCGTGTGATGAATCTCGCCGATGTCGTCCGGCCACTTGTTCTCACTGCCCAACGGATCGAGGTGGCGCAAGGCGGCGTTGCTGTGGAAGAAGCCGCGGCCCATACCGGGGTCGTTGACGAAAGTCGCGGCCAGATAGTCCGCCTGGCCTTCGCCCATGGCGCCGTCCCATCCGCCGACGCCGGGGATGAGCGCCGCCGAGTGAAACGCGTGGCCGAACTCGTGATAGACCACGTCGGCGAGCAAGGCCGTGTTCGCGCAGTCGTTGCTCGATATGAAGAAGTTGATCGAGTCGCCATCGAAGTAGGCGTTACACGAATCGTTGATGTTGACGTAGACGTCCATGCGGTCGTCGATGAAGCTGAGCAGCTCGGGGGCGAGCGTGCGCACGTACTCTTTGATCAGGTTCGTGTGAATGAACGCGGCCAGCTGGGCGTCGCGGTTTTCGTCGTCGCTGAAGTCCCAGGTTACCGACTCGCCCGGATTGACCGAGCGCTCCTCGGACACGTCGAGCCCCGCCTGGTTCTGGACGAACGCATAGTTGCCGCGGGCACGCAGAGTCAACGACAATGGCGTCTCGTCCGCCCACACCAGGTTGCCATCGGCATCGGTGGTGATACCGACGCCGTCCACCAGGAAGCTGGCGTTGGACGCCGCGTAGTCCGCTCGCTCCGCTGTGGGCCGGCGGATGGGTACGTTGAAGTTGATCGAGCCTCCGGCGAACAGCAGCGTTTGCTGGCGCGCCATCACCTTGCCGGTGATCGCATCCACGAACACGTCCCAGCGACCGAGGGGCTTTTGCGCGTCCACGACCACCTTGACCACATTGTGAAAGCCCGCGACCTTGTTGGTCGCGACGATCGGTAGAATGAACGGGCCGTCGACGCTCGTGCGCGCCGTGGCTTCACCGCCGGCGTCCTTGAGGATCCATGTCGTCGCAGCCGCGCGAGCATCGACGTCGCTAACGCTGCGCCCCGCGCGCGCGCTCACGTTGGGCAGCGCCTCGGATGCGATGACGAACAGGCGATCGTTCTTGAACCGAAAGCTGAGCTGCCCGCCGATGACGCGCACGCCGTTGTGATACTGGTAGAAACCGACGCTGCGCATCTTGTTGCCCAGGTGATTGGACACGAGCTTGAAGTCGGCGAGCTTGGCGCCAGGCGCTAGCAACGCGATGTGCCGCGACAACACCGAGCGCGCGAATCCTTCCGCGACCGCCGGGTAGTCGATGCTACCCGGGGCGACGATTCCCGGTCCGAACATCCGACTGGGAACGCCGGTGACCGAATCCCAGCTCGCTCGCCATGCGCCGAACTCGGCTTGGAACGTTGCGAACGCGCGCTTAGCTTTCGCCGGTGTCTTGTCCCACGACACGAACTGATGGAGACGCGGTTGCACACCATTGGCAGACTGCAAGCTGTAAGCGGCGCCCGGATGGTTTGGCTTTTGTGCCGCCCAAACTGTGCTCGAGGTCGCGAGCAGACATCCAACGAAGAGGGGCGTGAGTCTGTTTGACAAGGACATGCAGTCTCCAGTTTGCGGCATAACGCCGAGTTCAGGTGCAGTCTTGATCGCAAACGCAGTAGGTCCTGCGCAACGCGAACGCGTTAACAGCTCTATGCAATGTATTCCTCCAAACTCATTCGACAGTTAGAAACGGTCACACCCACATGTCCCCACACAATCGCGGCTTCGCCTGGCACGGCTGGCGGGTCGTCCAATCCGAAACCATGAGTTCGGCATCATGGGCCCCCGGCCGTCGACCGAATTCCGTGCCCGAGAGCCTGTGGCGACTCGCAGGCGAGTACTCGTTCCTGATTGGCGAGACCAGTCGGATGAGCGCGCGAGCCCACCATCTGCATCTCATCGAGCGTGCAGACTTGCCGAGGCCCATGCGCATCACGACGCGCCGCGTCATGGCGTGGGAGCTGAGGCGCCGGCACCGACTCGCTGGAGCGATTCGCCTTCAGCTGGACCTGGCGTTCCGCGCATCGTTCACTCCCGCCGAGGTTCTCGCGGTCGCCGAGCGGGGAATTGTCCGCGTCGCCGTACATCCAAACCTCGGCGGCTACCCAATCGGTGTCGCCCTCGCCATGCCGAGCGATCAACTCCCCGACAGCCGAGCGGCGCTTCTTGGCCAGGCGTCAGGGCGACCGCCTGACTTGATGGTGCCATTCGCCATCGCCACCAATCCAACGGGCCTGGGTGCGGGTGCTGCATTGATTAGGGACATCGGCAACGACTGCGATGAGTTACCTTCACGCCCCCGCATGGTCGCGTTCGCGCCGCTCACCGGTATGCGCGCGCGGGTTATCCAAACAGCCGACGATCCGCGCAGTCCAGCCAACCTGCGCGAGCAACTGCGATTCCTGCTGAGATCGGCCGCGCAGCCCGCCACGATTCCGTCAAGCGTAGAGAGCTGGTTACAAGACCAGGCAGACAGCTACGCGGCGAGCACGCGGTTCATGGCCGGCAACTTTCATCGCGCAACCGGCGCGGAGTTGATCGGGATCGCCGCGTCCGCTGATCCGGACGACTGCGACGCAATGTGGATGCGAGCGCACTTTGCCTATTCCAACGGCTAGGCGCGCTAACTCTGCGTTTGGATAGATTCCCCGCACTGCTGGCGCACGTACCCGATCCAGGGTAAAACGCCGGCTCGTAGGAGGAATCTGTGAGTAATAACGGAATCGGCGGCGGTCTCGACAACGCCAAAGAGCTTTTCGGTCGCATCGGACCGACCATAGGACTGGTGGTGCTCATCGCAGTCATCGCGATCGCGGGGCTTTCCCGGATCGGCTGCGCCAACCACCACACCCCCGCGGGCCATGAAGGCTACGTGCGGTCCAAGCCCATCGCCGGTGCCGGTAAGTTCGTCGGCATCCAAAAGGGCCCGACCTCGACCGGGTGGGTGTGGCGCCAGGAAGTCATCAACATCGACATGCGTCCACGCACGTATTCGGAAGAGATGAGCATCCTGACCAGCCGTCGTCTCGAGCTCAAGTTCCGCGCCCACGCGGTGGTGCGGCTCAAGAACGGCAGCGTCAAGAAGGTGGTCGAAGAGTTCGGCGCCGAAGACTGGTACGAGCTCAACGTGCGCAAGCAGTTCCGCGCCGCTGTTCGCGACGAGGTCACCAAGTACGAGCCGCTGGACGTGAAGAGCAAGATCGACGAGATCGCTCGCAACGTCAAAAGCGTGCTCGAGAGCGAGTACAACGACAAGCCGGTGTCCTTCGACAACATCTATATCGGCAACATCGAGTACCCGAAGGTCGTCGTCAGCTCGGTCGAGAACAAGTTCGTGACCCAGGAAGACAACGAGCGCGCTCGCATCGAAAAGAACATCGAAGTGGCCAAGCGGCTGATCCGCGAAGCCCGCGCCAAGGGAACCCGCGAGGCCCAGCACATCATCGGCCTCACCCTGGACCCGATGTACTTGCAGTACGAAGCCATCCAAGCCATCGACGATCTGGCCAACTCCAAGAACACCACGTTCTTGCTGATGCCGTTTGCCAAAGACGGCAAGACGCCCCCGATCATGTTGAACATCGACAAATAGGAGCCGGCCATGAAAACGCACAGCAAAACCAAACGTCTGTCGCTGGCCCTGGCCGCCGCCGCGACCATCGCGATGACCTCGTCGGCGTGTACCAACCCGGAAGTCCCGGCCGGCCACGAGGGCTACGTCTATTACATCCCGCTTGTCTTCGGCAAGATGGAGTATCGCAAGACCCTGCGCGGTCCGGCATCGACCGGTGTGTCGTGGCGACTGTTCACGATCAACATCGACATGCGCCAGCGCACTTATACGGAGCTGTTCCAGCTGCTGACCGCCGACAACCTGAGCATCAAGTTCGAGGTCAACACGGCGATCAAACTGCGCGACGGCCAGGTCAAATCCATCGTCGAGGAATGGGGCGGACCGCACTGGTACGACTGGCGGGTCAAAGAGCCCCTGCGCACCAGCGTGCGCCGGGCGGTAGCGGCAGAGCGCGCCGACCAGATTCAGACCCAAACCCAGAAGATCGCGAAAGAGATTCGCTCGGCTCTGGTCAAGCGATACGACAAGACGCCGATCGAAATCCGCAGCGTCGATATCGGTCACATCGAGTTCCCGCTGCCCTACGCCAAAGCGATTCGCAAAAAGATCGCCAAGACCGAGGAGCTCAAGCGCCAGGCGGCCGAGCTGCTCAAGACCGAAGAAGAGGCCAAGAAGAAGATCGTCAACGCGCTCAACGTCGCGTTGGCCCAGCGCATCATCTCCGAGTCACTCAGCCCGCTGTACGTTCAGTACCGCGCGGTCCAGGTCTACAAGAAGCTGGCGTCGTCCAAGAACAAAGCCATCATGCTGCTGCCCAACACCAGCGATGGTACGGGTATGCCGAGCGTGCTGTCCAAGCAGGGCCAGCTGCGCAAGCTAACCGCTCAAGACCAGGCCTACCTGAACAAGATGAAGAAGAAGTACATCGACAAGGGCACCCTGGAAGACGTGCGTGAGTCGGTCAAGCTGCTGAAGAAAGAGATCCAGCGCGAGAACGCCCGAGACCGCAAGCGGCGAGGCAAACCGCCCATCGACAAAAAGCCGGACAACAAGCCGGCCCCAGCGCCGGACAAGAAGCCAGCCGACAAGCCGGCCGACAAGCCCGCGGATCCAAAGCCCGCCAACGACAACACCCCCAAAGCCCCGGCCAAGAAACCGGCCGGCGCCACACCTTAACCAAATCCCACTACCCACTTGGGCGCGCGACCGGTCTATGATCCGGTCGTGTCCACGTGGCAACGACTATCAGCCCTCGACGCATCGTTCCTGGGTATGGAGGACGAGCGCACCTCCATGCACGTCGGCGCGATCGTCATCTGCGATGCCAAGCCGCTGAGAACCGCGGACGGCGGCATCAACTTCGACAAAATCTGCAAGTTCTTCCTGGCCACCCTCGCGGCCAAAGAACGCTACCGGCAACGCGTCGAGTGGGTGCCCGGCTTGCGTCATCCGGTGTGGGTTGACGACGAGCACTTCAACATCCACTACCACGTACGCCACAGCGCCCTGCCCCGGCCGGGCCACCGGCGCCAGCTCAAACGCATGGCGGGAAGAATCTTCTCCCAGCGCCTCGACCGAACCCGACCCCTGTGGGAAGCGTGGGTCGTCGAAGGCCTCGAGGACGACCAGCTCGCGCTGATCGTCAAGATCCACCACGCGATGATCGACGGTGTGGCCGGAGTCGATCTGATGACCTCGTTGTTCCGGGGAACCACCGATGACTCGGTGCCAGAGCCCAAAGAATGGACGCCGCGGCCCCGACCGAGCGCTCGCGAGCTATTGCGTGCGGAGATCGATCACCGGGCCCGTGGGTCTCGCAACATGTTCGACAAGGTGCGCGAGGCGATCCGCGACCCGGGTGCCTGGTGGGACGGCGCCAAAGACACGGTCGAAGGCGTCGCGACCACGCTGGTCGCAGGCATTGCCCCGGCATCCAAGTCGCCGATCAACCCCAAGCGCATCGGTCCCAACCGTCGCTTCGACTACGTGCGCTTCGATCTAGGCGAGTTCAAGGCGGTCAAGAACGCGCTCGGCGGCAAGCTCAATGACGTCGTGCTCGCCGTCGCCACCGGTGCGTTGTCGCGGTTCTTGATCCGCCGTGGCGTCGACCTGGCCGAGCTAGCGGACTTCCGCGCGTTGGTCCCGGTCAATATTCGCAAAACAAATGAGAAAGGTGCCGGCGGCAACAAGGTCGCCATGATGCTGGCCAATCTTCCGGTGGGCGAGCCCGATGCTCGGCGACGCATGGAGAAGATCTGCGAGCTCATGACCTACCTCAAGACTCAGTCGCATCAGATAGAAGGCTCGGCGGTGCTCGAAGAGCTGGCCGACAACACCGCCTCCGGACTGGTCACCGCGATCCTCAAAATGGCCGGACGCCAACGCGCCTACAACGTCGTCGTCACCAATGTGCCGGGACCACCGTTCCCCATGTACCTGCTAGGCTGCCGAATCCACGAGCTGTATCCGCTAGTGCCACTGATGTCGACCCAAGCCCTGGGCGTGGCGCTGTTCAGCCACGCGGGCGGCTTGTTCTGGGGACTCAACGCCGACTGGCAGGAGATGCCGGACCTACACGAGTTCGTCGCTGACCTCGAAGCCTCATTCGCCGAGCTCGCAGAGCTTGCCCGGGCGTGCGACGAAGACGAGAGCGCGGCCTAGCGCGCAGCTCGTCTACGCAGCAACCGCTCAGTTAAAACAGGGGGCGTACACCGATGCGTTGCAAGGCCAGGCGCATAGCGTTGATGGTCGAGCTCGTCCTGCGCATACGCAACGCAACCGCGTAGCGGGCAACGTTGGCCCCGGCCACGCTCGGCGATAGCCGCAGCTGAACGCCACCGGCGGCGTTGGTCGCCGTTCCATACCCGGAAAGGCTGAGCTGGCCATTGGCCAGCGTCCGCCACCGGCCCTGGATCAACCGCTCGCTCGTATTGGCGAACACCAGGCCTCCGTTGCGGTAGCCACGCTTCTCGCCGCGCCAAAGCACGCCGACGAAGTGGCCGTTGGTGAACAAATAGACCGATGCCCGAACCTGCAGCTTCGACGACGGCACGTCCAATGTGCCGAGCAGCGCCTCGCTCCAGCCCTGCCCGCGGTCCTTGGCAATGTACGAGTCGTATACGCCCGCGTGCGCGGCCGACGTAAACGAGATGGCACAAACGAGTACGAGCGAAGCGACGACAGTTCTGATCATTTTGTAGTTCTCCTGATTGCTAGAAAGTGCGAACGGACCCGCCCCCACTGCACGTCTTGGGCCGACGGTAAGTCGTGGCGCGAGCGTGCCTTGACTGTGTAGGGCGTAGCCCTCAGGTCCACCGGTGTGGCGACGCCGGCCACACCCGCGAGCGTAGGCCGGCGATCACAGGTGCCCATGTCCTGGCACCCTGTCTGCAAAGGCAGGCTTCCATGCGGATGCTCACGATCGCCATTCCCCTAGCCCTTGCCGCCCTCGTCGCCTGCGGCGGCAGCCGAACCCAGCTCGGTCGCGGCGCGACCCTCGACGACCGCCTCGTATACCGGGGCAAGCGAACCACGTACATCTTCGGCTTGTTCGGCAGCACCAAGGTCAAAACATCCGGCCTGTGCCCCAACGGTGACATGATGGTTCACCGCCACCGCACGTTCATGGACTTCGTCAAGGGGTTCGGTTTCGGCATTCTGTACCGGCCGTCGTCGGTGGAGGTCTATTGCCGTGACGACGCGCTTCGCAACCGCCGCATCGCGGCGAGACGCGCCAGGCAACGCGTGGCGAACGCCGATTGGGAGCGGCGCAAGGCGGCGTTCTTTACCAAGAAACCTCAGTGGCGGAGTGTGTCCGTCCGTAGCAGTGTCCACAATCCGCCGCGCCCAACGGCACGTACCGCCCCACCACCAGTCCGGCGCCGGGTGGTGCAGCCTCCCCCCTCTCCGCGTCGCCGAGTCACGCGCTCGCCCCAGCGCCACCAGCGTCGCTCCAGCTCTCGGCGCCCACCGACTCGGGTGAGTTACAAACGCACGCAGGTGCGCACATGGAAAGATGTCGCGAAGACCGCCGCCAAATGCGTGGCTTTATTTCCGCAGGATCCGAAGGTCCACATCCTGAACCGCCAGGCCCACGCGCGAATGGTGCGCCAGCCATGCGAGCGCTGCGTGGCCTCGGGCAAGAGCTTCTACATCTATCGCCGCAAGCCCCACCTGGAAAGCCAGTGCCGGTAGCACTCTGCGCTCAACCGAGCGCCGAGCTACACACTGCCTGTAGCGCATCGCGGTGCTCCGCGACCGACGCGGCCAGAGCCAGCTGACCGCGGCCACGCACCAGGTTGTGCTCGCGCCGGCTGGCGAACCGCTTCGAGTCCCAACCAAAGTAGCTGTCGTCGAACACGTCGTTGCAGAATCGCGCGGCCAACTCGATACAGATCAACTCGAGCCCCGGAATGATCGCCGCGTACTCGGCAGGGTCGAACAACCCCGCGCCAGTGGTGGCGTAGCCACGGATCGCAGCGGCGACGATATCCACGTCGATGCTGGGTGCGTCCACGGACTCGCCCGCCGGATTGGCCCACGAGCGCAACGCATCACCGAGCTCGAACGCCAGGGGCTGACGGCCCAGTGTGTCCAGGTCGATGAGGCACTTGGCGACGTCGACGTCCTCCGGCTCGAACAACACGTTGGAGATCTTGAGGTCGCCGTGAATGTTGCGCGCCACCTCGGTGAATACCGGCGGAGCGTCGGCGTGGCGAGCTCGAATGTCGCGTCCGAGCCCATGCGCGTCAGCGCTGAATGCGCCGGCGTCTGCCTCGCTGTCGAGAT
>SPJJ01009505.1_pt1 | contig 11436 bp, 10 predicted proteins | sample 3741741 | NCBI WGS metagenome assembly SPJJ01 (sample SAMN10925908, study PRJNA522277) | cold seep metagenome | isolation source: Elba SIP-enriched marine methane seep metagenome, extraction at timepoint T1 | place: Italy: coast of Elba, Mediterranean Sea | collected 2014-05 | reverse complement strand
TTCACGTCGAGCCGGGCTGCGATCTCCGGGCCCGAACACCCCTCGATCTCCGCCAGCACGAACACGGCGCACTTGTCCTCGTCGAGCGATTCGAGAAAGGCGCGCATCATCTCGCGCGCCTGACCGAGGGCGATCACGTCGTCGAGCGAGGTTGGCGATCGGTCGGGCTGCGCCGCCACCGTCGCCTCGAGCCGACGACGACGCCGGTTGCTCCGCCGATGCGTGGAGGCGACTCCCCGCGCGATCCCCCACAACCAGCTGGCCAGCGATCGCCCGGCATCGTACTCGGCAAAGCGACGCGCCAGCACGAGGAACACCTCCTGGCTGGCATCGTCCAGCTGACTCGACTCGACCCCGAGCTGGCGCAGCGCTCCTTGCACCATGGCCGAGTAGTCGCGGACGATGCGGTCGAGGGGGGCGGACATCGCTCCACACCTTGGCCGGCTCGGTTGCAATCCGTGATCGATCACCTCGAAGACTGAAACGCCCCAGGCGGCCTGGGGTTCCCCAACCGGAGTCGACTACGGGGAAAACGTGGGATCGTTGGTCAGAATCAGCTCCGCGATGCCGGCCCGGGCTTCGAAATAGTTGGATTCTCGGTTTCGCACGGTGAACGCGTGCTCGCCCGGCGACAGCCTGAGAACCAGCGGGGTCGGCTCGTTGCACGTGCCGCCCAACACGCCCGACTCGAGCTGCACCCAGTTCCAGCCGACGGACTCCGTGTCGCACCCGTAGAACCAGCTGACGTCCAGGCCGTCGGGCCCCTCCACGTCGAACGAGTCGGGATCGCAACAGTTGCTGGTGCCCGGATCGTCGTCGCGAACGCGGGCATAGAGCCGATAGTTCGAGGGGCACGCGAGCGTGTACGTGAACCGGATCGCACCCGCGTCGGCCTGCTCCGAGAACGCGTAGGTGGCCCCTTGGTACTCGCCCAGCATCATCGGCGGGAACAACTCGCCATCGGCGGCCGATCGAGACATCGTGACCGGGATCGTGCAGTCCACGTCGGGTCCCGTGGTCTCGTCGGACCCGCCGGTGGTCGCCTCGCCGGTGTCCTCGCTCGAGGTGGTCGCGGACGCGGTCGTCTCGGGCAGTCCGGAGTCATCTTCGGCGGGTGGGGTGCTGGTCGAGCTCCCCGCGGATCCGGTCTGGGCATCCGTGGTCCCCCGGCCCCCGCTCGAGCCGGACGACCCCTCGGCACCGGTCGACGACGACTGGCCCGCCTCGAGATTCGGACCCGAATCCGCAAGGCCGTCGAACGCACACGCCGCCAGCAGGGCAGCGATCGAGACAGCGGCTCTCCGCACGGCGTCACGATCGGCCAAACACCCTGAAATCACAAGAGACAGGACTCGATTGCTTCAAACCATGAATCGTGATTCACTCCTTGCTCGTTCATGGTGTATCGGGCCACACCCAAGACGCGCGCGCGCAAGCGAGCGCAACGTGAGCAGTTGCTCGACGCGGCGCGAGCGCTCGTCGCCGAAGGCGGATTCGCGGGGATGTCGGTGCAGGCGGTCGCGGCCCGAGCGGCGATCGCCACCGGATCGCTCTACCGGCACTTCCCGTCCAAGGCCGACCTGTTCGTCGAGGTGTTCGCCGAAGCGTCCTCGCGCGAGGTGCAGACGATGGCACGCGCCGCCGAGGGTCACGCGACCGCCATCGATGCTCTCGAGGCCGCCGTACGCACCTGGGCCTCGCGCGCCCTCGCCGGTCATACGCTCGCCTATGCGCTGATCGCCGAGCCTGTGATGCCCGAGGTGGAGGCGGCCCGCCTGAAGTTTCGCCGCGCGTACGTCGACGTGCTGCGCACGATCCTCCAGCGAGGATGCGAGCGCGGCGAGTTCTCTCTGCCCGACGTCGACGTCGCGGCGGCTGCCATCGTTGGGGCCCTGGCCGAAGCACTCGTCGGCCCCCTGTCTCCAACCGACACAACCTCCCCCGAGACGCGCGACAGCCTCGTCGCGAACCTGACCCATTTCTGCCTCCAAGCCGTCACCCCGAGTCGCCCGTCATGATCCCGCACGCCCCACACACCACCCTCCCCACCCACCAGGTCGAGAACCAGGTCCCCGAGTTGCCCCCGTTCGACCTCTACGCCGCCGACGTCCCGCTACGCGAAGCCGTGCAGCGTGAGGGCGGGGCCTGGGCGGAGGAGCGCCTGATCGCGCTGGGCACCGAGATCGGAACGCCCGAGATGTTCCACGTCGGGCACCTCGCCAACAAGAACCCACCCGAGTTGCAGATCTTCGATCGCTTCGGTCACCGCATCGACGAGGTCGAGTTTCACCCGGCGTACCACCAGCTGATGGACCTCGCGGCGCGGCACCAGCTCCCCACCCTGCCATGGAAGGAGCGCAGACCCGGCGCAAACGTGGCCCGCACCGCGATGATGCACCTGCTCACCCAGGTCGAGGCCGGAGTGCTGTGCCCCGTCAGCATGACCTACGCGGTGATGCCAGCCCTGATGGCGCAGCCCGACGTGGCCGAGGTCTGGGCACCCAGGATTCTGGCCGCGCAGTACGACCCGCGGCTGCTGCCCGCCGATCAGAAACGCGGCGTCACGTTCGGGATGGCGATGACCGAGAAACAAGGCGGCTCAGACGTGCGGGCCAACAGCACGGTGGCGCGCCCGATCGGCGCCGGCGGCCCGGGCGGGGAGTATCTGCTCACCGGCCACAAGTGGTTCTGCTCGGCGCCGATGTCCGACGCGTTTCTCACGCTCGCCAAGACCGACCGGGGCCTGTCGTGCTTCCTCGTGCCCCGCTTCCGCCCCGACGGCACGCGGAACACGATCTTCGTGCAGCGGCTCAAGAACAAGCTCGGCAACCGTAGCAACGCGAGCAGCGAGATCGAGTACCACGACACGTGGGCCCAGATGATCGGCGAGCCCGGCAAGGGTGTCCGCACGATCGTCGCCATGGTGCACCACACCCGACTCGATGCCGGCTGCGCTCCGGTGGGCATGATGCGGCAGGCGCTCACCCGCGCCATCCACCACGTCCGCCATCGCACGGCGTTCGGCAAGCTGTTGATCGACCAGCCGCTGATGCGCAACGTCCTGGCCGACATCGCGCTCGACGTCGAAGCCTGCACCGCGATGGCCTTCCGGGTCGCCCGTTCGTTCGACGAGGCGCCGGGTGACGAAGACCAGGCCCGCTTCAGCCGACTGGCCACTGCCGTCAACAAGTACTGGACGAACAAACGTTGCCCCCAACTCGTGTACGAATGCCTGGAGTGCCATGGCGGCGCCGGCTACATCGAGGAATCGATCCTCCCCCGGCTGTTCCGAGAGTCCCCGCTCAACAGCATTTGGGAGGGCTCGGGCAACGTCATCTGCCTCGACGTGTTGCGCGCGATCCATCGCGACCCCGGCTGTTTCGAGGTGTTTGCTGCCGAGATCGAAGACGCCGCCTCGGGCGATGCGGACATCCTCGGCAAGCTCAGCGCGGCCAAGGACATGCTGGCCGACCCCGGGTCGCTCGAGCCGCGGGCGCGGCGGTTCACCGAGGACCTCGCGCTCGTTCTTCAGGCCGCGTTGCTCCGCAAGCACGCCCCGCAGCCGGTCGCCGACGCGTTCGTGCAGGCGCGCCTGCGGGGAAACACCGGCGTGGCCTACGGGACCCTGCCTGCGGGTGTGGAGCAGGACCTGCTGATCGAGCGCGCCTTGCCGGAGTTCGAGTGAACCCTCCTTCACTGAAGGGAGGCCGGGCCACGCGCCTGAACGCGCGGGGTGGCAACACCTGACGCCACCGCCGTGATACCTGCCTGCGCTCGGCGTTCCGCCATCTCATGGCTAGATTGGGGGTGCATGACGATGACCCGACTTTGCGTGTGCGCTGCCGTCCTCGGAGCCCTTCTGTCGGCTCCCAGCGTCGCCCAGGCCGCATCGAGCGAAGACCACGCGGGCTGCTCGTCCCAATCCGACAGCCCCTCGCCGTGGCTCGGGCTCGGCCTGCTGTGCTTCGGCGCCGCGCTGCGTCGGCGCTGACGCGCCGAATGAACAACGTGCGCTTCGTCTCGAAGCTGCTACGTTGACCGCTCGATGGAACGCGAACGCCAGCGTATGCCCGGTCAAGGGGCATGCAACGAGGTCACCGGGGGGTGGTCGCGCACCTAGGCGTTCACGTCATCGTGTGTGCACGAGACCCCCACCGGCCTGGCCAGTGGGGGTCTTTGCGTTTGGAGGATTGGAACCATGAAGAACAAGCCCGACATCACGATCTCCGAGGAGTTCGTCGCCGATCACGTGCCGATGTTCCGCGCGCTCGTCCGGGACATCGACTGGGAGCAAAGCATGCAGGCGCGCAAGACCGCGTCCTTCGGCGTGCCCTACGATTACCCGGGGATGACGTACGAAGCGTGCCCCTTGCCGCCACTACTCGAGACGCTCGCAACGCAGGTCGCGACGCGCGTGGGATGGGAGCCGAACAACTGCCTCCTCAACTACTACCCGCAGCGTCGCTCGAGCATGGGCATGCACGCCGACGACATCGAACGGCTCGAGGAGGGCACCGGAGTCGCGATCGTCTCGCTCGGAGCCTCCCGCATGATGGTGTTCGAACGCATCGACGACAGCTACATGTGGGGACGCGATCTCCGGCCCGGCTCGCTCCTCGTCATGGACCTCGACACCCAGCGAACCTGGCGGCACGCGGTTCCGCCCCGGCCACTGGGGCCACGGATCAGCGTCACCTTCCGGCGGATTCTGCTGGACGCCGAGGTCGACGAAGCGGTCTGACCGGGGTCGCTGCAAGTCCGTCGCAGCGACCCGCGTCTACGCGAGGGCGACCTGGTAGAGCAGAACCCCGAGGATCACAGCTTGATCCAGGGCGCCGACGACGAAGCTCGCGGTGCGCCACGGCTGGAGCTGGCGGACGTAGGCCACGCTGTGAAACAGGCGTGCCGCCACGAAGATCCCGAAGAGAACGGCCGCGGTCGGGAGTGAAACGCCCGTCAGGGTCAAGACGAACCCCGTGATCAGGAACAGGGGGATGTTCTCGAGCGCGTTGCGGTGCGCTCGCCGATACCGACCGGTGTTGGCATTGCCCGCTTCGTAGACGACGTCGGCGCCGGCGTTGAGGACCTCGTCCTCGGGGTTGACGACCTCCTTGGCCTTCGCCCGCGTCAGCGCGGTGTTGTTGGCGAGCACCAGAAGGTTGAAGCCGAGCAGGGTTGCGCTGATGACGTAGGCAGTGAAGACGGGGTTCGCGGTCATGTCCATCGTGGTGGTTCCTCGCCTTCCCGACGGACGGGCCTCGAGGGGATCGACACACCGCGAGAAAAAAGTGGAGATCGCGGTCTAGCGGGGCCGCATCCGCTCGTAGACCCCCGCCACGATCAAACCCGCGAGCGACCCCTCGACGAAGACGTGGTAGCCCGAGTCGAGCAGAAACACCTTCAGCGGCACCGGAAAGGTGGCCACCTCGATGATGCCGCCCTGCAGAGCATCCCATGTGAAGCCCATCAGCCAGCCGAACTGGAGGCCGACCGCCCAGAACACGCGCCCCGCGTAGTGCGCCCGGTAGATCGGGTACAGATGGGCAAGGACCAGCGAGTAGGCCGCGAACGCCAGCGCGATGTACGGGATGACGTAGTGCTCGCGCGCGAACGGCTGGTGTTCATGGAACCAGGCCCCGAACGCCAGATCGTGGAAGACGTAGCCGAGGTTGAAGATCACCATGAAGACGGCCAAGGCCGCCAACCAGAACGCTTTCTTCGTTGCGGGCTGCATGAATATACTGGTAATCCATACTGGAGGACTCTTCATCGACGCAGAGTCCATATCTGTTCACAATTCGTCCAATGTCGGATGCGCTCAGCGATATTCTCACCGGGGTCGAAGTTCGGGGCTCGGTGTTCTGCTACGGCGAAGTGCGCGAGCCCTGGTGTTTCGAGGGTGGAGCCGCGCGCGGTTGCCTGTTTCACGCCGTGGTCGAGGGTGAAGCGTGGCTGCGCACCGAGGGCCCGCCCCGGAGGTTGGGCCCCGGAGACGTGCTGCTCCTTCCTCGGGGCGGTCGGCATCGACTCGGTAGCCGCGATCGCAAGCGCGCCACCCCGCTGCGGCGGGCGGTCGACCATCAGCCCGGCGATCCGTTCGCGCGCCTGGCCGTGGGTGGCGACGGCCCGCCGGCGTACCTGATCTGCGGCACCTTCGACGTCGAAGGACTCGACTGGCACCCGCTACTCCGAGAACTGCCCGACGAGCTCGTGGTCAACGCCGGGCTCGGGCGGTGGCTGCCCACCACGATCAGCGCGCTCCACCACCAGCTCGAGCACTCTCAGCTGGGCGCCAGCCTGATCGCCGGGCGTCTGGCCGAGGTGTTGTTCATCCAGGTGGTCGCCGCGTGGCTCGACACGCAGGACCGATCGGGCGCCTTCTCGGACCCTCGCATCGGCCGCGCGATCGGGCTCATGCACCGCGACCCCGGTCGAGCCTGGACGGCGGCCGAGCTCGCGCGCGCGGTCGCGATGTCGCGCAGCGCGTTCTTCGACCGATTCTCGAACCTGCTGGGCGCTACGCCGGCCGCGTACCTCAAGCGTTGGCGCATGACGCTTGCCGCTCGAGCGCTTCGCGCGGAAGACGTCACGCTTCGCGAGCTGGCCGAGCGCCTGGGCTACGCCAGCCAGAGCTCGTTCTCGCGAGCGTTCCGCGATACCCACGGCGTCAACCCCGGTGCGTACCGAGCCGGCTCGGCATGAGATTCCCGCAACCGCAGTGACGCTGCAGCGCCAGCGTTCTGACGCCTCGCGCCAAAAATGGTCACCACCGGCCACGGCGACGGTCGAGAATCCGGTTTCTTCGGAGTTGGCCAGCCTCTTGCTACTGAAGAACGCATGGCCAGTCGAGTCACATCACGACGCCGGCGAGCCGGAGGTCGAGAGACTGCGCCTCCGTCGGACCTGCTCGCACACCGTTGCCGTACCCTCACCCGCCGCAACAAGCATCGCGAAGCCGCAAAGGCCCTCCGCGACCTCGCGTACCGCGATCAGAGTCCGGCCGCCTGGACTCGTCTCGGCGCCATGCTTGCTCGCTGCCGCCGGATCGAGGCCGCCGTCGATGCACTCAAGCAGGGCCAGTGGCTGCACCGTCAGGCCGGCCAACGCCGCCGCGCCGCGGTCGTGTCGACCCTGATCGAGCAAGTGCGGGCTGGCGAGTTTCCGATCGCTGCGTAAGCGTCGGTTGTGTCCCCTCACTGACCTCTCCCCACAGAGCGCAACAACTGCGGTTCGAGAATCCCGTGTCGTCCTTACGCTGGCGGTGATGGATCGTCCGCAGCGGATCGCCAAGAACCCCGGTCCCATCCTCCCCAACCTTGCGGACTACCCCCAGGCGCGCGCTGCCTTCCGCTGGGCCGACGAGCGCAGCGCCCTCGAGGCGTCTGGTCCCGCGGGCCTCAACATCGCCCACGTCGCCATCGACCGCCACGTCGACGCCGGCCACGGAGATCGGCCCGCCGTGCGCTGGATCCCCAAGCGCGGCGAATCCACCGAGTGGACCTACGCGGAGCTGCGGCGGCAGACCAACCGGTTCGCCAACGCCCTCGCCCAGCTCGGGATCATGCCCGGCGACACCGTGTTCTCGCTCGCCGGCCGCGTGCCCCCGCTCTACGTCGCCGCGCTGGGCGCCCTCAAGCATCGCGCCGTCTTCTGCCCGCTGTTCTCGGCCTTTGGGCCCGAACCGATCCAGACCCGGCTCAACAAGGGCAAGGCCAAGGTGCTCGTCACCACAGCCAAGCTCTACAAGAAGAAGGTCGCCCAGATCCGCGACGCGGTCCCATCGCTGACGCACGTGCTGGTCGTCGACGATGATGCGCCCGAAGGCACGGTCTCGTTCGCGTCGGTCATGGCCGACGCATCCGACGAATACACGATCGGGCCCACCGGGCCCGAGACACCGGCCCTTCTGCACTTCACCAGCGGGACCACCGGCCAGCCCAAGGGTGCCCTACACGTGCACGAGGCGGTGGTTGCCCACCACGTCACCGGACGCCTCGTGCTCGATCTTCGGCCCGGCGACGTCTACTGGTGCACGGCCGATCCCGGCTGGGTCACCGGCACGTCTTACGGCATCGTCGCGCCGCTCACCAACGGGGCGACGATGCTCGTCGACGAAGGTGAGTTCGAGCCCAAGCGCTGGTACGAGACGCTCCAGCGCCATGGCGTCACGGTCTGGTACACCGCGCCGACGGCCATCCGCATGCTGATGAAGGCCGGCACCGCGCTGGCGCAGTCCTACGACCTCGAGGGCCTCCGCTTCATCGCCTCGGTCGGCGAGCCCCTCAACCCCGAGGCGGTGTTCTGGGGCCTCGAAGCGTTCGGCCAGGCCATCCACGACAACTGGTGGCAGACCGAGACCGGCGGCATCATGATCGCCAACTACGCCGGGATCGACGTCAAGCCAGGCTCCATGGGCCTCCCCCTGCCAGGCATCGAGGCGGCGATCGTCGAGTCCAGCGACGACGGCACGGTTCAGCCCATCACCGAGCCCAACCGAGAAGGACAGCTCGCCCTGCGCACGGGCTGGCCGTCGATGATGCGGGCTTACCTCGGCGAGCAGGCGCGCTACGATAAGTGCTTCGCCGGTCAGTGGTACCTCTCCGGCGTCCTCGCCCGGCGCGATGAAGACGGCTACTTCTGGTTCACTGGCCGTGCCGACGACGTCATCAAGTCCGCCGGCCACCTCATCGGCCCGTTCGAGGTCGAGAGCGCGCTGATCGAGCACCCGGCCGTCGTGGAGGCCGGCGTCATCGGCAAGCCGGATCCAGTCGCCGGTGCTGTCGTCAAAGCGTTCGTGTCCCTGCGCGAGGGCGTCGAGGCCGACGAGGCCCTGCGCAAGGACCTGATGCGATTCGCTCGCAAGCGGCTCGGCCCCGCCGTCGCCCCGCGCGAGATCGAGATCACGGGCGGCCTGCCCAAGACCCGAAGCGGAAAGATCATGCGGCGCCTCCTCAAAGCCCGAGAGCTCGGGCTTGACGAGGGGGACACCTCGACGCTGGAGACCTCGACATGACCCAAGCACCCCTGGACCGGGCCCACGCCCATCACCTCCTCGAGCAGATGCTCCGGATCCGTCGCTTCGAAGAGAAGTCGGCCGAGCTCTACAGCGCCGGAAAGATCCGCGGCTTCCTCCACCTGTACATCGGCGAAGAGGCGGTGGCTGTCGGCGTCACCCAGTCGGTCCGCCCCGAGGATAGCGTCCTCTCGACCTACCGCGAGCACGGTCACGCGCTCGCCTGCGGCCTCTCTCCAGGCTCGATCATGGCCGAGATGTACGGCAAGCAGGAGGGCTGCAGCCGCGGGCGCGGCGGCTCGATGCACCTGTTCTCCGCCGAGCATCGCTTCTACGGTGGCAACGCGATCGTCGCGGGCGCGCTACCGATGGCGGTTGGGCTCGCACTGGCCGACAAGATGCAGGGACGCGACGCCGTGACCTACTGCTTCTTCGGTGAGGGCGCGGTCGCCGAGGGCGAGTTCCACGAGTCGCTCAACCTCGCCGCGCTCTGGCAACTGCCGGTCGCCTTCCTGTGCGAGAACAACGGCTATGCGATGGGCACCGCGCTCGCCCGCTCCGAGTCGGTGATCGACCTGCACAAGAAGGCGGCGTCCTACGGCGTCGACTCGGTCGCCGTCGACGGGATGAACGTGCGGGAGGTGGAGGCCGAGACTCGCAAGGCCGCCGACGCGATCCGAGCTGGCGAAGGCCCCCAGTTCCTCGAGTATCGAACCTACCGCTTTCGGGCCCACTCGATGTTCGACGCCCAGCTCTACCGCGACAAGGCCGAGGTCGAAGAGTGGCAGAAGCGCGACCCGATCAAGACGTTCGAGGACAACCTTCGGCGCCTCGATCTCATCACCGCAACCGAGCGCGATGCGCTCGAGAACAAGGTCGCCGCCGAAGTCGGGGAGGCGGTTGCGTTTGCCGAGGCCGGGACCTGGGAGCCGATCGAACGCATGACCGACGACGTCTACACGGAGGCAACGACATGATCACGACCTATCGAGAAGCGGTGCGTGAGGCGATCCGCGACGCCATGAAGCGCGACGAGCGTGTGTTCCTGATGGGCGAAGACGTGGGCGCGTACGGAGGCTGCTACGCGGTCACCAAGGGGTTGATGGACGAGTTCGGACCCGAACGCATTCGCGACACTCCGCTGTCGGAGAGCGGGTTCACCGGGGCGGGCATCGGGGCGGCGATGGGCGGCATGCGCCCCATCGTGGAGATCATGACCGTGAACTTCAGCTTGCTCGCCCTCGACCAGATCGTGAACAACGCGGCCACGCTCCGGCACATGTCCGGCGGCCAGTTCAGCGTGCCCGTCGTGATCCGGATGGCGACCGGCGCCGGCAAGCAGCTGGCCGCTCAGCACTCGCACAGCCTGGAGGTCTGGTATGCGCATGTGCCCGGGCTGAAGGTGCTAGCCCCGGCCACAGTCGAGGACGCACGGGGGATGCTGTGGACGGCGCTCGAAGATCCCGACCCGGTCGTCATCTTCGAGCACGTGATGCTCTACAACGAAAAAGGCGAGCTCGCCGACGACGCGGGGCCCGTTCCCATCGACAAGGCGGCGGTTCGTCGCGGGGGCGGCGACGTGACGCTGATCTCCTACGGCGGCAACGTCGGCAAGTGCCTGACCGCAGCGGAGCAGCTGGCCGAGGACGGCATCTCGGCCGACGTCATCGACCTGCGGACGCTGCGGCCGCTCGACGACGCGACGATCATGGCCTCGGTCCGCAAGACGCACCGGGCGGTGATCGTGGACGAGGGGTGGCGCACCTGCAGCCTGGCCGCGGAAATCTCGGCCCGCATCATGGAGCAGTGCCTCTACGACCTCGAGGCCCCGGTCCAGCGGGTGTGTTCGGTCGAAGTGCCGATGCCCTATCCCCAGCATCTCGAGCAGGCCGCCATCCCGCAGCCCGAGACGATCGTGGCGGCGGCGCGGAAGGTCCTCGGTCGATGAGCGGACAATTCACGATGCCCTCTCTGGGCGCCGACATGGAGGCCGGCACCCTCGTCGAGTGGCTCGTCAAGCCCGGCGATCCGGTCAAGCGCGGTGACATCGTCGCCGTGGTCGAAACCCAGAAAGGCGCCATCGACGTCGAGATCTTCGAGGACGGCGTGATCGAAACGATCGTGGTCGAGGTCGGCGAAGAGGTTCCGGTGGGCACGGTGCTGGCCACCCTCGAAGGCGCGGACCCCCTGCCCGCGGCCGCTCCTCCGTCGACGCCATCCGAGACCCCAGCAGCGCCCGCTCCCGCCCGCCCCGCGGCCACGGGCGCCTCGGGCGGACCCAAGCTCTCTCCCCGCGCCAAGCGTCGCGCGGCCGAGCTCGGCGTCGACCCACAGTCGGTCGTCGGCACCGGTCCGGGCGGCTCGGTCACCGGCGAGGACATCGAGCGCGCGGCCGCCGAGCAGCAGCCGCCGGGCTCGGCGAT
>SPJJ01004266.1_pt1 | contig 11446 bp, 13 predicted proteins | sample 3741741 | NCBI WGS metagenome assembly SPJJ01 (sample SAMN10925908, study PRJNA522277) | cold seep metagenome | isolation source: Elba SIP-enriched marine methane seep metagenome, extraction at timepoint T1 | place: Italy: coast of Elba, Mediterranean Sea | collected 2014-05 | reverse complement strand
GTCTGAGAATAGACTGATTGACTGTGTCAGCCCTCCAGGCAATTATTAGGGGGAAGGCGCGACAACCGATCTTAACCAGGTAAATACACGTTTAGTGACTAGCTCTTCTAAATGCAGATAACTGTGGTTGGTATTATTGATTTTATGTTGTTTAAAAAATGCGTTTTTTCTGGCAGCCAATTTGCGTTGTCGTACAAATTGAGTGACTTCAGCCAAATCATTTTCAGCGTAAATATCCAGAACAGGGAGTTGTAATGTCTGAATGGTTTGCAAAGGGGCTATGTCTTGTGGCAAAGAGTGAGGGTGAGGCAGGCTGATATTGACGACAGCTTTGATGTTTTCGACATTTTCATGCATAGCATACAAGCCCATCAATGCGCCCATGCTGTATCCAATAATAACGATGTTATTGACGTTGCCTTCTATTAAATATTTTCTGGCTGAATCAATTCTCGCTTTTGCTTCTTCAAAAAGCGAATAATACGCGTTAGTTGACGCCCCTGATTCGAGTACCGGCAATTGGATTGATAACGTGGCCCACCTGTGTTCGGGCAAACGTACGCGCAGGGAGTGCAATAATGGCTTGCTATCGGGATGATTTCCCTGGTCATGCAGGATAATGGCTGTGCCAAGATTGTTTGAATCGGTGGTTTCAGTATACAGCGTCAGAAAGCGTTGCCCCTGTGCTTCCAGCCACAAGGCCTCGCCAATTTTTAGCTGATGGCGTATTTCATGCGCATAGTCCCGTTCGCGCTGTTTATCGCTGGCGAAGGCTGAAAAACAGCCCACACTGGCTATGAAAAAGATCAATACGTTTAGAATGGATTTCATACCCGCAGTCAGTTAATCGGAATTGTGAGGTTGATGTTCGCTATAAAATTGGCTTCCCGTATACAATTCATGAATATGGCGGAGTATTACCATAATCACTGAAGCAGTGGGCAAGGCCAATAATACCCCCAAAAACCCAAATAGTTGGCCACCAGCCAAGACAGCAAATATGACCGCGACAGGGTGAAGACCAATACGGTCTCCAACCAGCCATGGGGTCAGCAACATCCCTTCAATACTTTGTCCAATGATAAACACCAGGGCAACTGGCAATAAATACATGACATCTTGAAATTGTAATATTGCTGCCAAACAGGCGGCGACAATACCCACGATTGAGCCCAGATAGGGGACAAAGCTTACCAAACCTGCCAGCATGCCAATAAGCAGCGCTAATTCCAGGCCAACAAGCCATAGTCCGAAGCTATAGATAATACCCAAGGCAATCATCACGTAGAATTGGCCGCGAATGAAGGCACCCAATACTTGGTCGGACTCACTGGCTAGTTTGCTGATGAGGGGTGAAATTCTGCGTGGGAACAGGTCGTGGATTTTAGCGACTAAAATATCCCAATCACGTAATAAATAAAAACTGATGACAGGAATAAGTACCATGTCCATGATCAACTGCATAATCACGCTGCCTGACTTTGAAACAGAACCGATGACAGTGCTGAAAATGCCGCCCGCTTGTTGCCAATGTGACTTGATGATGGAAATAAGATGTTGGCTATCGAATGGAGCGATGGAGAGTTGAAAACGGTCATTGACCAAGGGCAATAACTCTTTATTAATCCAGCGGATATAGGTGGGTAACTTATGCACAAAGAGTGTAATTTGTGATTCGATGCCGGGAATGATAATAATCAAAATGGTGCTGAAAAGGATTAAAAAAGTGACAAACACCAGGCTAACAGCAAATGTTCTTCCAAATTGCCAGTGTTTTATTTTGATAACTTCCAGGCGGTCTACCAGAGGATCCCCTAAATAGGCCAAGGCAGCCGCAATGGCAAAGGGCAAAAGAATGGGGGCAAGTAAATAGATGAGTAAGGAAATAAATAAAGTAAAGGCCAGCGTTAACCACTTTTGAGAGTCAGTCACGAATCATTCCGTAAAGGTTGAGAAAGTTTAGACTCAGTCTAATGGAAAATAGCCGGAAGGTGAAGAAGTGAGGGGATGCTAGTTTGTCAAATGAAACGAAAGTAACGACTATCTGTTTGATGAGAGTATCAAACAGATAGTCGTTAAAGCGAGATTATTGAGAAATCATTAATGCGATAGCCGCGCCAATCATGCCAATAGCGGCAGACAAGGCTATCAGCCATTTCTTCACAGAAAGGGATTTGCTTTCGGAGAGCGTAGGAACGCCTTCAATACTGGCATTAATTGCACGATTTTTACCATCAGCATCTTGTGTGATGTCGTAAAGAATCATATCTCCTTTATTTGGTCTTCTGGCCATATCTTTTAAAGCAGAAATATGGATGAAAACATCAGGGCTACCATCATCTGGTTTGATGAAACCGAAACCCCGGTTGTCTTTCCAGGCTTTCAGGTAACCTCTGTTTTGAACACGAGTCATATTGTCCTACCTCTCGAATGACTTGTTATAGACTGTTTGCTAATGTGTTGATAAAGTTATTGTTTGTAGTGATCTTTAGAAATCTTTGTCTATAACTGTTTCGCCATCAATGATCAGTTTGGATACACCGCCCAAAGCAGCATGTAGTGTACATTCAGCAGTTTTAAAATTATCATCTTTTCCGCCTTCCCAAAACATAGTGACATAAGTCGCTTTATCGCTTTCTGTATTTTTTGGGAAATAAACTTGTGTACCGGTTTTTTCTTTAATTAAACGCGGGCATTTTTGGTTTGCCATGGTTGATAAATTTGCAACAGCTCTAACCATGGACGCATTTTCTCTGAATTCATCTGATTCTTGTTTACTATTGCCGACTAAAAGAAAACCTGCAACAAAAACACCTATACCGGCTGCAATTATCATTTGTGTTTGATTCATTGTGTCGCTCCCTAAGAAATTATTTTTGTTTGAAAATTACAATCAAATTAAAAACAGCTTATTGTAATTGTATGAAAAGAGTAATTCTATTTGAATTAGCCTGCTACGACAAATAAAGATGTCAATTTTTTGTCTTATTATTTGAAAAGTAGATTATTCTTAAATAAACGAAATAACAGTTATTTACATGAAAAAGCTAGAAAAAAGTTTATTAAAGACCTTGCCATCATAAAGGTTATGGCGTTTTACAAAACGTTTGGTTTTTTGATTGATTTAAGCCAGATTAAAACTCAATGCCTTGGGCAGCCTTGATGCCCTGATCAAAGGCATGTTTGGTTGGCTGCATAAGCGTGACTGTATTTGCGCAGTCGATGACCGCCTGGGGCGCGTTGCGCCCGGTTAACACCAGATGCATCCAATGCGGTCGGGAAGTATGAATGAATGCGGCGATTTCTTCGCCGTTGATCCAATTATAACCACAGCAATAATTGATTTCATCAAGCACAACCAGGTCAAATTTCTGAGAAAGAATTTGTTGTTGGGAAAACTCCCAAATATCGTGGCTGGTTTTAATATCTTGTTGCGGATTTTTAGTGTCCCAGGTAAACCCGTCGCCCAACGCATGCCATTCAATATTTTCAAAACGTTGTGCCGCTTTTTGTTCGCCGGTTTGCCATTGGCCTTTGATAAATTGAATGACGCAGACCTTCATTCCCCAGCCCGCAGCACGAAAAACCATGCCAAAGGCACTGGAAGATTTGCCTTTTCCTTCGCCCGTATTGACCACCACAATACCCTGACGCGTTTCCCTGCTTTTCATGTTTATGTTGTCTTCCATTTAATGTTGCAACCGATGCTGGGGTATTGCTGCGAGCTGACGGGTTGTTTGTTTAATAATTGGTTCATTGCTGTACGCAGGTCTTCACCGGTAAGTGGAATAGCATTTTTAGGCGTTGATGCATCTAAGCGTCCCCGATAAATGCAGCTTAACGCCTTATCAAATAGATAAAAATCTGGCGTGCAGGCGGCTTGATAGGCTTTTGCAACGGCCTGGCTTTCATCAAACAAATACGCATTAAAAGGTTGTCCCCAGTCGATCATTAACTGTTGCATCTTGTCGGGCGCATCCTGCGGGTAGTTTTCTATATCGTTCGCGCTAATGGCAATAAAATTAATGCCGCTTGAGCGGTAGTGTGCTGCCATGTCAATCAATTGCGATTTAATATGAATCACATAAGGGCAGTGATTGCAGATAAACATCACCAGCGTTCCTTTTGAACCCTTGAGTTCGGATAATGATAAATCTTGACCTGATATTGTGTCGGGAAGCGTGAAATTCGGGGCGAGGGTACCCAAGGGCATCATGCTGGATTCAGTGGCGGCCATAGTAACTCCGAGTGTGTAATTATTCTGCGCGTAGCGCATCCAGTGGCTGCCAGTGTGCTGCTTTAACTGCAGGCATCACGCCGGCCGCCACGCCAATTGCCAATGATAACAAAAAGGCCAGGCTAATATAGCCCCAGGCCAGTTCAACAGGCAATTCAGGAAGCGTTAGCTGAATCGCAAACACACAGCTAATTCCAGCAAGAATACCGCCCAGCCCACCAGCAGCACTCAACGTTAGTGCTTCGGTTAAAAAAATCTTAAAGATAGTATTTTGTTGGGCGCCAATAGCGCGTAACAAGCCGATTTCCGCAATGCGCTCACTGACGGCAATGGTCATAATCGTCAGTATGCCAACGGAACCCACGAGCAGTGAAATACCGCCCAGTGCTGCAACGGCCAGGGTAAGAATATTTAAAATCGAGTCAAGCGACGATAGCATTTGATCCTGGGTAATAATGGTAAAATCTTCATGTCCATGACGTGCGATTAATAACCGACGGACGGCCTGCTCAACTTCGCTCGCGCTCAGATCAGGTTTATACAGTAGATCTATTTCCATGACACTGTTGCGATTAAACATTTCCAGCGCTTTTCCGGCAGGAATATAGATGGAGTCATCCATATCAAAGCCCAGCATTTGCCCTTTTTCTTCCATGACGCCGATAACCCGATAGCGGTCTGCGCCAATTCTGACCCGCTGCCCCAAAGGGTTGTTATTGCCGAATAATTCATCGCTCAGCTTACTGCCCAATACCGCGAATGCTCTGGGCTGATTGACTTCATCGGGCAAAAAGCGTCCTCTTTGGAGTTTAATTTGCCACACTTCAGGCACGCCGGCACTGACGCCAAAGACGCTGGCTCTGCGTTGTTTGGCACCGGCCTCTACTCGTGCATTACCTTGCACCAAGGGGACAGCGGCGATGACTTGATCTAGTTTTTGCATGCTCACGGCATCGTCCTGGGTAAGTGGCCGTACAGTGCTGATGGTCGCACCCGATAGCCCCAATGTTGTGGTTTTGCCAGGAAATACAGCAATCAGATTAGTGCCGAATTGAGTAAATTCTGCCAATACATATTGATGCACGCCGCGTCCTATGGCAGTTAAAATGACGACTGAGGCAATGCCAATAATCAATCCCAACGAGGTTAATATGGAACGCAGTCTATGGCTAACCAGGGTACGTAATGAAAGTTTTAACAAGTCATGAAATTTCATGATTAACGCTTGCCCAATGCTGTGACCGGATCCAGTTTAGCGGCTTTGTAGGCAGGTAGCACGCCAAATACCAGTCCGGTGATAGTGGCTACCATGAGCGCCGACAAGACTGCCCATAGGGGCAGGTGAATTGGAAAATCAGGATAAATGCTTTGCAATCCGAACAGTGAAAGTTGACCCAAAAGCATACCGCTAACTGCACCGACCAACGAGAGCAGCGCGGCTTCGCTGACAAATAATAAAATAATCTGACGTTTACTAGCCCCCAAGGCTTTTAACAAACCAATTTCACCGGTTCTATGGGTCACGCTGACCAACATGACATTCATGACTAGAACCCCGGCGACTAACAGGCTGATACTGGCGATGCTGGCGACGGTCAAGGTTAAGGCGACCAGAATATCGTCAAAGGTTTGTACTACGCTATCCTGAGTGATAATGGTGATATCCTCCTCACCATCATGGCGTAATTTGATGATACGTTTTACATCGCGTTGCGCTTGCTGCATGGCTTGTTTATTGTTAGTTTCAATCAGAATACGGAACAACGAATAATTGTTAAATAACGATTGTGCGGAAGCCACCGGAATAATCACCAGTTCATCAAGACTGACGCCAATTGACTGGCCTTCTGAAGCCAATACGCCGATAATTTGAAAACGACGATCATGAATCCTCAACCATTGCCCCAAGACAGGTTGATGGGCAAACAATTCATCTTTAATGGTTTGACCGATCACGCAGATGGGGCGTGACTGGTCGATAGCCATAGTCGGTATAAATTTGCCCATCGACAGAGACAGATGTCTGACCTGTCTCAGCGCATGGGTGGAACCCATCACAGTCGTTTCCCTTTCCAGACCTAATGCAGACACTGGAGCAGATCCCAGGGAAACAGGCGCGATGGCGGCTACATGGGGGGATAAGCTAATGGCTTCGGCATCGTGCAGGGTCAGGTCGCGCGGGGTTTCTCCAAAAATCGGCGGTTGTCCGCCGGTGGTTTCAGAACGTCCAGGCAAAATAATCAGCAAATTGGTGCCCAATGCCTGGAATTCATGCATGACATAACTGCGCGCGCTTTCTCCCAGTGCCGTTAACAGAGTGACTGCGCAAATACCAATGCTCATGGCCAGCACAATTAAACTCGCACGCAGAGGCTGAGCCATAATGGCTGAAGCGGCCTGAGTAACATTATCCGCAAGTCTCATGTAACACTCTGACCATCAACAATGCGAATCGTACGTTGTGCACGTTGCCCCAATTGTGCATCATGAGTAATGACGATTAAGGTGACGCCTTGTTGATTAAAGCTTTCCAGCAGTTGAATAATTTCCTGACCGGAATGACTGTCCAGATTTCCCGTTGGCTCATCGGCCAATAATAGCGCGGGTTGCATAATGGTGGCTCTTGCAATAGCCACGCGTTGGCGTTGGCCACCGGATAGTTGTTCTGGTTTATGCGTTGCACGATCGGTTAAATCGACCGCATGCAGTGCGTGCATCACTTTTTCAGTACGTTGTTTGGCCGGAATGCCTGCTAAAACCATTGGCATTTCAATATTTTCAAAGGCCGTTAAACGGGGGATTAGATGAAAAAACTGAAAAATAAAGCCGATATTCTCTCTTCTTATTTGTGCCAGTTGGTTCTCGCTTAGATGCGTCACATCGCGGTCATTGAGAAAATAATGGCCAGAAGTTGCCTGGTCAAGCAAGGCAATGATATTTAACAAGGTAGACTTGCCAGAGCCAGACGGCCCCATAATTGCCACGTATTCACCCTTTGAGATCGTCAGGTTGATACCGTTTAAGGCGTGAACGGTTTGCTCGCCAACGACAAAATCGCGGTGTATGTTGTGTAAATCAATCATTGGCTGCAGTGATATGCGCGCCGTCTTTTACACCTGCTGTGGTGGTCGACAATACCACATGGTCACCTTGAGCCAGGCCTGAAACCACTTCTACATAACGCCAATTAGCTAAGCCTGGGGTGAAAGCACGTTTTTCAATAACATTATCCTGGTTTATCCAGTAAACATGATTGTTTTCCAAAACCGCTTCAGTGGGGATGCGCAGGATGTGATTTTTTTCCGCCAGCATGATTTCAATATCCGCACTATATCCCGGTAGCAATTCAGCCAGGTCTTTATCATCGGTGAGCTTGACTTCAACTTCCACAGTGCGCGCCTGTTTTTGTTTTTCCAGAACATACGGGGCAATGCGTGTGACGCTTCCTGAGCAACGTTTGTCATCAAAGGCATCTAATGACACACAGGCCTGCATTCCGGTGTGTATTTTCGGCGCATCGACTTCATCAATAGGCGCGGAAACATACAGACAGCTAACATCAAGTAAGTCAATAGGCGGCAATGTGGGAATACCTGGCGGGGAGGGGGTAACAAATTCACCAATCTCGGCATTAATTTCTGCGACGATGCCGTCAAAAGGTGCGTAGACTCTAGTTTGTTCAATGGCGGCATTGACTTTTTCAAGCTCCGCGCGGTGTACATCAATGGTTAAATTTGCAGCAGCACACGCGGCGGTTTGTGCTTCAGCCTGGGTACTGGCCTGGTCAACCTGTTCTTCAGAAACAATCTGTTTTTGTCGGCGTAATTTAAATAATCGCCGCGCGTCTCGACGGGCGCCGGCAGCCAGGGTACAGCCTTGTTTGGCTTTGGCCTGATGCATACTGATTGAGGATTGTTGCAGACGTTGCTGTGCGAGTAAATCCTTATTCCAGATTTCCATCAGTAATTGTCCCTGTTTAACCTCATCGCCTTCTGTTACCAGCAGACGTGCCAATTGCCCCGCTGTGGCTGGTGCGAGATAACTGCGGCGACACGCCTTGATTGTACCGACCCGGGTATTGCTGACAGAGGAAATGATTTGCCCAGTAGTCAGCGTATAGGTTGTCACAGCAATAGCGTCAGGTTTTTTTAACAAATAAACGACCGCTAACAAACAGGAAATAATTATTAAAACGAGCCATTTAATGTATTTTGGCGCTTGTTTGTCTGCTTTAATCATTATCATCCCCTAGTAATGTAAGCGAATTCACCTGTATTCTATAAGGTTTAGTCCACAAAGAACCAGTATTAATGAATGCTGGTGTGGTTTCTTACCCGCAGCAGCTATGGCTACATTATTCAGCTTACAATCCATGTTATATCTGGTATCTTAATGCTGCCAGCTGAGGAACGAATACTGGCTTTTTCTTCATGGGTTGGATTAAAAAGCGGTGTATCCTCAGTTGGCCCAGATAAATCAAGCGGATAGGTGGCTGTATTCAACGTAAGTATCAAATACTGCGGGTAAAGTACCGGGATCCGTTATTATTCAACTGCGTGAAGACAAGTCGTTTCGCACACGCAGTTTGATCACGATATAATAAAAAGTTTTAACACCGAGGATAATAAAAATGACTGAAAACTGGATTGCTCCTTCCATTCTATCCGCAGATTTTGCCCGTCTGGGTGAAGAAGTCGATAATGTTTTAGCTGCAGGTGCGGATGTTGTGCATTTTGATGTCATGGACAATCATTTCGTGCCTAATCTTACAATTGGCCCATTAGTTTGCGATGCTTTAAGAAAGCACGGCGTGACAGCACCGATTGATGTGCATTTAATGATTGAACCGGTTGACAGAATCATTCCTGATTTTGCCAAAGCCGGTGCCAGCATTATTACCTTTCATCCGGAAGCGTCTGTGCATATCGACAGAACGTTACAATTAATTAAAGACAATGGCTGTAAATGTGGTCTGGTATTTAACCCAGGCACGCCGTTACATCATCTGGACTATGTCATGGACAAGCTGGACATGATTTTGTTGATGTCTGTGAATCCAGGGTTTGGCGGCCAATCCTTCCTGCCTTCGGCATTAGATAAGTTGCGTCAGGTCAGACAAAAAATCGACGAAAGCGGTTTTGATATTCGCCTGGAAATTGACGGCGGCGTTAAAGTAGACAATATCCGCGAAATCAAAGAAGCAGGGGCGGATACTTTTGTCGCCGGTTCAGCGATTTTTGGCAAGTCTGATTACAAGGAAATTATTGATAACATGCGTGCGGAAATCGCCAAAGCAGGTTAATCCCCCTTTGAGGGATGATCATCGCTGCCTGTCGTGGTTATCCCTCAATACTGAAACTTAATATTCCATCCTGTGTCGAACGACCTGTTTTTTACTTAACAGGATAATCGATGCGTCAAATCATACTTTCATTTTTACTATTCGGCTGCTCTGCTTCAATTCTTGCACAACCTGAAATCAAAGGCACGCCGGATGAAGTTCGCCAGATAGTTTACCCTCATCCCACCTTGGTCAGTTTGCAGGGCCATGCCGAAGAAAAGGCTTATGCAGACAAGGCAGTGGTCAGTCTGGTGGTGACCACCGAAGAAGAAAAAATGGCTGAGGCCATTGCAAGGAATACCCAAATCCGTGCAGACATCAAAGCGAATTTGCTTCAGGCCGGCATCAACTCTGAAGATATTAATACATCTAAATTTTCAACAACGCCAGAATATGGCTGGTTCGGTAAAGAACCTGATCAGTATAAGGTCATTAATCGAATCAAAATTGGCGTATTCAGTGAAAAACATTTAAAAATAGTCGCTGAACTGGCAGATGCACATGATGAGGTTGGTTTTGCTGGTGCTGCCTATGAGCACACAGAAAAAGAGCAGTTTAAACAAAAAGTAAAAAAGCTGGCTCTGGCTGATGTCATTCGACAAAAGGCGTTTTATGAAAAAAGCCTGGGGGTGAAATTAATTCCGCACAGTTTTTCTGATGTCAGGATAGCCCACCGAGCCACGCGGGGGGCTATGTTGATGGGGCAGATGAGTATGAACGTTGCGGCAAAAAGAGAGGGCATCGAAGTGGCGGATTCATTTGCGCCTCAAACGAAAACGCCTTCTTCCTTCGATGAATTAACGTATGAAGCGAATGTGTCAGTTCAATATAAAATAAAACCAACTAAATGATACGGTCGGGGATGAGAGGTTGTGCATCATGCAACATCTCTTGATTCCTGGTTTAACAACATGTGCCCGCGGCAGTGGCGGCAGGGACTTCGATTAATTTTCCTGATTTACAATCATAGATATAGCCATAGACAGGAATATCACCGGGCACCATGGGGCTACTGCGAATGCGTTCTACGTCCTCAACCACACTTTGTTGCAGATCGGTGATGGTCAACCACGGGATGTATTTGCCATCTGTCGTGCCACCGCCCTCACAGCAATCATGCCAGCCGGAGGCATCAACCGAAGCGGTTTTGAGACTGCCGCTGAGCAACTCGCCCATGATTTCGCTGGTAAAGGTTTCCATGCCACAGTCCGTATGGTGGATGACAAACCACTCTTTGGTGCCGAGTAGTTTATAAGAGATCACCAGAGAACGGATGGCATCGTCACTGGCTCTGCCGCCGGCATTGCGAATGACGTGTGCATCACCCTCTGCAAGTCCTGCGTATTTGGCCGGATCAAGTCGCGCATCCATACAGGTTAAAATGGCGAATTGACGTCCTGGAGGCATCGGTAGATCAGCCTTGTCACCAAATGTGCTGGCATAGTGTTTATTCGCTTGTAAAACGTCATCGACTACTTTACTCATCTTTCGGTCCTTGGTTCATAAAAGTTGGAGTTTGATATTACCTCAATACAGTTATGGGTAAAGCTAATGCTCTATAAACTGCCGTGCGGGAACTTGCCTACATTAATGGCAACAGCTGGGGTAATAACCGTCCGTTGGTGGCAAACACTTGCTTGGGAAAGATGCCTTGTTCACCTTTGAAATTGGTCATCGTGCCACCGGCTTCCTGTACCATCAATGCACCGGCGGCAACATCGTATAAATTCAATTCCTGTTCCCAGAACGCATCCACCTGACCATCGGCCACCAGGCATAAATCCATCGCGGCCGAGCCAAAGCGGCGTTGCCCTGTCGTCAGCTGGGCAATTCGGGCAAAACGCTCCAGGTTATTGTCTTCCAGATAC
>SPJJ01051563.1_pt1 | contig 11450 bp, 2 predicted proteins | sample 3741741 | NCBI WGS metagenome assembly SPJJ01 (sample SAMN10925908, study PRJNA522277) | cold seep metagenome | isolation source: Elba SIP-enriched marine methane seep metagenome, extraction at timepoint T1 | place: Italy: coast of Elba, Mediterranean Sea | collected 2014-05 | reverse complement strand
CCAGCATGGCTTCGGCTCGGCCAAACGTATCCAGATCATTCGAATCGGCCTCGAGCACCCGCCGATAGGCGGACAGCGCCGCATCGACATCGTTGGTGCGCCGGTCGTAGATGTCGGCAACGGTGAGCGCTACCTGACTGACCGCGTGACTCTGGCCGTCCTCATCGTCGAGGAAGTCCTGATAGATGTCGGCCAGGCCCTTCCAATCCTCGAGGATCGTCGCCAAACGGTTGAGCTGATCGCGTACCCCGGTGTCTTCGGGAGACTCGCGAAACACCTTGCCGTACCAGCGGAACGCGCCTTCGAGGTCTTCGAGCTGCTCTTCGTACAGCCGCGCGATGTAACGCGTGAGCTGCAAACGCTCGCTCGGATCTTCGGAGGCTTCGAGCTTGATCTCGTAAATGCGAACGAGCTTGGGCCAGTCCTGCTGGGCGACGTAGATCGGCTCCAACACCTGGGCCGCATTGTTCCGCGACGTGGGATCGTCGAGCGCGCGCTCCAGAGCCGCTGTGGCTCCCTGGTGGTTCGGGTCGCCGCCCAACGCAGCGCTGTAGTTATCGACCGCCGCGTCCGGGTCCTGCAACTGATGTTCGTGCAGCTCGCCCAGGCGGAATCGCAAATCCACCGCTTCTTCGACCGAGAACGCGTAGCCGAGGCGGCGCTCCAGTAGGTCCACCAAATCGTGCCAGCGCTCGGACGACTTGTAGAGCTTCTCCAGAGCGTTGGTCGCGTCGCGACTGTTGGGCACCAGCTCCAACACCTGTTCCCAGGACGCAACCGCATCCTCGGGACGACTCAGCTGGTCGGCACACAAGCGCGCGCACTCGGACAACGCCTCGACGCGAACGTCCAGGTCGTCTCCAGCCAGATCCGCCTTGCGAACCAGGATCTCGTACAGTTTCTCGTGTTCTTCGCCACCGCGATAGATGTCTTCCAGGGCGGCGAGTGCGCGCGGATCATCCGGCGAGCTATCGAGCACTCGTTGGTAGTACTCGCGAGCGACCGCATTGTCCTGGCGCAGAGCGCGGGACAGGTCCGCGACGTCGAGGTACAGACGGCGCTGCAAATCACCGTCGAGCACATCAGGTGCCACATCGCTGAAGATGTCGATCAGCTGATCTTGGCGATCGAGCTCACCGGCCAGTCGCTGCAGCTCGTTGACCACGTCGACCATCTCGGGCTCGCTGACCGCGACCCGCACAGCCCGGGCGCAGATGTCGAACGCGCCGGTCTTGTCCTCGAGGTACTGCTCTTTGAGCATGATGACCGTGCGCAGGCATTCGAGCTGGCGCTGGGTGTCATCGACGCTGTCGGCGACCCGCAACAGCAGCCCGGCGAGCTTGTCGTGCTCGGACTCAGCCTCGTAAATCGGCTGCAGGACTTCGGCCGAACGCAGGCGCAGATCCTCGTCGTCGAGCAACGCTTCGACCCCGGCCAGGGCCTGGACGTGACGGTGATTGACCGACAACACCTCGGCGTAGCGCTCCAAGGCTTCGGCTTCCCGTTGCAGGTGCTTCTGCAGCAGCGCTGCGATCTCGAACGTGAGCTCGACCTGCTCCTGCTCTTCCTCGCTGAGGTTGAGCCGGCGCTCGAGCACATCGAGCAAATCCGCGTGACGCCCCTGTGACAGGTACAGGCGGGACAGCTCCACCAGGGTCTGGCGATCGTCCGCTACATGGTCGAGCACTTCCAGGTGGGCGCTGATCGCCTCGTCGACGCTCGACAGCTCTTGCTCGTGCAGGCCCGCAATACGGCGCAGGTACTGCTTCTTGTCATCGGGGGTTTCCGTGACCTCGACCCGCCGGCGCAAAATGTCGACGAGCTCTCTGTGTTGCCCACCCGTGGTGTACAGGCGCTCGAGCATGTCGAGGGGCCGCATGTCTTCGGGGTCTTCGTTGGCGACCTCGTTCCATGCCGCGATCGCTTCGTCGCGCTTGTCGAGCTTGGTCTCGTTGATGTCCGCGATGCGAGCCAGCAGGTCCTTGCGCTCGTCGCCGCTCTCGGCCCAGTCGGCCTGCTTGCGGATGATCGCGATGAGCTCGGGCCAGCGTCCCTCTTCGTCGTACAGGCGATCGAGGGCAGCCGCGGCTTTGCGCCCAACCTCGATATTGCCGGGGTCTACGTCGAGCAGCCGGTTGTAGGCGGAGATGGCCTGCTCCGTGTTGGCCAGGTGCTGATCGTAGATGTTGGCCAGCTCGCCCAGCAGCTCGCCCTTGATCGTCATGTCGACGTTGTCGTTGTCGGCGAGGGCAGCTTCGTAATACGACGCGGCCGACTCCCATTTGTCGAGCATTCCGGCCAGGCGGAAGATGGCCTTGCGGGGCCGCTCGTCGGACGGCTCGACTTTGAGCGCTTCGGACCAGGTCTCGAACGCGCCCTGGTCGTGAGACATCTGCTCTTCTTCGACCTCTGCCACTCGGCTGAGCAACTCCACCGACTCGTGGGTCGAGCCGGAGAACTCGCGCTGAGCCCGGAGCACGATGCACAGGTCCCGCCACAGTTGGTCGTCCTGGTACAGCGGCTCGAGAATCTGCGCCACGCGCAGTCGCAGGTCCTGCGTGGGCAGCAACTCCTCCAGCAGCTCACGGGCGTCGCTATGCCCGGGCGCGCGGCTGACCACCTCTTCGAGCAGATCGACCGCGTCGACGGCCTGGTCCAAGCGCTTGGCGCGCAGCTCGGCTCGGCGGTACACGAGTTGAATCTGGTCTTTGTCGCCCTCGGTGAAATCGAGCTCGCGGCCGATCAGCTCTTCGAGCTCGACCCACTGCTGCTTCTCTGCGTAGAGCCGCTCGAGTGCCTTGTAGGCGCGGATCATCGACGGATCGAGGTCGAGCACGCGCTTGTAGGCGGCCAACGCGCCATCGGCGTTCTCCAGAACACCCTCTTCCAGATCGCAGATCGACAACAGAATCTCGCGGCGCTCCTCGGGATCCATGCCCGCGGCGTCGAGGGCGGCCTCACGGCGCGTCAGCAAATCGCGCAGCTCGGTCCAGCGTCCCGCGCCGCGATAGATGCGGTCCAAAGCCTGGAACGCTGTGGCGTTGGTGTTCTCGAGGGTGAGAACTGCGTTCCACGATACTTCGGCTTTCTCGGTCTCGCCGAGCTGTTGCTCGTAGACGTTGGCCAGCTGGATCGCGAGCGCTTTCTGGGTCTCCGGGTCGGCCTCGTTGGTCTTGAGGTTGCCCAGCGCTTCTTCGAGATGTACGACGACATCGTCGTAGCGCTCCAGGGACATGGCCAGATCGAGCAATGTCGATCGGTTCTGCTCCGAACCCGGATCCCGAGCGAGCACGCGCAGCGAGGCAGCGTAGGCCCGCGGGCCGTCGTCCAGGCGCTGGCCGTACAGCCCGACCAAACGCCGGTCGAACTCGAGTTTGTCGTGCTCGTCCGCGGAGATCCGCAACACTTCGACGGCCCGGGCGATGTTCTTGTCGTCTTCGGCGGTCTCGTAGATCGGCAGCAGGCGCTGGGCCACGTCGGCGCGATCCTCTTGTCTGGTGTCTTCGCCCAGGAACCGCTCGAGAGCGTGGTGCACCTGGGAGCGGCCGGTCCCCAGATCGAGCGCTTCTTTGTAGCCGCGCAGGGCGTCGTCGCGCCGCTCCAGGTTGTTTTCGTACAGACCACCCAGGCGCAGCAGCAGGTCGACCCGCGGATCCGGGTCCAGCGTGCGGTCGAGCTCCTTTTCGAGGACCTCGGCGAGGCCCTTCCAATCGCCGCGAGCTTCCTGGATCTTTGCCAGGGCCTTGAGCGCGCGTTGGGAATTGTCGTCGATGTCGAGAATGCGACTGTACGTAACCGCCGCCGCGTCGAGGTCGGCGACCTGGCCTTCCTCGAGAGCCGCGACTTTGAACAACAGCTCGACTCGAGCCGAGTCATCCTCTTCCAGCTCGGCGCGCTGGCGGAACACGCCCAGCAGCTCGGACCAGTCGGACAGATTGGTCGCGATCTCTTCCAGGGCGTTCATCGCATCGCGGTCGCCGGGAGCCAACGCCAGTACTTGCTGCTGATACTCGCGGGCGTCCTCCGGTTGGTGCAACCGGTGCATGGTGATCGAGCCCAGCTGACGCAGCAAAAACAGCTTGTCGTCGTCGGAAGCTCCGTCGGCGGCGACGCGGCGTTTGAAGATTTCGGTCAGCTCTTCCCAGGCGTCGGCCTCGGCGCCGATGCGCTGCAGGTCGTCTAGCAGCGACTTGTCGTTGGGCCGCAACTCGTACGCGCGAGCGGTCCACTGGAACGCCTGCGCCTTGGAGTTGATGTGCTCGCCACACAGATCGCGGATCTGCAGATGCAGCTCGAGCTTGGCGTCGTCGTCTTTGGCGTGACCGAGCAGGATCTCGTAGACGCCGATCAGCCGGGTCCACTTCTTGGTTTCCCGATAAATCGGTACCAGAGCCTCGGCGGCACCCAGATGGGTGTCGTCCACCGACAGCACACGCTCGTAGGCGCGGGCGACTTTGTCGCGGTTCTTGAAGTGCTCCGATGCGATCACAGCAGACCGCTCGAGCAGCTGGAGCACGCGATCGCGATCGCCGAGACGATCGGCGATGGAGAAGAACGCGTCGACCAACTCGTCCCACTGACCGAGCTTGCCGTACAGCTTTTCCATCGAGTCGTAGTCGCCAGCCGCCGCGTACAGCTCACGCAGGGTGCGCAACGCCCGGTTGTGCCCCGGATTGATATCCAGAATCTCTTGGAACGCTTCGGCGGCCTGGGCCGGAGCCTTGAGGCGATCGGCGAGCAACGCGCCGAGCTTCTCCAACAGGGGTACCGCAGCCCCAGCGTCGTCGCCCACCAGCGCGCGCTGGCGCATGTACACCTCGGCCAACGCCATGTAGCGTTTCTCGCGCTCGTACAGCCACTGCAGAGAGGTCAGCGCTAGCTTGTCGGAGACCTGGGCCGCCGCCGCTTCCTCATCCTCCACCGGCTCCGGAGCCGGCAACTCGAGCACCCGGTTCCAGATCTGGATCGCCAGGCGATAATCGCCCAAGCGTTCGGTCGCCAGCTTGGCCATCTCGGCCAGCGCAGTGCGCCGGGTTTCGGTCGTCTTGCGCGCGGCTTCGTTCTCGAGCAGCGCGATCAGATTGCGCCACTGGCGGCGCCGCGTGTAAATCTCTTTGAGCCGTGTCGTGGCCTCGTCGTCCGTGGGCACGATTTCGAGCAAGCGCTCCAGGGGCTTGATCGCCTGGGCGTAGTTACCGAAACGGTCCACCCACAGAGCCGCGATCTCGCGCAGGATGTCGACGCGCTCGGCCAAGCTGGCCTGCTCCGAATCCGCCTTTTTGTTGAGCACGGCGATCAAGTCGTTCCACCGGCCCAACTGCTTGTACTTGTCGATCAGGTCGTCGAGGGCCTGCTTGTTGTGCGGGTCGAGCTTGAGGATGCTGTTGTAGGTGTTGATCACCATGACGTCGAGCTTGAGGCGGTCGCGATAGATCGCGACCACGTCCATCAGCCCGGCGACCTGGCCGGCGACATCTTCTTTGTCGAGCCGTGAGATGTCGTCCTTCATCATGTCGAGAAGCGCGTTCCACTTCTCGGTCCGGCGATACAGTCGACGCAGCGCGTCCCGGGCGTCGCTGGCTTCCGGGTTCGCCCGCAAAAGCTGCTTCCACGAGTCGATGGCCTTCTCGGGGTTGCCCAGCTTTTCCTCTGCCAGCTCGGCGATCTCAACCGACAGCTGACGCTTGCGATCCGCGTCATCGGCTTTCAGGCTTTTTTGCGCCTGGCGCAGAACCTGGAGCAGTTTGGCGGTCTCGTTGCGCGCAGGATAGAACTCGCGATAGAAGTCCAGAGCGGCCGGATGAGCCGGGTTGCCCTTGCGAACCCGGCGGAAGTACTCCTCGGCCGAGTCGATGTTGTCCATGCGCTTCCAATAGAGCATGGCGATTTGCAGCACCGTTCCCATGTCGCGGTCGGAGCCACGGCGGCGCTTCTGCGCCTTGAGCGCGTTGGTGTACATCATTACCAGCGCGGACCAATTCTCTTCCTTCTCGTAGACGTCCGACAGCAGGCGCAGCGCCCGGGGCTGGGCCGGATCGGCAGCGATGACCTTCTTCATGGTCTCGCCGGCCAGCTCGGCGTCGTCGAGTTTGTTCAGCGCCAGCTCCGAAATGCTGAGCAGCGCATGAATGCGTTCGTCTTTGGTGGCAGCGGCGTCGACGCGTTGGTGCAGCAGGGCCAGTAGTTCTTTGTCCCGTTCCTCGCGGCGCAACAGGCGCTCGAGCTGGACCGCCGCGTCGCGGTTGCGGGGGTCGGCTTCGAGGCTCTTGGTCAGATAGGTCTCGACTTCTTCGCACTGCCCTTTGTAGCGGGCGTACAGCTGGGCGGCTGACAGATACAGGTTGGTCGTCAGCTGCCTGTCGGTGGAGGCTTCGGCTTCCTCGATATACTTGGCGGCGAACGCCTCCCAGTGCTCGCGGAACATGCCGAGCTGGGCCAGCGCCTCTTGCACCCGCTCGTCGTCGGGCTTGATCTCGAGGACCTGGTTGAAGCACTCGACCGCGGTCTTTTCTTCGAGCATCTGGTCGGCGTAGAAGTTGCCCTTCTCGTAGAGCAACTCCGCCTTCTTCTGCCCGTCGTCACTCGCCGCCTTCAGCTCGACGTCGAATAACTTCGCCACCAACTCGAGCTCACCGCGTTCGCGCTGTGATTTGCGCGCGCGTTCGAGCGCCTTGATAGCGTCCGAGCTCTTGAGTTGATCTGGTGGCAGATCTTGAAGCGATGCCAGCGCCGCATTGTTAGCCGGATCTGTATCGAGGATTGCTAAGAACTCCTGGAACTCAGCAGCCATGTCCGCGTAGCCTTCCTGAAGACGAGCGGGGGGCACTTCTCCCCCTAGTTGAAACCCGAAGCGAGGCTTCGATGGTAGCGCTTCCGGTTCGTCCAAGACAACGCCATTGACCAGGGAATTCATTGGTTTATGTGGCCACCCGGTAGCGCCCGCGTGCAATTCAGGCTACAAGTCTGAGCCTTGACCGCGCCGCCACAACGCTCAGCCAATAGTCCGTGGCGCTACCTCCATCCGTACCGGTCGCGCATCATCCTCGGCGCCGTCCTGATCCTCGTCACGAACGTGTTCGCGCTGAGCGTGCCGTGGCTGCTAGGCAAGACGATCGACGCCCTCGGGAGCGCGTCACCGATGGACAAAATCCCTGGCCTCGTCGGGCTGATGATCGGCTTCGCCGTCATCCAGGCCGTAGTCCGGATTGGATCGCGGCTGGCGTTGTTCAACACGGCACGCGAGGCGGAGCACGACCTTCGCCGCGACCTTTTCGGCCACTTACTCCGGCTCGAGCCCAACTTCTATCAGAAGAACTCGACCGGCGACGTGATGAGCCGGCTGACCAACGATGTGCAAACCGTGCGCCTGCTGTGGGGGCCAGGCGTACTCAACATCGTGAACACGGCGTTTATCTTCACGACTGCGCTGACCTTGATGTTCTTCATCGACTGGCGCATGACCCTGTGGGCGCTGATTCCATTCCCCATGGTCATGCTGATCGGGCGCCTGTTCGGCAAACGCATCTACAAGGCGAGCCGCGGGGTGCAGAGCCAGCTTGGCAAGGTGTCGAGCGCGGTCCAAGAAGACCTCACCGGCATCAATGTAATCAAAACGTATACCCTGGAAGCGCCGCGTTACGACAACTTCGCGTGGATGTCACACACCCTGCTCCACCGCAACATGGCCCTGGTGAAGATTCGCGGGCTGCTGCTGCCAGCCTTGGGTGCCCTGGCGTCAATCGGCACCGTGGTGGTCATTTATGTAGGTGGTCGTGCATATATCGAAGGCCGCATCGGCCTGGGCCAGTTCGTGCAATTCAACGCCTATCTCGCGCTGCTGCTGTGGCCAACCATGGCTCTGGGCTGGTTGATCAGTATGTTCCAGCGTGGCTATGCCGCCTGGTCGAGGTTGACCCAGCTCATGGAGACCGAACCGGCCATCACCGATGGCCCGGGGGGCGGCGAACGGCCAAAAGACGGCAAGCGCGGCGCTCTGGAAATCCGCAACTTGTCCATCACGCTCGGCGACCGATTGGTCCTGGATGACGTTTCGTTCCAGGTTCCGGCGGGCACCCTGACCGCCATCGTCGGCCGCACCGGTTCGGGCAAATCCACCCTGGTCGCCTCCATTCCACGGCTGATCGAAATCCCGGCCGGCAGCGTGTTCCTCGACGGCAATGACGTCACCCAGCTGTCGTTGCGCGACCTGCGTCGGGCGGTGGGCTACGCGCCCCAGCAGGCATTCCTGTTCTCGACCAGCATCGCCGCCAACATCGCGTTCGGTTACGAGCTCAACGCCGATGGTGCCGAGCTCAGCGCGGACGAGCGCGACAAGCGGATGCGCGACGCCGCCGAAGCCGCCGGCCTGTCCCGAGACCTGGCAGCGTTGCCGGACGGCTTCGACACGGTGGTCGGCGAGCGCGGCATCACCCTGTCCGGTGGCCAACGCCAACGAGTCGCCCTGGCCCGAGCGCTGGCCACATCCCCAGACATCTTGATCCTCGACGATTCGTTGTCCTCGGTGGACGCAGAAACCGAACGGGAGATTCTCGGTCATCTCGACGAAGCCCTGCACGGCCGCACCGCGATCATCATTTCCCACCGAGTAGCGGCGGTAAAACGCGCGCAGCAAATCGTCGTCCTCGACGAGGGCAAGGTGGCCGAGCTGGGCACCCATGACTCGCTGCTGGCAGCCGGTGGTATTTACGCCGAGCTCTACAAGACCCAGTTCGCCAGCTTCCTGGACGAAGACGAGCCCGTCGCCGCGGAGGCCCAGCCATGAGCCAAGAACGCGGCATGGCGGCCGAGAAGGTCCTGGGCAAAGCCTATGACGCGCGCCTGTTCGGACGCATCTGGCAGTTCGTCAAACCCCACTGGAAGCTGCTGATCATCGCACTGGTGATGATGCCGATCACGGTCGGCTTCGAGATCGCCCAGCCGTACATTCTCAAGGTCGCGATCGACGACTACATCATCCAGAAGAAGCTCAACGGCCTGGAGATGGTCGCCCTGGTCTACGTGGCCCTGGTCGCCATGCAGGCCTTGTCCGGGTTCGTGCAGCTGTATTGCTTGCAGTTGCTCGGCCAACGCTCGATGCACGACTTGCGCGTGACGACGTACAAGCACGTCATCTCTCAACGCTCGTCGTTCTTCGACCGCATGCCCGTCGGCCGCCTGCTCACCCGCATGACCAACGACGTCGAGAGCATCAACGAAATGTTCGCCAGCGGTGTGGTCACGGTGATCGCCGACATCATCAAGCTGGTGCTCATCGTCACCGTGATGCTGTTCCTCAACTGGAAGCTCACGCTGATCACGTTCCTCGTGTTGCCCCTACTGATCACGGTCGTCGAATGGTCACGGCGAATCATGCGCTCGTCGTTCCGCAAGATCCGCGTCAAGCTGGCCGAGATGAACGCGTTCGTCCAGGAGCACCTCAGTGGCATCGCAGTGGTCCAGCTGTTCTGCCGCGAGAAAGCGGCCAGCGACAACTACAACAAGATCAACGGCGACTATCGCGACGCCTACCTCGGCGCGATCAAGGCCGACGCCGGCATGTACGCCATCGTCGAGGCGATCGGTGTGGTCTCGGTCGCCTGCATCGCCTACTACGCTGGCGGCGAAATCACCAAGGACGCTCTGACTGTAGGCCTGGTGATCGCGTTCATCGAGTACGTCAACAAGTTCTACGTACCGGTCAAAGACCTGTCGGCCAAGTACGCCGTGATGCAAAGCGCCATGGCCGCCACCGAACGCATCGTCGGCCTGCTCGACACTCACGAACCAGACGCGGCCAGCGATGGCTCGGCGCCCGCTCCCGCCGCCGAGACCAAGACCGCCATCGCGTTCGAGGATGTGCACTTCAGCTATCGCGCCAACGAGCCGGTGTTGCGCGGTGTGAACTTCGCGCTCGACCGCGGAAAGACCATCGCGGTGGTCGGAGCCACCGGCTCGGGCAAGTCGACCATCATCAAGTTGCTCACCCGGTTGTACGAGCTGGACAGTGGTCGCGTTTCGATCAATGGCGCGGACCTGTACGGGGTGGACGTCGCGGATCTGCGCAAGCGCATCACCGTGGTGTCGCAGGATGTGTGCCTGTTCTCGGGCACGGTCAAAGAGAACGTGCGCTTGGGCAACCCGGACGCGACCGACGAGATGATCGAGACCGCCCTCGCCGGCGTCGGCGCGGATCGCATGCTCAGCCGCCGCGGCTCGACCATGGACGAGCAGGTTTCGGAACGGGGAGAGAACTTCTCCGCAGGTGAACGCCAGTTAATTGCGTTTGCCAGGGCACTAGTTCGAGATCCAGAGATACTCGTGCTGGACGAGGCCACCGCCCATGTCGACCCAGAAGCTGAGGCGTGGATCGAAGACGGCCTCAAACGGCTGATGAAGGGACGGACGACGTTGGTGATCGCACACCGCCTGTCGACCATTCGCAGCGCTGATCGCATCCTGGTCATCGACCACGGACAGGTGGTCGAGAGTGGGACCCACGACGAGTTATTGAAGGCCGACGGTCTGTACGCGAAACTCGAGCGTACGTTCTCTCGGACCCATTAGCGACGTTCGGGAAAACCCGTTTCCCTGCTATGATCGGGCGACGTGGCTAAAGACCTAGAAGCGCTGAAGATCGAGAATCTCGAGCTCAGACGCAGACTCGACGAGCAAGGACGCGATGTCAGACGTGGACTCGCGCGCATGGTCGAGTCGATGGCGGACGGGTTGATCCTCACGGACCCGAACAGCGCCGAGGTGCTGATCAACCCCGCGGCGCGCCGCCTGCTCAACGTCGCTGCCGATGTCGAAGTCACCACCCAGTTCCTCAAGGACACCCTGGGCTTCTATCCGTTCGACCTCGCCGCGCCTCGGCCGGGCAGCCTCACCCCGCCGGCACCGATTCGCGAGCAACTCACCGTCGCCGGCAAGACCCTGCACTCGATCGTGTCACCGGTGCTCGAACCCGACGGTGCCCTCGTCGGTGTCGTCGTCGTGTTGCGCGACATGACCGAGTCCCACGAGCTGGCGCGACGCCAAAACGAATTCATGTCGGTGGTGTCCCATGAGCTGCGCACGCCACTAACGTCGATCACTGGTGCCCTGGACATCGTACTGGGCGGCGTCGCCGGCCGCCTGTCCGAGAAGCAGCAGCGCTATCTCGACATGGCACGCGAGTCGTGCACGCGGCTCAACATGATCGTCGACGACCTACTGGACGTCGCGCGCTCCGAGGCGGGTCGAATGCCGATTCGGTTCACCCCACTGGAGCTGGATGAGCTCAGCCAGGACGTGGCCGAGCGCTACCGTGTCGGCGCCGAGGCAAAAAAGATCAACATGATCGTTACCGCCGAGGCGCGCAACATCCGCATCCTCGGCGATCCGGATCGCCTCACCCAGGTTCTCAACAACCTGTTGTCCAACGCCATCAAGTTCACCCCGGTCGGCGGCAT
>SPJJ01052853.1_pt1 | contig 11483 bp, 8 predicted proteins | sample 3741741 | NCBI WGS metagenome assembly SPJJ01 (sample SAMN10925908, study PRJNA522277) | cold seep metagenome | isolation source: Elba SIP-enriched marine methane seep metagenome, extraction at timepoint T1 | place: Italy: coast of Elba, Mediterranean Sea | collected 2014-05 | reverse complement strand
CTGCTTGCGCACGTCGCGCAGAGCGTCGTCAATTACGTCGTCGGTGAGCTCTGCGACTCCCGAGAGCTTCTGTTTTGCGGCACGAAACCCTTTGCCTAAGGTCTCAAACATGTCGCCTCTCCTATAAACCCGGGTAATTCAAGCATTCCATATTGGACCGGGCGCTGCTTTTCCAAGTATTCGATGCAACTTGCCTCATCCGCCCCAGAGGGTCAAGCGCTGGTCCGGCGACGGCACCATTTGGGCTCGTGCCGCGAGTGACACAAAGACACCGCGGTGAATGGGTTACTATGGAAATCGTGAGGGTGGTGGCGTCAAACAATGCCTTCGTGTACGACGAGTTGGGGGGCTCTGGGTTCCAGCTGGTAAACGCGGAATCTACGATTGTCAGCTCGGGGGACGAAGCGTTCGCCGCGGTGGAGCAGCAGCGACCGGATCTATTGGTCGTGGATGCAGACCTGCCGGGCATGGACGGCTACACCGTCTGCAAAAAGGTCAAGGAGCATCCCGAGCTCAAGGTGGTGCGAGTCATCCTGGTGCTCCAGGGCTCGATTTCGTCCAAGGAGCTCAAACGCTTGGCCGATTCGGGCTGCGACGACGTCGTGGTGTATCGCGTTCCCGGCGACACCCTGTATCACCAGGCAGCGCGCTTGCTCGGCCTGCCCGATCCGTCTCTCGCCCAGCCGGTTACGCTCAAGGTCGCTATCGAGGGCGCCGACGCGGAGCCGATCAGCGCTCACGCGACGAAGCTGTCGACCACCAGTGTCGACCTGCTGCTCAAACGCGACCTCGACGAGGGCGCCAGCTTGCGCCTGAGCTTGGGTCGCGAAGGTGGCTCGCCGGCAGTCGAAGTCAGCGGTACCGTCGCCCGCGTCGTCGCCGACAGCGCCACCGGCTCCAACCTCGCCACGGTGGCGTTCGACGACTTGAGTGTGCGCACCCGCGCCCAGCTCGCCGATCTCGCCCTGTGGGACGCCAAGACCCTGCCGGCCGGAGTGCGAATCAGCCTGCGCGGCTCGTTCGACGAGAAGACCGACTTTTCCGGGATTCAGTTCAACGGCAGTGAGAACGTCATCTTCGACACCTCGGGCCTCACTCTGATCAACTCCTGGGGCGCGCGCCAATGGATCATGTTCCTGCGTTCGGTCCCCCAGGATGTCGGGTTCTGTTTCGTCAACACATCCCCCGTGTTCATCAAGCACTGCAACATGGTCGTAGACATGCTGGGACGCGGCAGCGTGCTGTCGTTTGCAGCGCCGTACACCTGCCGCGCGTGCGAACGTGAAAACGAGCGCATCTTGCAAGTGTCGTCGATCTCCAAGGCGATCATGGAAGAGCCACCCGAGTTCCGCTGCCCCAGCTGTGGCGGTCTCGAAGAATTCGACGAAGTGCCTTCGCGCTATTTCGCGTTCCTCAATCTGAAGTAGCGCAGCGGCTGGGCACATCGAACGTGGTCACCCGCAGGTGGCCCGAGCGAGAGATGTCGACGGTGACCGAGCCGTGTACATCGGTTCGGAGCACCTGTGCGCCACCACTCCGCCAGCGAGCCATGACCTCGGCCGAGGGAAAACCAAAACGATTGGCCAGCCCGCAAGAGACCACCGCGAACTCCGGGGCCACCGCGCGCACGAACGCCGCCGTCGATGACGTCGGGCTACCGTGGTGCGGGACCTTGACGACGTCCGCGCGCAGGCCACCGGCGTCTACCAGTTGCGTTTCCGCGGCGACTTCCACATCTCCTGCGAACAACACTCGGCGCCCCGCAAACTCCACCGCCACCGTCAGCGAGTTGTCGTTGGCGCTCAGGGTCGGGTCGGCAGCGGCAACCGTTGCGCCGGCAAACTTCGGGTGCAGGGTGCGAACCACGACGCCCGCCCGGTCGCGGCTGAGCCCGAGCGCCGGATGCACCACCCGCGTGCCCTTGCGCCGCAACAGATCGATGAGCCGAGCGTATGGACCTAGCGAGTCTGCCCCGGGCGGCGGTCTTGCGACCCATAGCTCGGAGATCGGAACCACACGGGCCAACGCGTACAACCCCATGAAGTGATCGGGATGGGGATGGGACACGATCACCAGATCGAGGCGTCGCACCCGCCGGTGCTGTAAGTAGCGCAGCACGGCGCCGCTGCCCGGCTCGGCCGCTCTACGCAAGCGGCTGCGACTGGACTCGCCGGGGCGCGGTAGCACGAAGGGTCTGCCCCCGGCATCGACCAGCCAGGTCGCGCCCCCCGGCAACTCGATGACCGCCGCATCGCCCTGCCCGACATCGAGAAACACGACGCGCAGGTGAGACCGCCGGGCCGGCTGCACATAGCTGGTGATCAACCACGATGACGCCACACTGACCACAGCGACCACGGCGACGGCAGCACAAGTTCGGGGCCGCAGCCAACGCCGGCGCCAGGCCACCGCCGCCAGCCACGCCGCGGCGATCGCGCACAGCTCCCACCAGCGGGGCGCGGGGACGTGCCAGGCCGGCAGCCACGCGGCAAACCCGGCGGCTAACTCAGCGATGGCCCAGGCGAACACGATAGCCACGTCGATCAGCGGTCCACCCGCCCCGGGAATACACAGATCGAGCACCACGCCGAAAAGGCCGACGGGCAACACGACCAACTCCGCCAGCGGAACCACGACGATGTTGGCCAACACGCCGGCTGGCGCGACCGTGTGAAAGGTAACAGCGGTGAACGGCAAGGTCGCCAGGGTGGCCCACATAGACGCCCGGCCTAGGTCGACCACGTAGTTGAGCACGCGCCGCCAACGCACCGGCGAGCGCGAGCCACGATCCGTGAACACGAGCACCAGAGTCGTGGTCGCGGCGAAGGATAGTTGGAACCCGGGATCGAACAGCGTCGATGGATTGATCGCGAGCAAGCCGATCGCGGCGACTGCCAACACGTCGACCAAGCGTACCCGCCGGGCAGTGACCAGTCCGAACAGCACGAGCAGGGTCACCGCGAGCGCGCGCAACGTGGACACGCGGCCCCCGGTAACCAGCGCGAACACAATGGCACCCGATGCCGAAGCCAATGCGGCCGCGCGCACCGGCGACACGAACACCACCAGCGAAGGAACAAGGCCCCAGAGCCTGCGCGTGGCGACGAACAACAGCATTGCGACCACCGCCAGGTGAAGCCCGCTGACCGCTAGCACGTGAGACACACCGGCATCGCGAAACGCAGCGGCCACATCGTCATCGAGGGCGCCCCGGTCTCCCAACACCATCGCCCGCACGACCGCTCGGCCGTGCACCGGGCCGCCACGACGATTCACCCGGGCCACCGACGCGCGCTGCAAGCGGGCTGGTAGGCGCCACGCCGACGGCTGCGCCGCCGCAGCCACAACGGTCACGCGATCGGCGACCGCCGACATGCGCAGGTCGGCGCCGCGGCTGCGCAACCAGCGCGCCCAATCGATGGCGCCCGGCACCCGGTAACCACGGGCCGAGCGCAGCCGGCCCACGACGCGCACGCGATCGCCGGGAAGCACCGCCGGCGGGGCCTGACCGAGAGCATTGACCAGCACGCGCACACCGCCGGGCCCGCGCACCACGAACTGGCGACTGCCCGGCCGGTCGAGAATCGGCCCGCTGACGACGCCGACGACCTGAGCTCCGCCACGAGTGTCCACGAGCGGGGCGCACTGGCCACGTATCGAACCCGCGCCTCGATCTGCGACACCGAGCCGCAAAGCCCCCAACATCATGACCATCGCCAGGGTTCTCATCAGGCGGGCCCGGGCCGATGCCAGCGGGGCCACCCACAAGATCGCGACGACCACTGCCGGGCCGACCAGGCCTAGCGATGCGCCGGAAACCGCCGAGGCCAGCCATATGCCCACGCCAAACGCGATGGCGAGGGGAGCGGCGCGAAGCCGATAGCCAGGTGCAGACACGGCCAAGATTTCGGAATCGCGGCCAAAGAGTTGCGCGGAAACGTTGACTGAGGGTCCCCAACCGATAAAATGTCTTAAATCTTCGAGGGGTTACGTTTGAGGGAACGAATTGTGGCTAAGCCCGAACACCTTCGCATTGGTCTGGGTATGGCCCGGCGAGCTGTCTGTGGTGTCAGCATGAGCGCAACACGATGGCTCGTTGCGGGCACGATTGCGCTCGGCGGCGTCGCGGCGCCATCACTGGCGAGCGCCGGAACCATCACCGGCAAGGTCTTGTTGCCAAAAGAAAAACAGGAACCGCCAGTGCGCAGCCAGGGCTTCGTGATGCGCAAGGCGAACCCGATCATGCCCACCCGGCCGTACGATCTGCGGCCGCACATGGTCGTGGTCCTGTCCGGGGAAATCCCCGACGAGGCAAAGACGCCGCCGACCCAACCCGCCGTGTACCCACTGGTCGGTGAATCCTTCGCCAGCCCGGTGTTCGCGGTTCAGGTCGGCCGAACGGTGCGCCTGCTCAACAAGGGGCGCAACAGCCCTCACCTGCGTTCCAAACAGATCAAAGACGTGGGACAGAAGTGTAGCCCGCTGAACCCGGACGTGAACTGCGACGTCAAGCTGACCACCAAATGGCAGGTCGTCGACGTTACTGCCCAGGGCAACCCGCATTTGCACGGCCGCATCGTCGCCGTGCCCCACGGCCTGTTCTCGACCATCGACAAGAACGGCAACTACAAGATCGCAAACGTCCCCGCCGGCACCTGGAAGGTGCGCATCCGCTACGGCGGCAAATTCCTCGGGGAAACGGAAGTCACCGTGCCCAAACGTCGTGGCCGCCGCGACCGGCCGGTCAAGGCTCCCACCTATCAGCTGCCCAACGACATCAAGCCGAAGTCCGGGAAGTAGGAGCCACGCGTGTTCTTTTCCAAGATCTGGTTCTTCATAGTCGCTGTCGCCGCCGTGGTCGCACTCACGATCGCGCTGACCATGCCTCGCCCGTCCGGCCGTGCCGCAATCCAACGCGAAGCGCCTCAGCTGGTCAAAGCGTGCAGCTTCACCAACATCCTGTTGCAGACCAACGCCCGCGCCCGCATCGACATAACCGATAGCTTCTCCCGCGCGACCGGACTGTCCAAAGCGGTTCAGAAGGCCGCGGCCGAGACCAAGGTCTCCGCCCAGAACAACAGCGAGATTAAACAGGCCGTGCGCCGGGCGATCACCCAGCTCGAAAAGCGCAAGGTCCCCGGCGATTTGATCCCGGACTTCGTGCACGTCGTGGATGCCAACGGACGTATCCTCGCAAGAGAGGGCAAACAGGCCGAGACCAAGCTGTATGGCAAGCACCACCTGTCCGGGCACTTTGCGGTGGACGAAGCATTGCTCGGCTACATTCGCGACGATCTGTGGGTCGTCGAGAAGAACAAGCGGGTCGAGCTGTACCGGGTGTCAGTCGCGCCGGTCGTGCGCCGGGGTGAAATCGACAAGCTCGTCGGCGCTATCGTGTTGGGCCATGAGCTCGACGTGAACTTCGCCAAGGACCTTGCCGGCAAGCTGAACATCGACGTCAACTTCTACGCGTCCGGCCGAAAAGTCGCATACAGCACCGCTGTCGATGTCGATTCCGACGTGGCCGCGTCATTCGACGCCGCCAAGTGGGACGGCAAGCTCAGCGAAGACTGCGCCAAGAGCACACCGTTTACCTCCAAGGACGGCAAGGACACCTACGCCGTGTTGCTCGCTCGCCTGCCGGGCGAAGCCGGTCAACGGCAGAAGGCGTACTTCTCGATCTACCTGAAGCGCGCGCCCGAGCTCGGCTTCTCCGGAACCCTGGGCAAGGTCAAGAAGGGCGACCTGTCGTTCAGCAAGTTCCCGTGGATCATCGTCATCCTGCTGTTCCTGCTCGCGGTGGGCGGCGGCTTGTTCCTGATGATCTGGGAGTCGGATCTACCACTGCGCCGGTTGTCGGCAGACGCGGTAGCCATGGCCAAGGGCGAGAACGACCGCCTCAGCGAAGACAAGCACAAGGGCAAGTTCGGATCGATCGCCCGGTCGATCAATATCCAACTGGACAAGCTTGCCCGAGAGAGCAAGGCCGCGAAGAAGGATCTCGACCAACTTCTCGGCCCGGCGCCGGATGGTGGCTTGGCGCTCAAGGGCGGCTTCGACTCCAGTGCCGGCATGGGCATAGGCATCGACGACGACGGGCCGATGTTTGCGCCGCCACCGCCACCGCCCGAGTTCGCGGCCACCAACGCTCCAGCCCCACCGTCACCGCCGCCGCGACCACCAGCACCGCCAGCACCGCCGCCCACGCCACCGAGCGCGCCTGCGTCCGCATCGCCGTTCGATCTCGATCTGCCGCCGCCGCCGCCATCGATGGCCCCGGAGCCGCCGGCATCGCCGACGGACCAACAGATCAACCCGACGCCGGTATCGCTGCCGACGCCACCGGCCCCGCCCAAGGTGGAGGCCCCTGCCCCGCCCGCGCTACCCGTGGAACGGCCGCCCCGAGCGCCGACGCCGCCACCGCTGCCGCCATCGTCCGCACCGATGACCATCGACGACGACATTTTGGCGCCCGAGCCAGATACGAACCCGGCGAAGGCCAAGCCCAAGCGAATGCCGAGCGACTTCGACGCCCCGACCCGCGTCGCAGGGCCCTCGGAGGCACTGCTCAGTCAGAGTGCGGACGACGACAACGCCGAGTTCCGCAAGGTGTTCGATGACTTCGTGGCCATGAAGGTCCAGTGTGGCGAATCCACGACCTCTCTCACCTACGAGAAGTTCGCCAAGAAGCTGACCAAGAACCGCGACACCCTGATGGCCAAGCACAAATGCAAGTCGGTGCGGTTCCAGGTCTACGAGAAGAACGGCAAGGCCGCGTTGAAGGCCACGCCGGTCAAATCCTGACAGCTCGCTCCAACCGCTACACCCGGTGACTCTCGGTGAGGATGATCACCTCACCGATCACCGGCCAACGCGCTACGAACCTGGCGCCGCCCTCTGGTGAGTCCGTCGCCGTGATACTGCCGCCGTGGTCGCTCACGATGCGATGAACGATGGCAAGACCGAGGCCAGTTCCGCCCTTGAGCTGCTTGGTCGTGAAGTACGGGGTGAACAACTTGGGGCGAAGCGCGGGTTTGATACCCGGGCCGTTGTCGTCGAAGGTCATCTCGACCATGCCGCTGTCCGCTGAAAACCGCGTGGTGATGACGATGTGTCCGTCCTTGGCGTCGGCCAGGGCGTCGCGAGCGTTCTCCACCAGGTTGAGAATGACCTGGGACAGCTGGTCCTTGTCAGCCTGAATCTCCGGCAGGGTTTCGTCGAGCTCCTTGGTGATGTGTACCGTGCCCTCGTACAGCGACAGCGTCTGCTGGATCAGCTCGTTCAGATCCAGCGGTTTGATCTGCGGCTTGGGCATGCGCGCGAACTCGGAAAACTCGGACACGATGCGCTTGAGCCGCGCGGTCTCCTCCAACACCGTCGACGTGGTCTCGTCGAACGTCTCCTCGAAGGAGGGGTGCTTCTTGTCCCACGTCTTGCGCAGAGTCTCTACCGACATCTGAATAGGTGTGAGCGGATTCTTGATCTCGTGGGCGAGCCTGCGCGCGATCTCCTGCCAGGCCGCGATGCGCTCGGCGATGACCAGACGATCTTTGGATGTGCGCAGGTCCTCCATCATCGTGTTGAGCGCATCCGCGACGGCACCGATCTCGTCACGGGTTCGCACTTCCACGCGGTGCTCGAGATCGCCGCGCGCCGCGGCAACGGCACCGTCTACCAACTTGTCGAGGTTGCGCGTCATCCGCCGGGCGACGATGAAGCCGAGCAGCAGGGTGACGAGCAACGCCGCCCCCGACAACACGATGGCGAGCATCGACATCTTCTTGAGGATGCTGGCCAGCTGGGCATCGGAAATCAGCACCTCGACCCAGGCCACCGGCTTGCCGGCCGGCCCTGCCAGCGGGATTCGGATCGGCGGCGACGACGAGTACTCCTGGTCCCACGACTCGGCTGCGGCACGAGCACTTGCCCCTTGGCGTCGACGATGCGCGCGTCGATGGTATTGGGCAGGCGGAACGCCTCGAGTAGCTCTGCGCTGACCTTCCGCCCGCCGACGATCGTCAGGTGGTAGCCGGCGGCGTTGACCCGCTGGGCCGACTCGACGACGAACACGTTCTCCAGCTTGGTTTTGCTCTTGCCCTTCATCGTGGGCTCGCTCATGTAGTACGGCTTGCCCTTGAGCCGGCGGGCGCGATCACGCAGCTTCGGATACTCCTGACCGATGAGCGAAAACCCCGAGTGGGGGGCGACCAGCACGTTGGTCGCACCGCGTTCGTCCACCACGAACAGCACGTCGAGCAAGCGCAGCTTGTCTACGAACAGCTGGCCGTAGTCGGCGAGCTCATCCAGGGTGCCGGTGGTGACCTGGCCGCGGTTCTTTTCCAGGTTGGCGACGAAGCGACCGACGAACGGCGACTTGGGACTCGCCAGCCCCTTGACGGTTTTGCGCACGTCACTTTCGCGGCGTTGGATCTCGCGCTTCACAGTTCGCTCGGTCGCGTCGCGCAGGCGCTTGTATTCGCCCTTGTAGCTCGACGACACCAGCTCGCGAATGGTCAGCGCGGCCGCAACGATTGGAATCAGTGCGGCGAGCAGGAACCACAGAGTGAAGCGCCAGCGCAAGCCCATGGCTGGCTAGCGACCTCCCCGGGACCGCCGCGGGCTGCCGTACAGATACATGTCCGCAAGCGAGGGCATGGTGAGGGAATCGAAGCCGACCCCACGTATGTTGCTGCGATGGTGCATGCGAACCGCGCGATGAAAGAGTGGAACGACTGGCAGCCGCTTTGCAAACGCCGCCAGGGTCTGGTTGATCGTCATGCGCACTTTTGCCCAGCGCACCCTCATCCACGGATCATTGCCCACGGCGAACGCGGCGGCAACAGCCAACAGCGGCGACGCTGCCGGCGGCGCGAGCTGGCCGATGTACATGTCGGTCTGGCCGCTGCGCACCCGCTTGGCAAACACTGCCGGCGCCAGCTCGGAGATGTACGCACTCACGCCCAGGCGCATCAGCGCGTAGACAACCTTCTGGGCGATGCGTTTGTCATCGAGGCGCGACGAGTCGACGATGAGCTCCAGATTGGCACCGGCGGTAGACGGCGCCCGGGCCAGAGAAGCGCGGGCTGCGCCCAGGTTGGCTCCCACCTGGGTCGGCGACAGGTTCGGCCCGCCGCCATCCCTGGCCACCGGGTAGACACACGGAGCCACGCGCTCGCGCTTCCCCGCGTAGACGAATGCCCGCCGGCTCAGCGCCATCGATAGCGCGTGGCGGAAGTGGCGACTCGCCGTGATCGCCTGATTGCGTTTGCCGAAGCCCACGTAGACCAACAGTGTCGCGGGGCCCTGAACGTTGAGGGTGCGATACATGGGCACGTGTCCTTTGTACGGACTCGGGCCGCGATACGAGGTGTGGCTACGTCCGGTTTCGTAAGCCAGCGCTTCTTGGTCCTTGACGTACCAGCGCAGCCTCAGCTGACTCAGATACGGACGACCGGCGAAGTGCTGTTCCCAGGCGGTCAACGTCACCCGCTTCTTGCCGCGATTGATCCAGCGCAGTTTGAACGGGCCCGTACCGATCGGCCGCCGCGAGCTCGGCGCCCGACCACGCCGCGTGATCGCGGTACCGGTGGCGGCCAACAGGGTCGCGATGTTGGGTGTACGCCGGCGCAATGACAGCACGACGGCATCACGCGCGCTACGCACCCCCTTCACCGGTGGCAGCAGCCAGCGCGCCCGGGCCAGCACACGGCGTAGCGATCGCGCGACGATGCTGGGAGTCAGCCGCGCCTTGTCGTGAAACAGCACGCCTTTGCGCAAGCTGATCGTAACCTCGCGCCCATCGGCGGACACGACCGGCAACCGAGCGGCCAGGTGAGGCCGAACCGGCCCCGTTCCGGTGTTTTTGTAGAGGGTGTCGAACACCAACACCGACAGGTTGACGTCCGCATGACTGCGCGCAGCGATCGGGTCGAAGGTGGACGGCTCACTCAGCAGCGAACCGCGGAGCACACCGTGATAACTGGGTCGCGTCTCGCCATGGGCCGCCTGGCTGAGCGATGCGCTGACCAGCAGCGCTAGCACCACCCTGCACATCATCGATTCAGCGTCCATACGCCCACCGAGGTAGCGCCGAGCAAACGCACGACCGCGACGGCATCGCGATCGCCATCGCCATCGATGTCACCCGCAGCAACCGCGACCACACCGCCCACGAACGAACGACGGTACGCGCGTTTACCACCGCTGTACACGGTCACGCGGTCCTTCATCCCGGGGGCGGCGATCCACGAGGTCACGACCTCCGGCTCACCGTCGTTGTCGATGTCCGCCACCGTCCACGCCGTGCCGACACCACGCAGCCGTAACTCGCTCGTCGGCTGTTTCTTACACTCCTCGTCCTTGCGCCCGCACTCTTTGGTGAAGCGGACGAAGAACGTGCCGTTCGTCGCGACCCGACCGAACGCATCCAGCTTGCGCCCCTGAGAATCGACCATGTTGCCGATGCAACGGGCGGAGTAGTAGCGCTTGGGCATGCTCGGGCGCTTCATATCCGCCGGCCACACGGTGCGGTTGCGCAGATAGTAGTTACGCCCCGAGGACAGCTCGGCACGAACGTTGGCGCACAACGGGAAGCCGTCGAACCGAGACAGCTCGACCAGTGCGCCGTTCTTCCATTCGAGCGCCACGCCCTTGGCGTAACGGCTCGAGCGCACCAGAATCTCCGGTTCCTCGTCTTTGTCGATGTTCGCGACGATCAGAGCGCCGACCGGATCCCGCGGCGCAATGGTCGCCTTGGGCCCGGACATGGCAAACCGAGCCGCGACCCGCCATGTGTTGCGAGTGAACAGCCGACCTCCGCGGCGATAGCGGCGTACGTTCAGCTTGAGCACGACGAGCTCACGGGTGGTGAGAGCGATCAGCTCCGCGGCTTTGTTGTCGCCGTCCACATCTGCAACGGTGACCGCGAGCACCGGCGCCTTGAGCCGCAACGGCGCTACGCGTTTGGTCGCCCAGCGCACCTTCACCGGTTTCGGCGGCGTGCGTTTGGGCTCGAGACTGGCGCTCGCTGCATCGAGCTCCGCCATCATGCGTTGCCACATGGCCTCGAGAGGATGTGTCTTGTCGGCGGCGGGCTGTGCAATCGCCTGCACCGGTACGACCAGGGCCACGGTCAACGCGAGCCATGTCAGAGAGCGCCCTACCATTTACGGTGTCGTCGCCGGCTTGTTCGGCGCTCGGGCCTTGTCGTTCTTGGGCGACGTGGACTTGGACTTGGACTTGTCACCGTCCTCGTCATCGTCGTCGTACTCATCGGTGACGAACTCGTCTTCGCGATCCTGACCGGGCGCGATAGCGACTTCGGTCGGCTCGCTGCCCTTGACGAACACCTCCATGCGGCTGGTCTTGCGCGCCGCTCCTTTGGCGGCGAGCTTGCCCGACTCTTTGTCGATGCGCGCGGTGACGATGTTGCTCGGGCGGTCAAAGCGCTTGCCGATGCGATTGCCTGCGCCGCGCTCGCGCAG
>SPJJ01049505.1_pt1 | contig 11500 bp, 9 predicted proteins | sample 3741741 | NCBI WGS metagenome assembly SPJJ01 (sample SAMN10925908, study PRJNA522277) | cold seep metagenome | isolation source: Elba SIP-enriched marine methane seep metagenome, extraction at timepoint T1 | place: Italy: coast of Elba, Mediterranean Sea | collected 2014-05 | reverse complement strand
TCCGGCAGGGCAAGGTGCTCTACCTGGGAGTCAGCAACTTCGCGGCCTGGCAGACGATGAAGGCCCTCGGTCTGGCCCAACAGCACGGCCTGGGCCGCCTCGTCTGCCTGCAGCCGATGTACAACGCCGTCAAGCGCCAAGCCGAGGTGGAGATCTTGCCGATGGCCGCCGCCGAACGTCTCGGTGTCTTCAGCTACAGCCCGCTCGCGGGTGGTCTGCTGAGTGGCAAGTACGGCTCCGGAGCGCGCCCTGCCGAGGCACGACTGAGCACCAATGCGATGTACCAGACGAGGTACGGCGCGCCCGAGTATTACGAGGCCGCAGAGCGCCTCGCGGCCATAGCCACGGAGCGAGGCGTGCACCCGGCCGCGCTCGCTGTGGCGTGGGTCGCAGCCCATCCCGCGGTGACCGCTCCTTTGGTGGGTGCGCGCAACCTTGAGCAGCTCGACGCTGTGCTCGGGGCAAGTAGCATTGACATGGACGATGCGCTCTATGCAGAGATCGCCGCGTTGTGGCCCGCCCCACCCCCTGCCACGGATCGCAACGAAGAGCGTAGCGCTCATAACTACGGAGCCCGATGAACGCGGCGCCACGACTACAGCTGGAGTACTCGCCGGGGTGGGTGCTGCTCAGCGCTTATGTCGCAATGCTATCGTTCTTGGCCGCGCTGCTCGAGGTCTCTCAACTGCACCCGCTGATTTTTGAGCCGCCCTACACTGCGACGACGCTGTGGGCGGGCCTGTTGATGATCGTGGTGCTGTGGTTCGTCACGCACCAGGTTGTGCTGTTGGTGCTGCGCTTGCTCCTTTGGCCCATGGGCACACCAGGAAGGTTTGAGCTCAGCGAGACCGGTGTGCAGCTGAAGCTGGGGCGAGCGCAACACAGGTTGGCGTGGTCAGACATCAGCGCCATTCATACGAGTGAAGACGTCTTGGACTTCGACAGCGCCTCAGGCACCCATGCCGGGGCCCGGGCGCTCGCAAAGGCGGGCGCCAGCATCGCCGCGAAGCAGTGGCGGCTGACCTTCGTGAGCAGTGAGCACGGCGATATCACGATCAGCAGCCAAGGTTTTCGGCGCCCCATACGCCGGGCAGAGCCGAAGATCCGCGACTGGCTGCAGGCCCATCGCAGGGTTACGCTCGGCGCCTTGGCCGAGCCGCAAGCAAAATTGACAAGCTGAGCCCGTGGGTCGCTGCCAAGGCCTGCTGTGCGTGGCTGTGCGCTGTGGCCCGACCACACAGGCCGTGCTGAGCGCCCAGCCTAGGGGCATCCCAGTCGGCGTTTCTCCGTCTACTCAAGATGTAGGCAATCAGCCACACTCAACCACATGCGTACCGTCAGACCAGGATCGTCGCAGGCCCCTGTCATCGCTGAAGCCGAGGGGCCGAAGCCGCAGAGCGTACAGACCAAGCCCAGCGCTCCCGAGCTCCTGACACCTGAGGCTCCCGCCGCCAAGGGCGCGTCGCCCCTGACCGGTACCGAGCTGTCTAAGACAGGCCCTGGTGTCGCCCAACGCGTGGTCGGCTGCGTGGCCCGCCTGTCCCCCTCGGTCGCCGCGGCGGCGGTGGGCGCAGGCCTGACTGCGGTCGTGCTGGGCACGCCCGTGCATGCCCAAGAGCAAAGCGCGGTCTCAAATTACGAGTCACCGGTTTCGGGCTCGATTCTGCAGCCCGGTTCAAGGAGCGTGGCAGACGATCAGGGCCTCTTTTCGGGCACCCGCATTGCGCAGCCCGCCAGCGACGATGTGCGCGTAGACCCGGACGCCGTCGTGCAAGACCCGGGCGCGGTCATGACGGGGGTGAACTCCACCAGCGGCGCGGCGGAGATCCGACGGATCATCAATCAGCGCCTCGACGCACCGCGCACCGCGGAGGCCGTCGCGGCCAAGCTGGCGGAGCTATACGGCCCCTACACCCCAAGCAACTCCGAAGCGAACCGGCAGGCGATCATTGAAAACCTGCGATGGATAGCCGGCATTGGGGTTCGCTACGACAACGGTCGAGCGGGAGACGGCGAGATCACCACGCACTCTCCGAACAGCACTCTGTCCAATCGCTCCGGGGTTTGCCGCGATACCCACACCGCCGCCGCCGCCGTGCTCGCATCCTTGATGAACGCGCGTCAGGAGGGCGGACGATGGGTCCCGGGCTCACCCACGGGCCGTGAAGGGGACGTGCAAACGGCCGGGTTTGCGACCGCCAATGAAAACCACGCCTTCTTGGTCTATCGAAACCCGGCCAGCGGCGGCTGGGACGCGCTGGAGTACGGCAAGAGCTACCGCCTCGACGCGCCCACAGCGGCGGAGGCGGTGCGGGCCCTACCCAATCATATCCCCGGCTATCACGTGTACCGCGTCACGGGCTGGGATAGCGCGCCCGTCATCTCAAGCCGCAACGCGGTGGACGCGGCCGCAGCGCGCAGCTTCTTCTCGGACGACCCCGGCGTGGGCGAGGCTGGCGAAGTACGTGCCATCGGCGGCGCGGACATGGCCCGCCTGACCGCCTTCATCACTCCCGAGCTATCGGTCAGCGGTGAGCTCCGTGAAAGCTCGCTTGCAGATACGCTGCAAGGCGGCATCAAGCTCAACTACCACAAGGACTTCAAGGACCCGAACGGTCAGGGGCACGTGCGCTACGCCGGCGGCGTATACACCAGCGCCCATGAGATCAGCGATACCGGGCGCCGCAGCGAGGCCGACCGCGAGTCCGTGCGCACCTACGTCTTCGCGCTACAGTATGACTCTCGCTACGAGTCGAATACCCGAGAGATCTTGGGCGAGCGCCTCGGCTGGCGCTACGGCTACGACATGGACATGATGGTGGGCATCCCCTTGGGTCCCGACGGCGTTGTGCTGGGCGCCTTGCACGATTACTCAAAGGCCGACGTGGGCGTGGAAGGCGCACTGGTGGGGCGCGAGCGCCTCAGCCCGGCCCTCACCCTGGATTGGGCCGTCCAGGCCCGCTACGAGCTCGACGTGCTCCGGGCGGGCACCGAGCTGATGACCTCCGAGGGCAGCAGCTTCGACTCCTTTGGAGCGGACGCCCTGCGCACGGACTTCGCCTTGGCCCTTACCCACCGAGGCGACTCCGGTCTCATCACGCGCTTTGAGGCCGGCGGCACCCAACACCTGGCAAGCCCGCTTGACCCCCAGGTCTCACCCCAGGGCTCCCACTACGCGGTCATGTCCCTCGCACCCGAGGATGGCAAGTTTGATTTCGGCGTGCTCGCACGTGGCCGGCAGCTCGACGGACAGTTCATCCCCATGGATTCCTTGGGCGTGGCCTTTCGTATGAACCCCACCGAGAACTCGAGCTTCGGCGTGTCTGTGGACAGCGTCTTCCCCGACGGTGATGTGCACAAGATCGGCGACAACCTGCAGATCATGGGCAACTTCAGCATCAAGTTCTGACACGTCTAGGCAGGACGCGCGGCGACCGCTAGTTCACCGCGATCAGCTGCACATCAAAGACCAGCATGCCGTAGGGCTTGCGCCGCCCCTGGTAGGCCAGCGGTTCAGGGACCCAGAAGCGAAAGTGTTCGCCGACCTGCATCAACTGCAAGCCCTCTTGCCACCCCGGGATGACCGCGCTGAGCGGCAGGGTGGCGGGCTCGCCCTTTGTACGAGAGCTGTCGAACATCTGTCCGTCGGTGGTCCAGCCCGTGTAATGCACCGTGACCTTGTCGGCGGCGCCGGGACGTTGGCCTGACTGGGCCTTTTTGAGCACCACGTAGGCCAGCCCGCTGCTCGTCTTGAGCGCCGTATCGGGGGCAGCCGCTACGTCCGCGGGTGCCCCGACGCCACGGACCAGGCCGACCAACTGCACGTCGTACACCACGGGTCCCTCGCTGCCCTGCTCCGCCAATGCCTGAGGGATCCACAGGCGCACCCTCGCCCCCGTGGAGATGAGCTGCAGTCCTTCCGCCAGCCCCGAAAAGAGCTGCTGAACCGTGCCCTTCGCGGGCCGGCCCATCTTCGAGGTGCTGAAGATCGCGGAGCCATCAGCATTCCACCCGCTGTAGTGGATCTCGACCTCATCTCTGGGGCCCGGCTTGCCCTGGCCATCGCCAGGCTGAAGGATCTTGTAAGCCAGCTTGCTTGGGGTCCGGACCGCATCAGCCGGCGGGCCCTTAAAGTCCTCAGGGCTGGGGCCGTTGGAGGCCGGGACCTCCGAGGGCTTCGTGCCAGCACCCTCGTCCGCCTTTGGGCAGGCCAAGAGAAGCGCGGGCACAGTCAGAGCGATCAGCCATCGAGCGTGGAGCATCACCGGCCACGGTAGCGGATGCAGCCCGCAGGGCCCAGACAAAGAAAGTCCTTCAGGTGCGCGGGCCCGCGCGCTCTTGGGGCAAAGACATGCACGAGATTGATGGCCCCAAAACACGACGCTCCACAGGCTTGCCGCGCCCTCCCTCGCGCACCCCGGGCTGGATTATCAGCCCGCTCCACCACCCTCGTCTGAACGGCCACACCATCAAGGTGTGCACCGACGCGCAGAGGCCCAGACGCACACAGCCGGTTCGAAAGCGGTCGTTCGCCGGCACGCAATCAAGGTCCACAGCCTCACAATGAACCGACAAAACCCCTGTGTTATATCGTATTTAATTCTCTCCCTCACCCCACCCATCTACGCCGAGTCCCCTGAGGCCATGGCTCAAATTGCCCAGGGGCGCTGCCAGCCCCTGTTCGGCGCCGCCAACCCGCCCGTGACGATCGAGCCCTTGCTCCTGGGCGTTCACGCGGTCACCCACGACCGGTATCAAAGATTCTCGCTGGGCATTCAGGGTGGAGGCGCTGCAAAGTGCTTCGACTCTCTGCCGATCAGAGCTATCTCAGCGGCTGGCCGTGGGGCCTTTCTTTGTGCGATCGAGGGCCCAAGAGTCCTGTGGTCGAAGTCTCCTGGATTGCTGCCAAGGCCTGGTGCCGAGCCCAGCGTGAGCATCTGCCGACCACCGATGAGTGGGAGTATGCCGCGAGGGCGGAGACCAAGCGACGAGATGCTCGCCGGCACCCCGAGTACAGCAAACTCATCTTGAGCTGGTATGAGCGGCCCGCAAACCGCTTCAATGACGTTGGCTGCACCTTCAAGAACGACTCTTGCAGATCTCGCCGATGGACTTCTCTCATTCGAACATCATCAGCGTATTCGACCAAGAGGGGGTCTTGGCGCATCAGCAGGAGGGTCTGTCGGTGAATAACGCCCAGACGGTGCAAGCCATCATCAAGCTCGCAGCGTCGGGCGGTTGAGCGGGTCGGCGGGGGTCAGCTGGACTTGATGTCGCCGCGCGCGAAGATCGAGGCCACGTAGTTGAGCACATCGGTGGCCGACTCTTCGTTGTAACCGAAGTTGCGGATCATGCGCTCCTTGACGACGTCGATCTTCTTTTGGGTCTCGCGGTCCACAACGTTGGAGATGAGGGTGGACAGCTTGATAGTGTCCTTTTGGTCCTCGAAGAGCTTGGCCTCGAGGGCCTTGTGTAGCCGCTCATTGGTCCTGAAGTCGAAGACCTTGCCCTCGATGGCCAGCGCGCCGATGTAGTTCATGATCTCCCGGCGGAAGTCGTCCTTGCGGCTCTCCGGGATGTCGATCTTCTCCTCGATCGACCGCATCAAGCGCTCATCCGGCTCCTCGTCCTGCCCGGTGTACTTGTTCTTCACCTTCTCGCGCTGGGTATAGGCCTTCACGTTATCGATGTAATTGGCGCAGAGCTTCTGCACCGCCTCTTCATCGGCCGAGATGGCGCGCTGGACCTCGTTCTTGACGATGTCCTCGTACTCCAGCTTCACGACGGCGATGGCCTCGCGGAACTTCTTTTTGTCATCGTCATTGGTGATGAGGCTGTGGTTTCGCAACCCAGCTTCCAACTCGTTGAGCAGCAAGAAGGGGTTGAGGTGCCCCTCCGACTTCTCACTCACCAAGGCGTTGCTGATCTTGTCCTGCACGTAGCGCGGAGAGATGCCGTCCATGCCCTCACGGACCGTCTCCTTGCGCAGCTCCTTGACGTTGTCTTCGGTATAACCGGGCAAGCTCTTGCCGTTGTAGAGCTTCATCTTCTGCAAGATGGTCAGGTTGTGCTTCTTCGGCTCCTCGAGGCGCGTGAGCACCGCCCACATCGCGGCCACCTCAAGAGTATGCGGCGCGACATGCTTCTTGATGCGCTTGGGGCTGTAGTCCTTGACGTAGATCCGGATCTCTTCGTCCAGGCGCGTAATGTACGGGATGTCGATCTTCACCGTACGGTCACGCAGCGCCTCCATGAACTCGTTGTTCAGCAGCTTTTGATACTCGGCCTCGTTGGTGTGGCCGATGATCACCTCGTCGATGTCCGTCTGAGCGAACTTCTTCGGTTTGATCTTGTGCTCCTGCGATGCCGAAAGCAGGTCGTACAAGAAGGCGACGTCCAGCTTGAGCACCTCGATGAACTCGATGATGCCTCGGTTGGCGATGTTGAACTCGCCGTCGAAGTTGAAGGCCCGCGGGTCTGAGTCGGACCCAAACTCCGCGATCTTGCGGTAGTTGATGTCCCCGGACAGCTCCGTGGAGTCCTGGTTCTTCTCGTCCTTGGGCTGGAAGGTGCCGATGCCGACGCGGTCCTTTTCCGACAGCAGCAGGCGCTTCACGGTCACGTGATTCATCACCTTGGACCAGTCACCACCGTAGTGAGCGAGCAGCTCCCGGTAGATGAAGCGCGAGGCGGGATCGGGCTCGCCCGACATCTGAATGGGATACTTGAGGCTCTGGGGCACCCCCAGCTCCTCAAGCACTTTGCCACGCCAGTCCTCAGGGATGAGCTTGAGCGGGTCCTCGTTCATAGGGCTGGGAAAGACGTTGGCCCCGGCCATGTGTTTGAGCTCGTCCGGCAGGCGCCACTCGAAGGTGTACAGCGCGCCCTCCGGAGTGCGGCTGTAGTGCTCCAGTCCCTTCTTCAAGACACGCGCGATCGTGGACTTCGCCGACCCGACGGGCCCGTGCAGCAACAGCACGCGCTTTTCGGTGCCGTATCCATGGGCCGCCGCCTTGAAGACGTTGACCAAGCGCATCAGCGCGATGTCGAGCCCAAAGACCGCGTCCTTGCCGTTATTCGACTCGTCCGCAAAGAACGGGTAGCGCACCAGCTTCTTACGGCTGTCGATGTACTCCTCACGCCCGTGGGAGACGATCATGTCGTAGACCCGTTGATAGGCGGAGCGGATCACCCCCGGGTTCTTGCGCACGATGTCGAGGTACTCGTCGAAGGAGCCCTCCCAGTGGAGCTCCTTGTACTCATCGATATTCTGGAGCTTGGCGATGTCGGCCACAGTCACGGACATGGGCGGCACGCTACCCCCATCCGAAGCCCAAAGAAACCACCCCCCGGGAGGGCCCCCAGCGCTCAGTACTTTGCCAGGCTGCCCGCGGTGCGCGCCCGGCCCACCGCGAAGCGGAACCACAGCAAAGCCAGCGGGATAGCGATCGCCGCGAATCCGGCCAAAAAGCGCATCGAGTCCATAAAAGCCGGCATCTCGGCCCCTGTGAGCAGGGCCAAGCGCATCGCGCGCAGCGTGTGGGTCATCGGCAGCCAGTCGGCCATGCCCTGCACCCAGATGGGGAATATCTCCTTGGGATAGAGGATGCCCGACAACAGCCAGCTCAGCCCGGCGATAGCCCCGGTGATGGGGTCTCCCTGTTTGAAGAGCACGATGAAGCCGGCGGCGAAGATTCCGAGCGCCAGCGTCGCCAAGATGGTCAGCAGCAGGACCGCCAGGGCCCCCGGCCAGGCCTCCCAATGCAACCTCTGTTGCTCAAGAAGCAGACTGCCGAAGCCAAGGAAGGTGCCCATGCGCACGGTAGTAAAGGCCAAGGTGTACATGGAGGAGCCCGCCACCACGGCCGCGACCGGGGTGCGGGTGGCCAGCATGGCCTCCAATGTGCCGGTCATCTGAGCTTGGCGTATGGACTGGGCCAACATGCGCAGCGCGGCGTCCAGGTAGCTCGAAAACGCCAACCCGATGAGTACAAAACCAAAGTAGTGCCCACCATAGTCTCCGAGGGAGGCGATTCCGCCCTCCACTCTGCGCATCATGATCGACAGAAAGAAGAAGGTGATACAGACCGACATGACGCTCGCGATCTGAAAGATGAATTGCAGCCGATAGCTGGCTGCGATCTTTGCGTCCCGGCGCAGGAACTCAAACATCAGGCGCAGCGTACTCACGAGTTCTGCCCCAGGACGCTCGCCAGGGCGCCCTCCTCGGCTTCGGCTTCAGCGCGAAACGCCTCCGCCACCTCGGCCTGCACCTGTTCAAAACGCCCTTCGCAGGCCACCTTGCCACCCGCGAGCAATACCACACGATCCGCTATCGCCTGCGCCTCGTGAAGATCGTGGGTAGCAAAGAGCACCGCCCGCCCCTGGCGGTCGACGATCAGCTCGCGCACCATGCGCCGCACCTGCTCTGAGCGACCCGGATCCAGGGCCCGCGTGGCCTCATCGAAGACCAGCACCGGCGGATCCGCGAGCATGCCGCGCGCCAAGGCCACCCGCTGGCGCTGTCCCGCCGACAGGTCAGAGAAGCGGCGGTCCAGCAGATCACCCAGGGCGAGCAGCTGTGCCACCCAGGTGAGGCGGTCCTTGCGCTCCGCCCCCTTGAGGCCCTCCAGCGCGGCAAAGAACCGCAGGTTGTCCTGCACGCTGAGGCGCCAAAAGAAGCTGCGCTCCTCGGTCAGCACATAACCCACGCGGGCTCGGCCTGCCTCGGGGCGCTGCACCACGTCCGTGCCGTGCACCAGCACTCGCCCAGAGCTCGCGCTGACCAAGCCGGCCAGGACCTTCAAGAGGGTCGTCTTGCCCGCGCCGTTGGGACCGAGCACCGCGACCAACTCACCTGCGTGGGCGTGCAGGTCCACGCCCGCGAGCGCACACACCTTGGGGCCCGGGCGCCAAGGGCCCCGCCACCCGCGAAGGCCGCGGGACCGCGCGTAGTCCTTGGTGAGGGCCTGGATCTGGACAGCGGGTTGTGGCGGCGGCGTCACAGGGGCTGTTCGGGGTTGAAGGGCTCTGTCTCGCTGGGAGGCTCGGGGGTCAACGGGCGCCCGGGGACCACCACCGGCTCTACCCGCGGCAGGGTCGGGGGCGGTGGAGCGCGCGGCACGGGCTCCAGCGCCGGCAAGCTGGCCGGCGGCAGTCCTCGACGCGAGCGCTCGGCGGCCCGTACGCACTCCCGGTCGGGGCAGTAGTAGTGAGAGCCGTCCTCTCGCCGGACCTTGAATAGGGCGTCCGTCTTGACGGGCTGAAAGGCGGCGCGCAGTGCGTCCGGACCGGGATTACAGATCGGCGTCGGCGGCAGCCCGGGCTTTCGGTCCGTGCGATAGGGGTTCTTGGGCCGGGTGAGCCCCAGCCGGGTGCCGTAGGCCTCGCTCGTGGGGTGGTCCAGCGGGACCCCCTTGTCGAGGCGATTGTACAGCATGGCAGAGTAGACCCGCTTTTCACGCTCCGGCACCTGAGCGGTCTGAATCAAGGAGGCGACCCGGACGACATCAAAGAGCGGACGCTTCTGCTCGACCTTGAGGGGCGCGCTGAAGTCTTCGAATCTCTTCAGTAGAACCTCGATCAGGGTCTTCGCCGACAGGCCCTTGGGCACGGTGTAGATGTCGGGCAGCAAAAAGCCCTCCAAGCTGCTCAGCCCAGGTCCGAAGCGCGCCAGCAGCTCAGGGTCCTCGAGGGTGGCGGTGAGCGCCTGTGCGTCGCCCAGCCCCTGCTTTACAAGCACGGCGACGACATCCTCGGCCGTATCGCCAGGGTCGATGCCAACGGTGTGCGTCATGACATTGCCCTGCTCCATCTGAGAGACTTGCAGCAGCAGGCTCATCTCGGAGGACAACGAGTACTCGCCCGGTATGAGCGTGCTCGGAGCTCTGAGGTCCTCGGCGTATAGCGACAGCCAGCCGTCGTCACGGACCAGCTTGGTATCTACAAGTTGTCCAACAACTTGCTTAAACTCCGGCTGCTCCGGCACCACGATGACCTGCTGCACCAGCTCGCCGGATGAGGGCCGCTCCAACGCTCGCTCCAGACGGTCGACGGCGACCATGAACGCCCCGAGCGCGACGAGGCATGCGAGGCTAGTGATGAGGATCGCAATACGCACGGGCCCTGAGGATCCTTGGACGCCCTGACCCCTAGGTCAACTTCCAGGTACGGGTGCTCAATCTCGGGGCAGCCCGGAGAAGTCCTTGAGCAAGGGGTCCTTGTTGGCCTTCTTCCAAAACTCGCGGCGGGCGTAGAACAGCCGGGTGCGAACCGTCGCGACCCGGACTCCGACCACCTCAGCGACCTGCTCCTGAGGTAAGCCCTGAAGATCATTTAGGATGAACACTGTCCTCTTCTTGGCAGGCAGCGTCTCTAGGATGGCGTAGACCCGGGCCAACACCTCTTGGGACTCCGCCGCGCGGGCTGGATCTCCCGCCAAACTGTCATCAACGACCTCCGGGATCTTCCAGTCGGCGCCGTAATCGGTGGGCCGGCTCTTGCGTCGCCGTAGATGGTGATACCCGACATGCAGGGCCACCCGCGCGATCCAAGAGGACAGCTTCGAGCGGCCCTCAAAGGACCCCAGGGAGCGAAAGACCTCGACGAAGGCGGACTGCACAACGTCCTCCAGCTCTGGATCTCCCGGCATGAGGTGGCTGAGCACCCCGTAAACGAGTGCTCGATAGCGCGTGAAGATCTCGGTGAAGGCGGACTCGTCCCCACTGCGCCAGCGGCGCAGAAGCTCGAGGCCCTCCGCATCCGAGGCCGGTGCGGCTGCTTCTCGGCGCAGCCTGCGCCGAGCCACCGATGCCCATGATTCTTTCAGCGCCAATGCCCCCGCTTCGATACTCACTCGGCCCGCAGTCGGGTGAGGCCATCGCCTCCGAGCAGTCCCCTCATCAGCCTATCGTCCACCGACAACAAAAGTTGAGCACCCCCGGGCCCGGCAGATTGAGCCCCAGTGTTACCCCTAGGGCACCGGCCCCCGCCCCGGCCTAGTCGGGCACTCTGGGACGCGTTAGGGGTGGGCCTGGTATGGGGGCACCGCAATCCTTCGGCCGGTACGAACTCGTGAGCATCGCCGGCTCCGGAGGCATGGCCCAGGTTCACCTCGCGCGGCAGCTTGGTCCAGAGGGCTTTGTGAAGCCGTGTGTGCTCAAGCGCATCGCCGCCCAGCACAATAACGACCCAGAGATTCGCCGCATGTTCTTGGAGGAGGCGCGCATCAGCGCCCTGTTGAACCACCCGAACATCGTGCAGACCTTCGACTTCGGCGAGGTCGAAGGCCGCCCCTATCTCGCGATGGAGCTGGTCGACGGCGTGAACCTCGCCCAGCTGTGCCGCGCCCTGGCCAAGGAGGAGCGCTGGCTGCCCCTGCAGCCCACCGTCGAGATCATCGGCGCCGTGCTCGATGCCTTGGACTATGCGCACAACCTGACGGATCTGCAGCACACCCCCCTGCATCTCGTGCATCGCGACGTCAGCCCCCAGAACACCC
>SPJJ01027032.1_pt1 | contig 11517 bp, 13 predicted proteins | sample 3741741 | NCBI WGS metagenome assembly SPJJ01 (sample SAMN10925908, study PRJNA522277) | cold seep metagenome | isolation source: Elba SIP-enriched marine methane seep metagenome, extraction at timepoint T1 | place: Italy: coast of Elba, Mediterranean Sea | collected 2014-05 | reverse complement strand
TGTGCTTTCGCTGCGTTGATCACACCTTTGACCGTCGCAATGCCTGATACACCCAATACTGTACAGATATCTGCACCTGCTGCGTAGAATGGAGTGGCTTCATACTCGCCCGCATCCATTGTTTTCAGGTCTACCAGAATCAAGTGCTCTGGAAAACGTGCTCTCATTGCTTCAACCAGTGCAACACCATTGTGTTTGATGCATGGTGTGCCAATTTCAAAGATGTCTACATAAGGCGCTACTTGGTCAGCCAACGCGATTGTTGCATCGAAATCTAATGAATCTAAAGCCATTTGAATTAATGGTGTTGCCATCTTATACGCTCCGTTTTTCAATTATTGTTTGTAAAATTATTCCAGTCAACGGCAAACTGTAATCATTCGTGAACAGAATGTCAATTTACCGTCCTAAGCATCTACTAATATTGTTAAAATGCCAATCTCAAAAGCAAATCATACCGTTTTGTCTTGATGACGCCAAACATTGTAGCCGATTATTTGAATAAATTTTTCACAGAACTCTGCCTGCAGGGCAAAACTAACACAAACAGCCATAGAGAAACAACAGCATGAATTCGTTTTCAAACATAAATGCATTAATTATTGATATGGATGGTGTATTGTGGCACGGAAACCAAGCGCTTCCCGGACTCACAGATTTTTTTGATGCCTTGCGCGCGCATAAAATCGCTTTTGTCCTAGCCACCAATAATGCAAGTCAAACACCACAGCAATATATTTCCAAGCTCGCCAGCATGGGGGTAACGGTAGATGAACATGAAATTTTAACTTCAGCCATGGCTACGGCACATTACCTGTCTGAACAATTCACACCTGCCGAGACACGTATTTTTGTCATTGGCGAGACCGGCACCCGCACACCTTTACTAAACCTTGGCTACACCTTGACTGAAATTGACGAAATTAATGCTGACATTGTTGTGTGTGGACTAGACAAGCAATTGACCTGGAAAAAACTGGCTACGGCCGCCCTTAACCTGCAAAACGGTGCGCATTTTATCGCCACAAATGCTGACACCACCCTGCCGACTGAACAAGGCTTTGTACCAGGAAACGGGGCAACTTTAGCTGCTCTGCAACAAGCCACTGGCATACACCCTGTTATCATTGGTAAACCTGAAACAAACATGTATCAGCAAGCTCTGCGAATTTTGAATACTTCTACCGAAAATACGCTTGTAATTGGTGACCGTCTGGATACGGATATACTTGGCGCGGTAAAAAGTAACATCCCCAGCGTCATGGTATTAAGCGGTATTTCTACCCGAAAAGATATTGAAAAAGTCGATTATCAACCGAATTGGGTTATGAAGGATATCCGGGAAATCACTTCTACAATATGTGCAAAACTCAACTGACAAAATATATAACACCGGGAGTTAAGCAATGAAAAAATTTATAAATCAGACTGACAGCTTGCTGGACGAAAGTATTTTAGGCTTTGCCAAAGCGCATAGTGACATTACTAAACTCTATACCCAACCCACCTTCGTCACCCGCAACACACCCACTGCGACGGACAAAGTCGTTCTTATTTCTGGTGGTGGCTCGGGGCACGAACCCCTACACACAGGCTTTGTCGGTCAAGGCATGCTGGATGCCGCCTGCCCCGGTCAAATTTTCACCTCGCCCACCCCCGACCAAATGCTCGCCGCTGCGCAAGCTGTTGAAACAGGTGCAGGCGTATTATTTATTGTAAAAAACTACGCCGGTGATGTAATGAATTTTGAAATAGCCGCAGAAATGTTGGACTGCGTCAATGCCAGCGTCATTGTTGATGACGATGTTTCCCTGCCTAAAGACCACAGCACAGGTCGCCGTGGTGTCGCTGGCACATTGATTGTTGAAAAAATTGTCGGCGCTGCGGCTGAAACTGGCATGGATCTGGAGGCATGTAAACAACTCGGAAACAAGGTCGTGAACGCCACCGCATCAATGGGGGTTGCCCTAAGCAGTTGCACGGTACCAGCCATTGGCAAACCCACCTTTTCATTACAGGAAGATGAAATGGAAATGGGGGTGGGAATTCATGGTGAACATGGTCGAGAAACAATGAAACTGGCACCCGCCAATGACATTGTCAATCATATTGCACACATTATTGATGAAGAGCTATCGCCACAAAAAGGCCAACAAGTCTTATTACATGTGAATGGGTTTGGCGGCTCACCATTAATGGAATTGCAATTAATCTACGACCTCGCCGCACAATACTGGGAAAAACGCGGTCTCAACATTTGTCGTTCACTCGTCGGAAACTACACCACTTCGCTGGACATGGCGGGTTGCTCAATCACACTGACCCTAATGGATGAAGAAATGCTGAAACTTTGGGATGCCCCTGTCAATACTGCCGCATTGCGCTGGGGCTGTTAATTTCCCTTGGAAACACAAAAACTGCCTGCAGTGTTGCAGGCAGTCACGCTTCGCCCAAAACAGACGCTATTGCACTGATCATTAATTGCGCGGTTTTTGCCCCGGCATCAATATGCCCTATTGTCCTATCGCCTAAAAACGAAGCCCTTCCCTTGGTTGCCAACATATTACGTGTAGCTTCCACCCCTTCTGCAGCCACCTTATTGACTTCCTGCAAAACACTGGATAATTCATCCGCATCAGAAAATTGTTGCAAAGCCAGTTGCACGGGCACAAGCACATCCAGCATAGTTTTCTCCCCCACATCTGCCTTGCCACGTTTTTTTATTGAATCCACGCCATCCGCATACGCCTGAACAAAGGTCGAAAAACTCATCTCTTTATCTCGCGCCGATTTGCTCATCGTCACAAAAAAAGAACCATATAACGAACCAGAGGCTCCACCCACCGTCGACATCAATGTCATGCCGATTTTTTGCCAGGCACTTGACCAGTCCATTTCAGCTAATTCATTTGAGACCTTATTGAGCGCCTCCAGGCCACGCTGCAAGTTATACACATGATCGCCATCTCCAATTTCCTGATCCAACGCCGTCACTTGCTCGGCATTGTCTGCAATAACCTGATCAATTTTTGTCAACATCTGTGGTACAAGCATCGCTGTAATCTTCATAACCGTATCATTAGATATATAATGAGTAAAAACTTGAGAATAACGCCTCAGCGATTCCCCTGTCCAGCCTTATCATTACAAATTTAGCTCATGCAAAAACACTCACTGCCCTCCTCTAAGCCACCTACCGACTATGATGTTATCTGCATCGGCATGGCCTGCTACGACGAGACCTTTTTAATAGATCAACACCCACAGGCAGATGAAAAAACCGTGGCAACAGACTATCAAAGCAGCGGTGGCGGTCCTGCAGCAAATGCCGCCATTACCGTGGCTCGGCTCGAAGGAACGTCTGCATTTGTTGGATATTTAGGAAACGATGTCTACGGTGAGCAGCACCTGCACGAATTTATTGAAAATCACGTGGATACCACTCACTTAGTGCGTGGTGATGCACCCACCGCCCTCTCAGTCATTCTCGTCAAACCCGATGGTAAAAGAGCCTTGGTCAGTTACAAAGGAGATCGCCAACCCTTGACTAAACAAGCCATCCAAGCCAGTAATTTATCGGCTAGATGTGCCTTGTTTGACGGCCACGAACCGCATCTTTCCCCTGTCTTGGCCGAATATTTCCGTCAACATGACATTCCCACTGTCCTGGATGCCGGGTCAGTTCATGACGGCACTCTGGCATTATTGGATAAAGTTGATTACCTGGTGTGTTCACAAAAATTTGCTAAACAATATGCGCAAACCGAAAACAAAGCATTACAACAATTAGCTGAAATCGCCAAAACCGTCATTATCACCCTCGGTGAGCACGGCCTTATCTGGAAACGCGGACAATCCTCGGGCAACCTGCCCGCCTATTCCATCAATGCTGTAGACACCACCGGTGCGGGCGACGCATTTCACGGTGCATTCGCAATGGCGGTTGCTCAACAGATGGGCTGGCAGGATAGCCTGCAATTTGCCAGCGCAACGGCTGCATTATGTTGCCAAAAAACAGGCGCCAGACAAGGCTTACCTAGCAAACAGGACGTAGAAAAGTTTATGTCTGTAACAACACTCTAAACTTTAATCTATTCCAAATGCGCATAAGCAGGCAAGGTTTGAATGCGGTCATCCTGTAAAGGCTGACCTATTGTGAAGTGATACAGACTTTGCAGGCTGGTATCCTGTATGCCCAGCGCCTTATGAACTTCATCATCAAAGAAGCAACCAATCCCCGTACCACGGAACCCTGCCGCTTCAGCTTCCAGATAAAGCACCTGGCCAATCAGCCCGCTTTCCCAAAACAAACGCCGGTAATGCCAGACATTTTCATCCAGGGCAGCATCAAACTCTGCCAACATACCCAGGCTAAAAGCACCATCCGAGGCAATCGCCTGAAAACAGGACAGCGATTTTGCAATATTCCTCAAGTCATTTAAATGCAAGGCATACAAGCCTGTAACCTCATCCTGTGCCTGCCACAAAAAATCGCTATCCAGCTTTTCTTTCAACACTTCCATGCCCTGTTTAGAGCGCGGCAAACAATACAGACCCGGCGCCAGACCTTCTACTTTATGTATAAACAGGAATAAATGAATAGCAGGCGGCCAGCACCAACAGTTGAGTGGCGCTTTATGAAGATCTCGCGTCGCATTAATAATGGCATTGAACTTTGCCAGCGGCATGGGCTCAGCGCCGCGGCTAAAGTGTTGCGCACTGCGCCGGGTACGTATCAATTCGGCCAATAACTGCTGATTATCACTGCCTGATTCAGTAAACGCTTCGCCCTTAAATGCTTTTTTCGGTAATTCAATCTCTGCCGGTTTTCGGGTAATCTGAGCCACTTCATCAATCACTTTCCAGTGATACATATGATAAGCCTTCAACGATTGTGCCTTTCCCTGCCACACGACATCTTCCAGCGCGGCCATTAATGGCTCGACTGATAGTGGTGACACATCTTCTGCCTGATAGCGGATCCGACACAGCCAGTCGGGCGCTTCTTCTTCGCGTTTAACAAAATGATCCGTATTGTCCAGTCCCAGTACGGTCGCCAGTTGCGGGTCACTGATGTTATTGATTAATTCTACCTTCCACCCCAATGTGGCCGCCGCATAACTCAGCGCCCCCAACGCATGACCGGCATCATGCTGACAATAACGAAAGGCACGCTCGCCATATTTCCAGGCCTCACGCCAATGCACCGAACTCAGTGCGATAAACACCTCACCCGATAAAGTGGGTGCATTAAACTTCGCACGTTGTTCCAATTCATGCGCATACACCTGATAATGATAAACACCGGCAGGCAAGCTCGCCTCATCAAAATTGATTACATACGCTTCAGAAGGATGCAGGTTACCACTAGACGGATTACAGCGTAGCGCCCAACGATCTGGGCCGAATTCCTTCCAGGCCGACAACCCGAATGACAATTCAAGCAACAACCCCAGGTTATCACGCGTCATGACCCTTGGCGCAACCGTCACCCCAAGTTTAAACTGTTGCCAGCTTAGCGCCGGCTTTCGCCCAGGCGTTGGCAGACTCAATACAGGACAGCCTTCAAAACGACGAAAAGGATCAGGCTGATCATCCCAGTCCAATGTTTCAGGCCCTTTTGAATAGGCTTGAAAAGTATGTTTGGTACGCTGATGATAGGCAAGGACAGCAGATTTACTCATGCGCGACTCATGGCCAGGTCATCTGTATAACAGCCGATGGGACGTCCAAGATTTAAATCCTGGTCTTCAAAACGCACCAAAAATACATTTTTGTCGGGTGTCTCTTCTACATAGCCTCGCATCACAATCACCCCGCGCGCACCTCGTGTAGCAAGCAAATCCCCCACCAGGTTGTCCGGCATGGAACCATCGTCAACAATATCATGTGCTGCAAAAACCACATCACCCACTTCCAGATCATCTACATTCATCATCATTTTCACCCTTTGTAGCAAAACTTACAAAAAAAAATCTCATTGTTATCAAGCCACCTGATAAATCTTACACAAAAAATACACCAAGCCTTTAAAAACAACAACTTAAACAAAACAAGCCTAAATGGCATGCTGGTTGCTCAAGGTAATTACAAGATCAATGCCAAGCATATTTAGGAGAGAAATCATGATCACATTAACTGAAAACGCAATCTCTGCCGTTGGGCGATTTATTGAAGGCTCAGAAAAGCCTAAAGCAAGTCTGCGCATAGAGGTAGTCGATGGTGGATGTTCAGGTTACCAGTACGGCTTACGCCTTGAAGACGCACAGAGCAGTAATGACACCGTTCTTGAATTTGGCGCAGTCAAAGTTTTGGTTGATGAAGACAGCGTACCCATGCTGGATGGCATGACAGTGGACTTTGTCGATAGCCTGGAAGGCTCGGGATTCAAATTCACCAATCCAAATGCAGCAAAAAGCTGTGCCTGTGGCACATCATTTAATACGGCTGACGACGGTACGCCTTCTAAAACCTGTTCATAAAATTTGAGGAAATTGTAATGTGGGATTATTCAGAAAAAGTTAAAGATCATTTTTCTAACCCTAAAAATGCCGGCGCCGTGGAAGATGCCAATGCTATCGGTGAAGTCGGCTCCATCAGTTGTGGCGACGCGCTACGTCTGACTTTACGTGTAGATGAAGACAGTGAAGTCATTGAAGATGCCGGTTTCCAAACCTTTGGATGTGGCTCGGCCATCGCCTCTTCATCCGTATTAACTGAAATCATCAAAGGTAAAACCGTTGATGAAGCATTAGATGTCTCTAATCAAGATATTGCTGCAGAACTGGACGGCCTGCCACCCGAAAAAATGCACTGTTCCGTTATGGGACGCGAAGCCCTACAAGCCGCGGTGGCTAATTTCCGCGGTGAAGAGTGGAAAGACGACCATGAAGAAGGTGAGTTGATCTGTAAATGTTTTGCCATTGACGCGGTCATGATTGAAGAAATGGTCTGGGCTAACAAATTGCGCACAGTTGAAGATGTCACCAATTTCACCAAAGCGGGCGGTGGCTGTGCATCTTGCCATGAAGGTATTGAAGAAATTCTGGAACGCGTACTCAAAGAACAAGGTGAAGACTTTGATCCAACAGCTGCACCCGCAGCCCCTGTGGCCGCAGCGGAACCTGAAAAGCCGGGTGCATTGACCAACTTGCAACGCATCAAAAAAATCGAAGAAGTCCTTGAAGAGATGCGTCCTGCATTATTGGCTGATGGCGGTGATGTGGAACTGGTTGAAGTGGACGGCAACAAAGTTTTCATCAACATGAAAGGTGCCTGTAGTGGTTGCGGCATGGCGGCCATGACCATTGGCGGCATTCAGCAACGACTGATGGAAGTGATGGGTGAATACATAAAAGTTGTCCCTGCCAGTGAACTGGTCAAAATCGGAGCGTAATCATGACTGATATTTACTTGGATAATAATGCGACCACTAAAGTTGACCCAGTGGTGGTCAATGAAATGATTCCGTTCTTCACAGAACAGTTTGGCAACCCCTCTTCTATCCACAAGTTTGCTGACGGCGTAGCGCGCGCCCTTAAAAAAGCACGCAAACAGGTACAGGAACTGATCGGCGCAGAACATGACTCTGAAATCATTTTCACTTCCTGCGGAACAGAATCTGATTCGACAGCCATTCTTTCAGCGCTGAAAGCCCAACCCAACCGCAAAGAAATCATCACCACTGTTGTTGAGCACCCTGCTATTTTAAGCTTGTGCGAGCATCTGGAAAAAGACGGTTATACCATTCATCGCCTGGGTGTGAACAAAATTGGTCAGGTTGACCAGGAAGAATACGAAAAGCTGTTAACCGATGATGTGGCGATTGTCTCTATCATGTGGGCAAACAATGAAACCGGCACTATTTTTCCTGTAGAAAAAATGGCGGAAATGGCTCATGCCAAAGGCATTATGTTCCATACCGATGCGGTACAGGCAGTGGGTAAAATCCCTATGAACCTGCAAGATACCAAAATCGATATGCTCTCGATTTCCGGGCACAAGCTACATGCTCCTAAAGGCATCGGTGTATTATATTTACGCCGTGGCACACGCTTTAGACCGCTACTGCGTGGCGGCCACCAGGAGCGCGGCCGTCGTGCCGGGACAGAAAATTCAGCCTCTATTGTCGGCTTGGGAAGAGCCTGTGAGCTGGCTCAGGAACATATCGAATTTGAAAACACCCAGGTCAAAGCCATGCGTGACCGCCTGGAACGCGGCATTGTCGAACAAGTACCGCACAGTTTTATCACCGGTGATGTGGAAAACCGCCTGCCAAATACCACTGACATTGCTTTTGAATATATTGAAGGCGAAGCCATTCTGATGTTGCTGAACAAAGCCGGCATTGCCGCATCTAGCGGTTCGGCCTGTACTTCGGGGTCTCTGGAGCCTTCACATGTGATGCGTGCAATGGATATTCCGTACACAGCCGCCCACGGCACCATTCGCTTTTCTTTCTCGCGCTATAACACAATGAGTGAAGTGGATGAGGTATTAAAAGTGGTTCCAGGGATTGTCGCTTCGCTAAGAAAGCTTTCACCTTACTGGGATGGTGACAAACCGGTGGAAGATCCAGAACAAGCGTTTGCCCCCACCTACGCATAAGTCCGCTATGACCAGCCAACCACGCCATATCGTTATAGATGACACCACGCTCAGAGACGGCGAACAGTCTGCTGGAGTGGTGTTCTCGATTGATGAAAAACTGACCATTGCCAGTGGGCTGGCTGAACTGGGCGTGCCGGAACTTGAAATTGGCATTCCGGCGATGGGTAGACAAGAGCAAGAAGAAATCAATGCTATTGCGGACTTAGACTTACCCTGCCAACTGTTGGTGTGGTCGCGCATGACCGAGCATGATCTGCAACAGTGTCGTGATGTAAATGTAGATATGGTAGACATTTCCATTTCTGCATCCGACCAACATATCCGCCATAAATTGCGCAAATCGCATGCCTGGGTGTTATCGCGAATTGATTATTTTGTACGCAAGGCGCGTGATTATGGATTAAAAGTATCTGTTGGCATGGAAGACGCCTCGCGCGCCAGCCCCCATTTTCTTGCCAAGATGGCAGAAACTGCACAACAGGCAGGCGCTCAACGCATTCGTTATGCGGATACCGTAGGCATTATGGAACCATTTGGCGTGCTAGACGCAATCCGCCAATTACGCAGTCAAACCGATATGGAAATCGAAATGCATGCGCATGATGACCTGGGTTTGGCAACGGCCAATACCTTGGCTGCCGCCTTAGCGGGTGCGACCCATGTAAATACGACAGTCAATGGCCTGGGTGAACGCGCAGGTAACGCTGCTCTGGAAGAAGTTTGTGTCGGTCTACAGCAACTATACGGCATAACAACCGGAATTGATTTGCAACACTTTAGCGAACTTTCGGCCATGGTGGCACAGGCTTCTGGCGATACCATTGGCAGCCGAAAAAGTTTAATTGGCCGCGATGTTTTCAGTCATGAAGCAGGCATTCATGTCGATGGCTTGCTAAAGAACCCATTGAATTACCAGGGCATTGACCCCGCCCTGCTTGGCCGCCAGCATCAGCTGGTGCTGGGCAAACACTCTGGACGCCAAGGGGTCATCCATGCTTATCGCCAGCTGGGGATAACACTGGAAGCGCAACAGGCACAAGCCCTGCTGCTCATCGTGCGTCAGTTTGTAACGGAACACAAACGTTCACCTCAACCACAGGAATTACACCAGTTTTTACATACACTTGATGAGGGTTGTCATGAAAGATTTACCGAAACAGCCGCAGCCTGCAGAGGCTGAAGTACTAGAACACGAAGACCGTATGACGCCAAATGAAGATGACCGTTATCCCGGTTCATTCTTCAAAGTCCCTGGAGTGCCCCGCCCCGGCACCAGTTGGCACATATCTTAATAGGACAACATTATGCAGCCGCAAACTGAACGCCCCACCTTATGGCAGCAATGGTACGAAGATGTGCATTGCGTCTTCGCACGCGACCCTGCGGCCCGCAACACCATGGAGATTCTATTAACCTACCCGGGTGTACATGCTCTACTGGTTCACCGGATCTGTAATTTGTGGTGGCGTAATGGCTGGCGTATTGCGGCACGCATGCTGGCATTTGTCAGCCGTACAGTCAGCAATGTAGATATACATCCAGGTGCCACCATAGGCCGCCGACTGTTCATTGATCATGGTGCCGGTGTAGTCGTCGGTGAAACCACCCTTATCGGTGATGATGTCACGCTGTATCATGGCGTCACGTTGGGCGGTACAACCTGGAATAAGGAAAAGCGCCACCCCACATTGAAAGACAAAGTATTGATCGGAGCCGGTGCCAAGATTCTGGGTAATATCACACTGGGTGAGAGTGTACGCGTCGGCGCGAACAGCGTGGTGGTTAAAGATGTACCCCCCTGCTGTACGGTGATTGGCATTCCCGGCCGCATCATTCAGCGCAAAGGCATTAAACTGCAGTTGAATGACGGCATTGATCTGGATCATCATCTGGTGCCAGACCCGGTCGGCAAAGCGATTCAATGTCTGATTGATCGCATCGATCAACTGGAAGATCAGCAACAGAAATTTATTACACCTGCTGTATCGGAGGAAGACTGCAGTGAATGTGAAGCTGATAATGTTTGCCAGCCAGCGGCTCCAACGATCACCCCCGTGTCCACGACCAATCTGAAAAAAGTGGTAGGTTAACAATGGACTTACTCGATTTTGAAGCCATCGACCTGTATTACGATAAGGAAGACAGTGAGGACGTCCAGACACTGATTAACCAGGCGGGCAACAATTATGAAAATGGCGCGGCAGAACTGCCTTTGCTGAAAGCCTATTTACGGGCACCGGAGTCATTGAATGTACTGGTCGCCATCAACCGCTTTTATTATTACCAGCATCGGTTGGAAGAAGCGCTGTTAATCTCGGAAAAAGCCATAAACATCATTATTGCACGCCTGGACTTTCCGACAGACTGGCGCCAGTTGAGCATGCAGCATATTACCGATGCGCCCAAGGAACAACTGAGTTGGGTCAGATTGTATCTGTTTACCCTGAAATCCATTGGCTTTCTAAAACTGCGCATGCTCGAACTGGATGAAAGCCGGGAAATTTTTGAAAAACTGGTCAGCGTGGATACTGAAAATCGTATTGGCGGACAGGCCCTGCTTGACCTGGTTAGAAACTCGCAGGCGGAAGTCCGTCGCAACCAGTTTTCTGTTGCGTGAGTTTTGATGTGACCTGGATAGTGTCGTTACACGTTGAAGAATGAGGCGAAAATGTTGATTTTTGAGCACCGGAAGTTCCAGCGTACATGAGTACGTGAAAGCCGGAAGCGCAGAAAATCAGTACTTGCAAGCCATTATGCATCGTGTAACGACACTATCTAAAGAATACCCAACCCAAGAAGAGAGTACACCATGATTAACAAAGATATAAGCGAATCACTACGCATCATTATCCCGGTCGCCCTGTTTGTTTTATTGACCGTGTATTTACTGATGAGTGATTCATCTAT
>SPJJ01010702.1_pt1 | contig 11530 bp, 7 predicted proteins | sample 3741741 | NCBI WGS metagenome assembly SPJJ01 (sample SAMN10925908, study PRJNA522277) | cold seep metagenome | isolation source: Elba SIP-enriched marine methane seep metagenome, extraction at timepoint T1 | place: Italy: coast of Elba, Mediterranean Sea | collected 2014-05 | reverse complement strand
CTGCACCACCGTGGGCGAGCCTTGCCCCGTGGAGGCCTGGCCACAGAGCATCCCGCCCGGGGCGGCCACCTACTATGTCGACGCGGCGGCCACAGGCTTTGCGGACGGCAGCCAGACGGCGCCCTTCGCAGCCCTGTCCTCCGTGCCGAGCACCGCCACCGGGACCACCGTCATTGTTCTGGCTGCCGGCACCTACGCCGCCCCCAGCGCCCTGCCCCAGGCGGTGCACATGGTGGGGCGCTGCGTCAGTGATACCCAAATCAACGGATTACTCACCGTCGCGGATGAGCAAGTGACTTTGCAGAACCTTAGCTCCGGCCCCATCGTGCAGACCGGGGGGCAGCTGAGCCTATTCGGCGTCGAGGTCAATAGCCGCCGCGCCTCCTCCATACTCAGCCGTGGCGGCCGGCTGGCGGCCGATGACCTGCTCCTGACCCACCGCGGAACCGGCCCTGGGCTCAGCCTCATCGGTGCCGTCGACGCCTCGGTGCTCCGGGCCCAGGTGAGTGATGGCGGCGTTCTTGTCGACCAAGGCGCGCAACTTTCCTTACGCGACTCAGTCATCGAGGGCGCGAGAATCGGCGTGGAGTTACAAGCGGGCGCACGTGCAGGTTTGAGCCGTGTCATGGTGCGAAGCAGCCAATTCGAGGCGCTGCGCGCGAGCGACGAAGACACTGAGCTCATCGTGGATCAGGTGATCTTCGAAGGTGATGCCGAAGGCCTATCGTCCGCCGTGGTTCGTCGAGGCGGGCAGCTGTCGGGCCGTGCGCTTAGTATTCGTGGGGCCAGGGGCCGCGGCCTGCATGCGAATACAAATGCCTCTGTCGAGCTGCAAGACTTACTCGTACGAGACACAGGACCCTACGCCTCGCTGGCGCTGGGCGCCGCGCTCGACATCTCCAACGATGCGCAGGTGAACCTGACACGGGCCCACCTCGTGCGCAGCCATACCTATGGTGTGCATGTCGACGGCACCCGGTCCACTGTGTCCCTCACCGATGTCAAAGTTATTGAAACCAGAGAGCGACTCAGCGATCGCGAGCTCGGCACGGGCTTGCGAATCATCAACGACGCGACAGCGACGGCAGATCGGCTACTCGTGGAGCGCACCCACGGCCTCGGTGTCGAACTCAGAACAGGCGGCCGGATCATGGGCTCAGATGTTACTGTGCAAGACACCTTGCCTCGAGATCGAGACGGCGCGTTTGGTCGAGGTATGGAGGCCACGGCAAACTCCAGCATCGACCTTCAAAGACTGCTCATTGATGGTGCACATAATATCGCCATCCACATCCTTGACGAGGATGCCACCGCAACGCTTCGCGACCTCACCATCATCAATACCAAGCGCAGCGACTGCCGAGAGTTCTCCTGCAATACCGGCGTGGCAGATGGCCTCACAGGCTCAGTATTTGCGGACGTAGATGTTCAAGACTTCTTGATCGATAACAATGGCCAGTACGGGGTTCGGGTGCTCAGTGGTAGCCGCATAACGCTCAAGAACGGCACGATCAGTCGAAATCCCGTCGGCGCGCAGATCATCAGCGAGAACTTTGATCTGAGGCTGCTCGCCAACGGAGTTCGTTTCGCCGACAACGTCGTCAATGTGAGCGTGCTCGCGGAGCAATGAGTCATTCTCCAAACATCATGTCGCGGGTCGCTGCGCCTGGGCTAGCGCAGTGCATAGCCGTTCGGTCGCATCGTCGAGGGGGAAGTAACTCTCGATGTGCAGCTCTTCCAAGGCGGCATTCTGCGGGGCCTGAAAGACGGTCATCGTCGTAAAGAAGCCGAGCTCCAGGTCATCCTTTACAAAGCGCACGCTGAGTGCGGGCTCGGATGGGATATCAAAGTCTGCACTGCGCCAGGTCTGGGGCACGCCCTCGTAGGCGAGCAGTCTAGACAGGAGCAGGTGCAACTCATCATCCCCGGGACGGTGCAACAGCTCCCGCTGGATGCGGGCCACCATGACCCGCGCGACCCGCTCCCAGTCGAGGATGTAGGGTCGAAGGGCCTCGGGGTCGAAGAGCTGCTCCATGAGATTCAGCGATGGGGTAGCTTCGACCCCGAGCAGCGCCAACAGATCACCCGCCGCCCGGTTCATGCGCACGAGGCGGTAGTGCCGATCGAAAACCGTAAGCGGATAGGGCTCCTGCTTGGCCATGATGCGGCGTAGGGCCTCGGCGACGGGCCCCTCGTCCAGCAGCCCCCCCACCTCACCGTCAAACTGGGAGCTGAATCCCGCGGCATGCAAAAGCGCGTTCTGATCCCGCAGGGGCACATCGAGCGTTGCCGCCAACCGCAGCACCATCTCGCGGCTCGGCTTACTCCGGCCCGTCTCGATGAAGCTGATGTGCCTCGCCGATACATCGGCCGCGGAGGCCAGATCGAGCTGGCTCATGCCCCTCGTGCCCCGCCAGTGCTTGAGCAGGGCTGCGAAGACGGTGGCCTTGCTCAACCCACCCTCCGCAGGCGTTCGCCATGGCCAAGCGCGCCTTTTAAGAACGGGGCGGCGACCTTTAGATAGGTCTCGACGGCCTCCTCGTGCACCAGCAGCTTAGCCTCTTGCACCACCCGCAGATCATCACAGCCCGGCAGGGCATCGCGCAACGCGTAGGCCCCATCGATGGGGAAGAAGGGGCACCGCGCCCCCCACACCAGGAGGCTGGGCATGGTGAGTCTTGGGTGCGCCTCCTCGAGCCGGGCATCGAGCCCGCTCAGGTCGGCGTGTCGGATGTGGGCCATCGCGCCGTCGATGCCGGCGAGGAGCGCAGGCAGCGTTGCGTCGTGAAAGGGGCCATCATGCAGGCCCTCATCCACGAAGCAGCCACCAAAGCCGAAGCGGCTGGTGCGGTATGCGCGCGACGTCAACAGGGCTCGGAAGGTGGCGCCGGCCAAGGGAAGAAAGGCCGCTATCTTGAGCGCGGCGACCAGTGAGGGGGTATGATCGGGCACCTCGGTATTGGACAGCAGTAGCGCGGCCACGCGGTGGGGACGCCGCGCAGCGTGCAGCCGGCAGCCGGCGCCGCCCGAGTCGTAGCCGAGCAGCCCGTAGCGTTCGAGACTCAAGGCGTCGGTGAAGGCATCGAGGGTGGCCGCGATGTTCTGGAAGAATTCTGCGTGATGCCAACGCAGCGGCGATGCGCCCGCGCCGGGCAAGTCGATCACCAAACAACGAAAATCATCTTGCAACGCAAACGCGATGTTGCGCCAAGACGTCGAGGACAGAGGCCAGCCGTGCACCATGACAAGCGCCGGTGCGTCAGGCGGCCCAATATCGCGGTAGGACAGCGCGGTGCCGTCGAGGTCGACGGAGCGCTCAGTAAGTGCGTTGAACCAGGTCAGGGCGTCGGGACGTGCAGACATCAGATCTCCTCCATGAGTGGATGCCGGCATCATGCGCGGTCCGTGACGTACGGGCGATAACCTCGCAGGTAGGTATTGGTGCGGCGCGAGATCTGAAGGCGGCACCAACGTTGGCGCTGCGCGGCGTCGGTGAGCACGTCTGGAGCGGCCGCTAGGGCGCGGGTGCGCCGCTAGGGCGCGGGCACAGGCGTGCCACTCAGTAACCTACGTTGCGCGGGAATCGTATCGTCGGCAAAGAACAGGCTGTCAGCGCGATAAAAAGACGGCGCGCGTGGTCGCTCCGACGTCAGCACCGGGTCATTTTCGTCATCGCACTCGCGGTGCGAGGAGGACAGCGGCACTGCATCCGGGGAGAGGTTATGCACACACAGCAAGGTGCGTACGGAGTTATGCACCTGCAGAGCCCGCTCCAGCGGGAAGTTCGCCTCGGAGATATTGTCGATCACCGCGGTCTCGTGTGACCGGTCGTCGACGTAGATGCCGCCCCTCGAGACGCGATTATTGAAGACGGTCTGAAAGGGTGCAGGCCCCCACCAGTCACTCACATGGATCTTCTCGACGACATTGCCCTCGATGAGGTTCATGTGGGTGTAGTGCCCGTGCAGTGAAATATCTGCCTTGAGCCAGCTGATATTATCTCTGGAGTCCTCGGAATAGTTATAGGCGATCACATTCCCGTTGGCGCCCACGCCCAGAATCATCGAGTGGCGCAGGCGGCGGAAGTTATTGTCCTCGATCAGGCAGCCCGTAGTGTGCCGCCGAAGGTTGACGCCATAGCCGCGACCGCCGTCGCCAAAGTCGTGTGCGTCGAAGAAGTAACTTTGATGCACGGCGCACGCGAGGCTGCGGTCTACATAGATATGCGCCCAGCCCGTCTTCTCGAGCGCGACCCGAAGTAAGAAGGCGTGGGCGGTGCGGTCAAAGCTGATGGTGCCCACATGATGGTTATTGAGCAGCACTACCTTGAGATCCGCGACCCCGACGCGCTCCACGATGCCTGCGTCGCTTCGTAGCTCTAGGCGGCGTGCCAGGCCGGCCCGTAGGTACGGCTCGTTCAGGGGCCGATCCAAAGTGAGCACGTCGCCCTCGACCGCCACCACCTCGAAGACCTGCCCAATGCCGAAGGCTGCGTAACTACGCTCCCACTCTGAGGGGAACTTCACGGGGTCGTTATCAATGGAGATCTCCCCGTACACATGCGTGCTGCTGGCGAGCAGCTGCGTAACCTGGCGGGCGAGGGTCGCGGTGACGGTGAGCGCGCGCTCGCCCTTCAGCCCGCGAACCTGCTCACCCTCGTAGCTCAGGTCGGCCGCCCCGCCCCGCGCCAGGATCGCGGGTATGGCGGCGCTGAAATCCGCGTTGAGGGTAGTCTGCGCCGCGCCACGTCCGCGCAGCACCACACCATCCGTGAGCGTGATGGTCTGACGCAGCACAAAGGCTCCTGCGGGCAGCTGTACCACGCAGTGCCCGGTGGCCGAGACCTGGTCTGCGGCGCTGTGGACCGCCGCGCGCAGGTCGGCTGTAATGTCCGCACCGGGCGTGGCGCTGACGTTGACCACACAGGTGGTGGCGGTCACGACCAGATCCGGGATCTGGGTCCCCGCGAGGGCATAGTCTGCGTCGAGGTAGGTCGGCAGCTCAAAGGGCCTTTGTACAGTCACGGTCCGCTCTGCGAACGCCTCAGCCCCGTGGGTATCCTCGACCGTCAACCCAACCTTCACTTCAGCGGGGTCTAGGTATTGTAAACTCACAGCTGCGCTGGAGGTGCAGGGTACCTCGCGCATCGCCTGCCCATCTCCGGGCGAAAGCACACATTGCAGCGCGTCTTCGTCTGCATCTTCGACCTGCCACCGCACCTCCACGGACAGCGGCACAAGCCCCATGTTTGGTGTGACCTCGAAGCGCGTGATCTGGGGCGCACGATTCGCAGGGCCGGCATCGACGGGCGGTGCACCCAGGTCTGGCACTTCGGCATCGAGCGGCGTTGAAGCGGCGTCCTCGGCGCCCGCGTCAGGACCTGGCAGGCTGGCATCTTGGGTTGTGGGACCATCGCTGCACGCGGCCGCGATGGCGCAGATCAGCGTGAAGCCCACCGCCCGGCTCACTGGAAAACGCAGCGCCATGGGCCACTGTATGCGCAGCGCTCTACGCCGGCAAATCAGGCGGGCCGGGCTCACTCGTCCTGAGTCAGTGCCTGCTGCAGCCCGCGATCTATGGCCAGCGCAAACGCGGCGCGCGCCCCCTTCGTCTGCCACAGCGCGTAATCACCCGGATGCAGAGCGTGGTGCGTCTCGATGATCACGGAGGGCATCGAGGGCCTTCGCAGCATGAGCAGGCCGCGCCGATCGATGAACACCCCAGGTATCGAGTCAGCGAGGTACAGCCCCTCGTAATCCACGCCATCGTAGGCGACGAAACCTGCCTCCGTCATGGCCTTGGCGACGGCCCGCGCGAGACGAAAGCGGTCCTGCATTAGATGGCTCGCGTCATCAGAGACCAGCACGCTGAAGCCTGGCTGGGCATCGTTTTTGAGGCAGCGCTGACCCGGCTCGGGGGCATAATATTCGGCCGAGCCGCGCACATCCGCGTGCACGCTGAGCAGGGCTTGGGCCCCAAAGCGCCGGGCTGCACGCAGGCGGCTGCGATAACTCGGACCGATGGAGCTGGTCCGAGACAGCTGCACCTGCCACCGTCTTGAAGCCTTGAGACGCTGCTGCAGGTCCCGGGCAACCTCCAGCGTGAAGTCCCCCTCAGTGCCACACAGCAGGGTCTGCGCGCCCTGATTGCTGCCCACACCGTGGCCAGCGTCGATGAAGATCCGGCCCGGGGCCGCCTGCGCTGAGGCGGCGCTCAGGACAACGACGATCAAAGCTAAGTACCGACCCACCACTGCCCCTCAACAACCAGACCTCTGCGTCTTCACATTTCCTAAGGGGTCGGGCCCTAGCCACGATGGCATCGCCCGTTAAAGCTGGGGACCCTTGAGTTCAATCGGTAGGACCACTGTGAACGTGGTGCCGACGCCCACTTCACTGTCGACACGCAGCTCACCGTGGTGCTCCTGCATAATCCGGTAGCAGATCGACAGCCCCAGGCCGGTACCCACCTTGACCCCCTTGGTCGTGAACCCGGGGTCAAAAACCTTGCGCAAGTTCTCTTTCGGAATCCCGACCCCTGTGTCACGGATGGTCACATGCACCTTGTCTTCTATCCGCTGCGTGCACACGAAGATCTCGCCATGCCCCTCGATCGCCTGACGTGCATTCACAAGTAAGTTCAAGAAGACCTGATTGAGCTGGCCCGGGTAACAGGAGATCGGCGGGATCTCCCCGTAGTTCGTATGCACGGTGATGTTGTGCTTGAGCTCATGATGCAGCAGCAGCAGAGTATCCTGCAGGCCTTCTTGCAGATCTGCTTCTTGGAGTTCGGCCTCGTCCAGGCGTGCGAATGTCTTGAGGCGCTGAACGATACGAGCGACGCGGGTGCTGCCCGACTCGATCACCATCGCCGCGTCGTCCAGCACCTTGAGCATAGCGCTGAGTTTGCGATGGTCTTGGAGCAGCTGAGGCGCCTCCTCCTCAAGGATGCCCTTAATCTTTATGATCGCCCGCGACAGAGAGTCGTGAATGCTGTGAATCGCACCGATGGGCGTGTTGATCTCATGGGCAATACCGGCCACCAGCTGCCCCAATGAGGCCATCTTCTCGGACTGTACGAGCTGGGCCTGAGTCTCATGCAGCTCGTCATGAGCGCGCTGCAGCTGCTCCATGACCTCCTGCCGCTTGCGCGCCTCTTCGAGCTCCAGGCCCTGTCGACGGTTCTCCTCTTCGAGGCGCACCCGCAGCATCTCCTCAGACTTTACCCGGCGCTCCTGCTCCAAGGTCGACTCGGACAACAGTCGCACCTCTACCAGACGATGCTCGAGGTCACGGTGGGTTCGCGCGAAACTCCGCGCGAGATAGACAGACATACTCAGCAGCGAAGCCATGAAGCCATAGATATAGGCGTTGTCCATCCAGCTCTCATCAAGCCCCAGCATCTCCGGGAGCATCTGAACCAATGACATTACCACCGCGCAGAGCAGCCCGATGGCGATGATCCACATATCCTGCATTCGTCGACAGTTCGCAAGGATGACCACCCGCGCCTGCTCCAAGAGCGCGAGGCTAGAGTATAAGTAGGCCACCCACATGGGCAGCCACCAGGCCACCAATAGTAAGAGCACACCGACGGCCTGATAGACCTTCTCGGCCGAATTCCAGGGGAGGTGGGTCACCTGACGAATAAACCGCAGGCCAAAGACCGACAGGGCGAGCAGCGATACCGAAAAACCTAAGCCGCACCACAACCAGGGGGTCAGCGGCATGGGCAACATGCGAAGAATAACGAACACCGACAGTGAGGCCACGGAGAGGGTGCTCAACCCGTAGACCAAGTGCGCCTTCTGATCGCGCAGGAAGATGAAGAGCAACAAGTGAAGGCCCGCCAGCGCCACCGCGAGCCCAATGAAGAAGTAGTACAGGCGGGTGACGGAGTGTATCTCAGCCTCACGGGAGGCCCGCGCCAGGGCATCCGGCCCGAGCGAGCCGGCGAAGCCCCCCGGAAAGCCGGTCCGCGATGCGGCCTGCACCTGGGTCAGACTAAACCGCACCGCGATCACGGGGTTCACACGGTGAAAGGTCACCGTGGCGAACTCGCCCAGCAGATCCACCGTCGCCTCCTGGCCCTGCAGCGTATCTTCAATGCTGCCCAGGCTCATGACCAGGTGCCCGTCGACATAGGCCTGCATCGCACCTGCGCGCATGAAGCCCAGCGCCATAGGCTTGCCCACGAGCTCTGGATCCAACTCCAGATGCAGCCGAAACCAGCCCACACGGGAATCACTCACGGGCGCGTTGCCGTGGCGCAGCAGGCTCTCGAGCTCCAGCCAGGACGAGTCATCGAGCTCAGGCTGAGCCCAGCTCGGCTCATCCCCTGCCTGAAAACGCCAATGAGACCAGATATCTACGCGGTGCGGCGCCTTCGCAAAGTCGAAGGCAGACACGCGCACCGGCGCCGAGGGCACCTGAGCTGGCAACTGGCCCCATAGGACCGCTGACAAGAGCAGCGCCGCGGTCATGGTCGCACCATAGCAGGGATGCTCCGAGCTGGGTTCTTTAGCGCCCGACCCAGCTGCGATGCCGACTCAGAGCGCACAGGCCCCCGAGGAACGCACCAGTTGGGTCTGCACCGCACGACCATCTTCATCCACGGCTTGCACCGCATACTGCAGACCATCCTGCTCCGTAAGGACTCGCACCGTACCGCCTTGGGCATCCACCAGGCCTTGAGCCGCCCCACCCAGGGCCACCTTCGTCACGTAGAGACTGGCCCCGCCGAGTCTAGGCAGGACAGTCTGCACTACGCTGTCATGCGGTGAGCCCAAGTGGGCGGTGGAGATACCCGCGACCGCCACACGGGGTCGGCCATCGGCGGGCATGACGTGGTCCATCCACTCCTGCGACGAAGATGTATCTCGACCGTGATGGGACAGATGCAGCACATCCGCCGCAGGCAATGTATCTTGCAGATGCTGAACGTAGAAGGCCTCCACAGGGTCCGTATCGCTGCCGCCCCCCGTCAGGTCTCCGGCGAATACATAGGCAAAGGGCCCGTGCCGCAGCAGGCCCACCAGACTTCTCGCGTTCTCACCGTTGCTATCCACGGCGTGCAGCGGCCCCACGGTTCGCTCATAGCTCGAGCTCGCAGTCTGGGCGTTGGCGGCCAAGATCTGTAGGTGAGGACCGTCGGCCTGCCAGGGCAAGCTGCAGGCCGTGGCCGGCCGCGCCCACGCCTCAGGCTCGCAGCGCACGTCTGCATTTGTGCACAGGGGCACCATCGTCACGTCGGCCCGGGCGGCGCAAAGCTCCGCCATGACATTATCATTGGCGGCCTCAGTCAGGTCCGTGAGGCCCCGGTGCAGGACCTCCTGCACCTGGAGCTGCGCGATGATGTCGGGCAGCGCATCCTCGTGGTCGGCGTGATGGTGCGTCAAAACCACGTAATCAACGCGGCGATCACCAAAGAAGAGCTGCACCGCCTGCACAACGTCTGAGGCGTGCGAATCATTGCCCACATCGATCAAGATCCGAGTGCCATCCGGAAGCTGGGCCAAAGTGGCCTCACCGAGCGCAAAGCCGCCCAAGCCAAGATGCGCGATGAACAGGGCGCCAGGCTGGGGCATCAGGGGCCCGCGCTGCACGGACTGTACGCTGCAGGGCCACCCAGCATCGGGTAGCAGGCCCGCATCACGAACCAAGCCCGCATCGGCGGTGATGCACGCATCCCCAGGTGCCTCAGAGCCATCCAACTCGATGCCCGCGTCCACACGCTCCTGGCCCGCGTCTGCGGCGGGCCGAGGGTCCGTGCACGCGCTTGCGAAGATCGCCAACAGCAACAGCAAGCGCCAAAGATTGAGCCCTTGTTGTTGCACCGGCTGATTCTGCGACGCTGCCATCGAGGCGGCTGGTAAAATTGCAAATCGACTCGCAACCGGCTCAGGCCTGCCGAACGAGCATGGGGTGGGAGCACGGGGGGTGAGGGCGCTGGGAGCCTTCTTGCAGCATTGGGGGTCTTTCAGGCGCGCCCACCCTTCGTGTCTCACGTGATTATCAAACTATACCGGCACGACACCGTACAAGCCGCCCATGTCATCATCATCCAGCTCTGAGGGCTCGGGGCGCGTCTCGACCGCGCGTGGGCGAAACAGCACCTCCTTGGTATGGAAGGTCTGCGCCTCGGTCGGGAAGGTGCCCGCTTGCACCTCCTCCTTGTACTCCGCAATGGCCTTCACAGCGGCCGGTCCGAGCTGCGCGTACTGCTTAACGAACTTAGGTACGAAGTCATCGAAGAGGCCCAGCAGGTCATAGATGACCAGAACCTGGCCGTCGCACTGCACCCCCGCACCGATGCCGATGGTAGGAATGTCGAGCGCCTCGGTGATGACCCGAGACAGCTCCACGGGCACGCCCTCAAGCACGATGGCGTAGGCGCCGGCGGCCTCGAGCGCACGCGCGTCCCGCAGGATCTGCTCTGCCTGAGGCTGCTGCTTGCCTTGCACTTTGAAGCCGCCCATGGCGTGCACGGACTGGGGGGTGAGGCCGAGGTGGCCCATGACCGGGATCCCGGAGCGCACCAGCTTGTAGACCAGCTCAGCGTGCTCCTCGCCGCCTTCGATCTTCACGCTCTGCGCGCCGCCCTCTTTGAGCAGGCGTCCGGCGTTCTGCAGGCCCTGCACGGCGTCGGTCTGGTAGCTCATGAAGGGCATGTCGGCCACGATGTGAGCCCGTGGCGCGCCGCGCAAGACAGCTTTCGTATGGTAGATGATGTCGTCGACGGTGACACCGAGGGTGTCCTGTTGACCTTGGATCACCATTCCGAGGCTATCGCCGACCAGGATGACATCGGCGCCGCCTTTGTCCGCCAGCTTGGCGAACGTGGCGTCATAGGCGGTGATCATGGTGATGCGATCACCCTGCTCTTTCATGCGTCGCAGGTCGGTGATCGTGACTCTTCGGGGTGTGCTCATGGGAGACCTCACGGGGTCGACGCTTCTTAAGAAGTCACCGCCACGTCTTCAGTCGGAGTTTTAGCTTCCGGTCATTGGCATGCGCCAGTGTCCGTCTTTACCCCTAGGGTCCGACCCAGATGTGGTGTCGGCCCAAGGCTCGGGCGGAGCATCAGCGCTTCGTTACAAAAGGATTATAGTGTTGCACGCCTTTCTTCATCCTCCGAACTGCGGAGATCACTTCTTCGAGGTGGGCTTCCTTTTCGACGATGTCGATGTCGCTGGTATTGATCACCAGCAGCGAGCCGCCCGAATAATGAAAGAAGTAGTCGTTATAGGCGCGGTTCACCCGCTCCAGATAATCCAGGGTGATGGGGCGCTCCCAGCTGCGGCTGCGGCTGCGGATGCGGTCTAGCAGCACGTCCGCGCGGGCCTGCAGGTAGACCACAAGGTCTGGCTTGGGGATGCGTGGGTCGAGCAGGGTGTAGATGCGCTCGTAGAGCGCCAGCTCGGCCTCCCCAAGAGTCAAGTGCGCGAATATACGGTCCTTTTGGAACATATAGTCCGCGACGGTGGTATGCGCGAAGAGGTCGCCCTGCCGCAGCTGAAGCTGCTGCTGGT
>SPJJ01025908.1_pt1 | contig 11566 bp, 9 predicted proteins | sample 3741741 | NCBI WGS metagenome assembly SPJJ01 (sample SAMN10925908, study PRJNA522277) | cold seep metagenome | isolation source: Elba SIP-enriched marine methane seep metagenome, extraction at timepoint T1 | place: Italy: coast of Elba, Mediterranean Sea | collected 2014-05 | reverse complement strand
GATCCTCGTCGAACATCGCGACGACCAGGTTGCCAACCCCACCCGCGCTCGGCGCTACCGATCGGGTAACGATGCCGCTGACCGTTGCCATCGCCGTGGTCGTGCCAGCGTCTGGGCTGGGCTGGGTCGCGGCGTCTGGTGTAGGCGTCGTTTGCGCATCCGCTGTCGTTTGTGGACGGGCGTCGGCGGCGGACTGGGACGACGCATCCGCCTGGCCTGGTTCGTCACCGCCCTCGGAGCTGCCACAACCCGTCGCGATAACCCCCGCAAGCGCCGCGGCGCCCACTGCGCACATCAAAAAGGTTCCTCGATCCTTCATCTGTTACCTCCCTCTGAAGGGAGCAACCTAAATAAATCAAGACCGTTATGTCAAGAGTAGAAAGTTCAACTTTCTACTATCAGCCGATCGCAGCGCTGGGAGGTCCGCTAGTTGAAGCTGCGGTTGGCGATGAGTTGTCCGTTGGCGGGGTCGCGGGCCTCGACGTATTTGCCCGAGGCTTCGTTGCCGTAGATGACGATCAGGCCGCGGCGCAATTCGACCTGGACGCTGTTGAAGTATTTGGAGTGACCGACCGGACCGATGCCGACCAGGTGCTTACTCCACTTGCGTCGACCTTTGCTGGCGTTGATCGCATGCAGGGTGGCACCGGTCGAGATCGAACAGTAGGCGACGACGTACAGGGTGCGCTGGCGCTTGACCATGGCCGCGTTGCCGCAGAACCCGCTGCCGGTTAGCTTGAGCTTCCACAGTTGGCGACCGCGCGGGCCCAGTGCGCTGACGAAGCGGCCTTTGTTGCGCACGTTGGTGAACACATACGTGAACGCTCCCGGCGGTTTGTAGCGGATCGCTCCTTTGTACCAGCTGCGTTTGTTCGGCGGTCCTTTCCAGTTCCACGACATTCCCGCGAGCCAGCTGGGCACGCGGGTATGGCGCAGCAAACGACCGGATCGCGCATCGCGCAACTCGACGTAGCGACCGTTGGACTCCTGTCCGAACACGGCCAGGTGGCCGTTGTGGGCAGCGACGCGAATGTCGTTGGCGTACTGGCTGTGGTTCTGCGGGCCGAGGGCTTTGAGTTGTCGGCGCCAAAGCATGCGACCGGTTTTGGTTTCGAACGCGTAGGCTGCGCCTCCGGTCGTGCGCGCTGAATAGTGCACGGCGAACACGATGCCCGGTACCGAGGTAATCGCACCCGCGTCCGCGATCGGCGCGCGCAAGATCGTGCGCCAGCCTTTGCTACCGGGCTTTTTGAGCTCGAGCACGGCGTTGTTGAGATGTTGGCGCACGCCCAGCGTGACGACGCCGTCGCGGGTTCCGACGCGGCTCTGGTGTTGCCAGCGGTGCTTCAGATCACTCCATCGCCAGCCGGGTGGTGACTGGGCATACGCATTCGCTAGTGCGAGCTGAGCCAGCACAGTGAAGGAAGCGGCGGCAATCAGGGCGTGGCGGAGCATAGTGGTGTGTAACGGTGGGCGCGGGCGTTCGGTCTGTCTATTATGCGTCCATGAGCGACAAAGTGAATGGTCAGTGGCGGTTAGCCGCGCGCCCGTCTGGGGACCTGAAGGACACAGACCTCACGTGGCACGAAGAGCCGGTGCCGGAGCTGAAGGACGGCGAGCTGCGAGTGCGCAACGTCTACCTATCCGTCGATCCGACGAACCGAATCTGGATGACCGACGTGGAGCAGTACATGCCGCCGGTGCAGATCGGCGAGGTGATGCGTGGGGCCGCTATCGGGGTCGTCGAAGAATCCAAGAACCCCGAGTTCAGCGAGGGCGACGTGGTTCAGGGCGTGCTCGGCTGGCAGGAGTACTCGGTGACCGACGGCGCGATCCTGGTCAAGATCCCATCGGGGCTGCCGTTCCCGCTCACGGCGTATATGGGGCTGCTCGGTCATATCGGCGCGACCGCGTACTTCGGTCTGCTCGAGATCGGCGAGCCCAAAGAGGGCGAGACCGTCGTCGTGTCTGCGGCCGCCGGCGCCGTTGGTTCCATCGTCGGCCAGATCGCAAAGATCAAGGGCTGCCGGGTCGTCGGCATCGCGGGCACGGATGAGAAGTGCAAGTGGCTCACCGAAGAGCTCGGCTTCGACGCCGCGGTGAATCGGCGCAGTCCGGACTTTCGCGCCCAGTTAAAAGCCGCCTGCCCCGATGGCATCGACGTGGATTTCGAGAACGCCGGCGGTGAGATTCTGGAAACCATCCTGGGCCTGTGCAACCTCAAGGCGCGGGTCGTGCTGTGCGGATTGATCTCCCAGTACAACGCGGACACGCCGCCCCCGGGACCGAGCAACTTCCCGCTGATCTTGATGAAGCGCCTGCGCGTGGAGGGCTTCATCATCATCGACTATCAGCCCCGGTTCATGGAGGCGATCATGCAGTTGGGCCAGTGGCTCGGCCAGGGCAAGCTCAAGTATCGCGTCGACCTCAGTGAAGGCCTCAAGACGGCCCCGGCGGCTCTGAGAGACCTGTTCGCCGGCAACAACATCGGCAAGCGTCTGGTCAAGGTGTCGGACGAATGAGAAGCGCGCGACTGATCAAGGCCGGCTGGGACGACAACCTGGTCGTCGAAACGGCCGACTCGGTGACCGAGCCTCCCCGTGATTCGGTGGTGGTACGCGTCGAGGCCTGCGGTGTGTGTTACCGCGACTGCATCGATCGCGCCGGACGTTTCAAGTTCATGAAGGTGCCGGTCACCCCCGGGCACGAAGCTGTCGGCCGCATCACCGCGGTTGGCCCAGATGTCACCGAGTGGAAGGTGGGCGACCGCGTTGCCACCATGCACCGCGACTTCTGCGGCAACTGCCCGCCGTGCAAAGACGGCAACATCTCGTTGTGCGCGAGCGCCGCAGCCGTGCTCGGGTTGATCATCGATGGCGGCTACGCCACGGAGATCGTGGCGCCACAGCGCTGCTTCTTCGGCGTGCCCGACGACATTGCCGCGACCCACGCGGCGATCATGCATTGCACGTTCGGCACCGCATACCGCGGACTCACCCGGTTCGGTCGGCCCGGCGAAGGCGATTGGGTGTTGATCACCGGCGCCAACGGTGGCGTTGGCAGCGCCGCCATTCAGGTGGCCAAACGACTCGGCGCCAAGGTGATCGCGGTGGCGCGCGATGGCAGTCATAGCGAGTACCTCAGTGGCCTCGGTGCTGACCACGTGGTCATCGACGATGGTACCGGGTTTCACAAGAAACTCCCGGCGCGGGCCGATGTTGCCCTGGACTGCGTGGGCAAGCCCACCTTCAACTCGGCACTGCGATCCGTGAGGGTCGGCGGCCGACTGGTGGCCATCGGTAACATCGTGCCCGAGCGGGTTGAGCTCAATATCGGCTACATCATCACCACCGGCATCCTGGTGGCAGGCTCCAGCGGTGCTACCAGGGACGACATGGCAGCTGTGTTCCGATTGCACGAAACGGAACCGTTTCAGTTCGTTGTTCACGCCGAGCTTCCCCTGGACCGCGCAGATGATGCGCAACGCATGGTGCGCGCGGGCGGGTTGCGTGGACGAATCGTTTTAGTGCCCGAATAATCGCCGCAGCTTTGCTAAACTAGATGGCGGTGGGAGTGGTGAGTGAGAGGACGTTCGAGGTCGTTGGGGACGAGAGCTTCCCCGAGCCGATCCTCGGCACCATCGGTTACGCCGGTGAACAGGCTGCTGTGCTCGTGCTCGGCATCTCTGGACGGGTGTATCGTGTGCTGGTCGACGCGGCGCAAACCGGTGCTCGATTCGAGCAGACGCCACTGATCATCGATCCGGCGTCGGACGATCTTCACTGCAGCGCGAACTTGAGTCGCGTCGTCACCGAGGACGAGGCCGTCTCGGTCTACGACGTAGGCAGTGGTGAGCTGATCTTGCGCGTCGACGACATGAACGGCGCGGCGTTTCTGAGTCCCGACGGCCGCCAGCTGTACCTGGTCGAAGAGGACGTCACACTGGGGTTCGCTCTGGACGATCGCGCCCGCCCGCCCGAGAGGCTCAGCGGGTTTCACCGGCGCAAGGGAGCGGACTTCCTGTACGACACGCCGAGTGACGCGTGCCTTGCTCGCAACCGCGACGGCGCATTCGAGCTGGTCGTTGGCTGTTGGGGATACATGGTGTGTCGCAGCACCACCAACGAGGCCCTGCCCGGAATCAACGATGTGAAACAAGCGGCGGCGGAACGCTGGCCCAGCAACCCGGTGTTCGTGGGCCCGAGCATTCCCGGTGGCTACGTTCTGGCCAACGGCGTCGTCGTCGAGTTGCCGTCGTTGCGCATGCACGAGCTACCCGCCGAGCAGCGATCCACCGACGCCGTCGCGGTCGGCGCCGCTCCGGGCATGTTCTGCCTGGCCGGGGACGGCAGCACGCTGATCTGGGACCTGGAGGAAGATCGTCGAGAAGTTCTTCCACGGGCCCTGTTGCCGGTCTACGTGGACCGCAATACCCTGATCCACGTCACAGGCGGCCCATCGGCGCGCATCGTGACGGAATCATTCGCCTGGTAGCCGGTCCGGATTAACTCTGAACCAGGGTGGTCAGCGGCTTTGCTCACAATTTGGGTTCGCCAACGGACGACTTTCAGGATAGTTATTTCTAAAGTAGTCGGGGCAAGCGACAGGTAGATACCTGGCCGGGAGGGATACGACTAGATGGATAAGATTGCGCTCCAATTGGATGGTTCCAAGACGGAACTGAACCCCACCAATCCGCGCGTGTTTATTGGACGGGACGATCGCAGCTGCGGTCTCGTCTCGCAAAACGCGAGCATCTCGCGGCGTCACGCCGAAGTGTTCATGCAAGGCGGTGCCACCTATATCCGCGACTTGGGCTCGTCCAACGGGACGTGGGTCAATGGCGCTCCCGTCGGTGCACAACCGATCGCGCTCAGCCCTGGCCAGCAGATCTACGTCGGTCAGATGCCGTTGAGTGCCGAGTGGGTCGGCGCGGACGGCGGTCGCACGATGATGGCGATGGACATTCCTCCCGAGCTCAAAGCGCTCATGGATGCCCATCACCAAAAAGCGCTCCATGGAAACGCGGGTCCGGTGGCTCCGGTCGCGACCAGCCCATCGGCCATGCCCGTGGCCTCGGCCTCGGCTCAGTTTGCTGCGGTCGGCGCGCCTGCCAAACAAGACGGCGATATCGGCGTTGGCGGATCCGTTGCGCCCTTGCCCGCCGAGTACGTGTATCGCCGCCAGGGGTCCAACAACAACGGCGTGCTGCTCATCGCACTGCAACGCGACACGTTCTGCAACAACTCGACCATGGAAGGCTTCCTCGAGTTCACCGCAACGGACAACGAGACCGTGGCGTCGATCATCGTCGAGCTGGTCGAGGTCCACAAAAAGGGTCCGAAGAAGGGCCACGTGTGGGACCGGGTGTTGGTACGCCAGGGACCCTGGAAGACCAAGAAGGGCGATGTCCTGCCCATGCCGTTCAAGTTGCGCATTCCACCCGGCACGTCGATTTCCGGTAAGGACGTGTACTGGGAAGTTCGCGGCTACGTGGACATCAACTGGGCGTTCGACGTGTCGGCGACCAGCGCGGTCACCATGCGCAACACGGACATCGAGCGCATCCGCGACTCGTTGGGCGCGTTGGACTACCGCGTCGTCAATCTCGAGTCCGCGCCTCTGGGCCAGCGCTTCCGCTGTACCTTCCAGCCGCCCGCGCAACTGATCAAAAAGCTCAAACTCCGCGACATCATCATGACGTTCGAGTACCTGGGCACCAACATGAAGATCTTGCTCCATCTGGACAAGCGCTTCCGCTTCGACAAGAAGACCGAGTTCTTGATCGATCTCAACAAGCTTCGCCAGTCGAGCCAACAGGAGATCACCCAGCACTTCGAGCAGCAGATCGGAACCATGATGGGGTGGATCAAGGACTAGCGAGTCGCCACGCACACTGAACAGGGCGGGACCTCACAGTCCCGCCCTTTTTTTGTCAGCCGCCGATGTCGTCCGGGTCGAATGCGCGTGGCTTGGTGGGCGGTTTCGGCTTCGGCGCTGGCGCTGGTTTGGGTTTCGGTTTGGTCACGCTCGGTGGTGACGTCTTGTTCGCGCTGGGTTTGGGGCCACGACGGGCGCGCTTGCGTTCGCCCGGGCGCTTGGCACGCCGCCGGCGAGGCTGCACGCTAGTCCCAGCATCGCGCGCCGCCACTACTTCGTGGCGATATAGCAGGAGCGTGGGCGTGGCGGTCGGCTCCTGCTGAGGCTCGTCGCTGTGCGGGCGGGGCTCGTCGCTGTGCGGGCGGGGCTCGTCGCTGTGCGGGCGGGGCTCGTCGCTGTGCGGGCGGGGCACCACCAGCGGCTTCGCTGCGGGCTCGTCGTCGGCCTCGGGCTGAGCGTTGGCGACCGGTGCACTGCGCTGACTTTGCCACACGCCCAAACCGACGCCACCGAGGGCGAACATCGCGACCATCGCCACGGGTAGCATCCAGCGTCGTTTACGCCGCGGCGCTTCGGGCTCGGCCAACCACACGGTGCTGGATGTGTTGGCGTTCGGGGTTGCTGCCTCGAGAAGCTCGAGAAACTCGCGCGCGCTTTGGGGGCGCTCGGCCGGATCGACGGACAACGCGCTCATGATCGCGTTGGACCAGCCCGGGGGAAGATCCGCGCGTAGCTCCCGCACATCCCGGGGTGGAGCCGTGGCCTGCTTGTACACGAGGTCGCCCAGGGAGCTGGCTGCGTAGGGGAGGGCGCCGCCGAGAAGCTCGTAGGCGATGACCGCCAGCGCATAGATATCGGTGCGGTGATCGATGTCCTTGGCGCCCCGTGCTTGTTCGGGAGACATATAGGAAGGAGTGCCGATGACCGTGTTCGTCATCGTGCGCAGATCGCCGGCCAGCTCCGGATCCGTCAGCTTGGCGATACCGAAGTCGAGAATCTTGGTGAACAGCGGATTGGTCGGCGTCGGCGATACGAACAGGTTCGCCGGTTTGAGATCCCGGTGAATGATGCCGCGGTCGTGGGCCGCCTGAAGTCCCGAGCACACCTGGGACAGAATGATCAGGGCCGTGTCGACCGAGACGGGACCGCGCTCTCGAAGGAACTTCTCCAGGCAATCGCCCTCTAGAAATTCCATCAACATGTAGTGCGCGCCGTTGGCCAGTTGGCTGGCATCGATGATCTCGATGATGTTGGGGTGGCGGATCGCGCTCGCCGCCCGCGCCTCGGCGAGAAAGCGCTGGACGATCTGTGGAGCGTGGCTCCATTGGGGCAGCAGCAACTTGAGGGCGAGCTTGCGATTGAGCGCTTCGTTGGCGATCGCATAGACGACGCCCATGCCGCCCTCGCCGAGCTTGTCGCTCACCACGTAGCCGCCGAATACCCGCTCACCGATGGAAAGGTTGGGAGAACTGTTCATGATGGGAGCGTTATCGGCGGCTGTCCGGGACAGTTGCTCGGTGTTCATGAATCTCAGTAGATGTTTCATTCAGTTATTTGATGCATCGTTTGTTGCATTGAATAAACACTCCCGGAAGGTCATGATCCATTAAGTATCAGAGGTTTATGTCCATTTTGGCGGTTGGCACCGTGCTTGCTCTAAGGGGAAGCGACTACAGCAAACGACACCTACTTACCCAAGGACAAAGCCATGAACACCACCGCCAAACTCGTTTCCGCCCTCGCTCTCGTCATCGCCACCAGCTTCGCTACTGGTTGCAGCTTCGAGGACGACGTCCAGTCCAGCAACGCCGCCATCAGCGGTCGCCCCTACTTCGAGGTCTTCAAAGGCAACGACAAGCGCTGGTACTTCAACTTCACCGCCGCCAACCACGAGATCATTCTTCAGTCGCAGAGCTACAGCAGCCGCACCTCGGCTCTGAGTGGTGTTCTCTCCGTGCAGAACAACGCCCACGTCGCTGAGCGTTATGACTACCGCACCGCCAGCAACGGCGACTTCTACTTCGTGCTCAAAGCCGCCAACGGTCACATCATTGGTATGAGCGAGCTGTACTCGACGGCGTCCAACGCCAAGGCCGGCGCCCAGGGCGTCAGCGACAACATGGACGACTACCTGGCGCTGTGGAACAGCCGCACCGGCGCCCGCTTCGTCATCGCCGAAGGCAGCACCGGCAAATTCCACTTCAACCTGCACGCCAAGAACGGTGAAATCGTCCTGTCGTCCGAGTCGTACACCACCGAGGCCGCCGCGCTCAACGGTACCTTCTCCGTGTTCGACAACGGTCAGAAGGAGGCGCGCTACGACCTCAAAGAGGCCCGCGACGGTCGCTGGTACTTCAACATCCGCGCCAGTAACGGCCAGGTTGTCGCGACCAGCCAGATGTACTCCACCAAAGGCAACGCCAACCGCGCCATCGATTCCATCATCGCCGCTCTTCCCTACGTCGAGCTGCTGTAAGCAAGTAAGTCGCCTCGTTTGAGGTAGTCGGACGGCGGGCCTGGTGCCCGCCGTTTTACGTTTCGGACGGCGGGCCTGGTGCTCGCCGTTTTACGTTTCGGACGGCGGGCCTGGTGCTCGCCGTTCTGCGTTTCGGGGCCCGGCTAGTCTTCGGAGCGACGCACTTCGCGGTTGATGGTCAGACCGCGTTTGCGCAACAGCCGGTACATGGTGACCGGGTTGACCCCGGCTCGACTTGCCGCCTGGCGAACGTTGCCGTTGCATTCCTCGAGCAGATCGGTCAAGTAACGGCGTTCGAGGGGGGCCAGCCAGATCTCGCGCAGCTCGCGCAGGGTTCCCTGGCGAACGGGTTTGTCGCCGGGGGCCTGCTCTGGTTCGTCGTGGAACGACGCCGGTAGCGCCTCGCTCGGGATTTCATCGCCGGCGGTCATGATCACCGCGTGCTCCATGGCGTTCTTGAGCTCGCGCACGTTGCCGGGGAAGTTGTAGGCCTGGATGCGCGACATCGCCTGGGCCGAGATGCGCGGCGCTTTGCGGTCGTACCGTTCCGACGCCTGTTGCACGAACACGTGGGCGAGGACTTCGAGGTTGTCCTTGTACGAGCGCAGCGGCGGCAACTGCAGTGTCATCACGCTGAGCCGGTAATACAGGTCATCCCGGAACGTGCCCAGTTTCGCCATGGAGTTGAGGTCGCGATTGGTCGCGCAGATCAGCCGCACGTCGACGCGCTCGGGTGGATTGTTGCTGCCCAGCGGTTGCACTTCGCCTTGCTCGACCGCGCGTAGCACCTTGGCCTGGAGCATCATCGGTAGCTCTCCGACCTCGTCGAGAAACAAGGTGCCGCCATCGGCCTTCTGAAACTCACCGATCTTGTTGAAGCTGGCGCCGGTAAACGCGCCCTGAACGTGACCGAACAGAATGCTCTCCAGCATGGTCTCGGGGATTGCCGCGCAGTTGATCGTGATGTACGGATTGTCGGCGCGTTTGCTGTTGAAGTGGATCGCGTTGGCCACCAGGTCCTTGCCCGTGCCGCTCTCGCCGCGGATCAGGATCGGCGCGTCGGTGGGGGCGGCGTGCTCGATGCGGCGTTCGACCTCGAGCCATTCTGGCGATAGGCCTTTGATGACGAACGGGCGGCCGGAGCGCTCACGGCTGCGCCGATCGAGCTGGGCGCGGCGCAAGAACTTGGCGGAGGCGACGGCCAGCTCTTCGAGGGTTTCGATGTCGCCGGGGGTGAAGATCTTGGATCGCCGCGACGACACGCTGATGACGCCGATGGGCCGCTGTTGGTAGCGGATGGGCACCGCGGCGATCGACCGCACGTCCAGCAGGTAGCGGGTGTAGTTGGGGTCGTTGGGCGCGTCGGTGCACAGGTAGGGTTCGTTATGATCGAACACCCAGAGGGCGATTCCCGGGCGGCCGTCCCGTCGCACGACCGTGTCGGGTTTGGTCACGGTCAGGCCCTCGACGATGTGGTGCGTAATCACCAGGCCGTCGGCTTTTCCGTCCCACAGAAACAGTGCCCCGTTGACCGCCTGGGTGCGGTCGACAGCCAGCTCCATGATCTGCCGTTCGAGCGCTTCGCCATCCTGGGCGGCGTGAAGCAGCTGCTCGATGTCGACCTGGGCCATCGCCGGCTATGTTACCCCGCTTCAGTACAGGATGCGCGTTTTGATGCTGGTGTCGAGAGCGGCGATTCCCTGCTTCACCGCGGCCGAAACGCTCTGGTCCAGGTCGGTGATCAAGTAGCCAACCTCGTTGTTGGTGCTCAGGTACTGGCCGTGAATGTTGGCGTCGTGCTCCGACAAGATCCGGTTGATCGCGCTCATCACACCCGGGACGTTGCGGTGAACGTTGAGGATGCGGTGGGTGCCTTTGACCGGTGGTAGCTCCACGTTGGGGAAGTTGACTGCGCCCGTGGTGGCGCCGGAGTTGATCAGCTTGACCAGCACCGCCGAGACGTCCCGGCCGATGTTCTCCTGGGCCTCCTCGGTCGAGCCGCCGATATGCGGGGTCAGCACCACGTTGTCGATTCCGCGTAGGGGCGAATCGAACGAGTCCGTCGCCGTACGCGGTTCGGATGGGTAGACGTCGACCGCAGCACCGCCTACGTGACCTTCTTTGAGTGCAGCCGCGAGGGCGTCGATCTCGACTACGTTACCGCGGCTGGCGTTGAGCAGGAACGCCCCGCGTTTCATCTGTGCGAGCTCGCGTTGGCCGATCATATTGGCTGTCTGATCGGTCGCCGGGACGTGCAGGGTTACGAAGTCCGATTTGGCGAGCAAGTCGTCCAGGCTGCCGACCGAGTGGTTGTTGCCCATGGCCAGCTGGGCGACGATGTCGTAGAAGATGACGCGCATGCCGAACGCCTCGGCGAGTACACCGACCTGGCGGCCGATATGGCCATACCCGATGATGCCAAGGGTCTTGCCGCGAACCTCGTGGCTACCCACGGCGGACTTGCGCCAGGTGCCCTGGTGCAGCCACATAGAACGGTCGCTGAGCTTGCGCGACAGCATCACCACTTCGGCGATGACCATCTCCGCAACGCTGCGGGTGTTGGCGAATGGCGCGTTGAACACGGGGATGCCCAGCCGGTTGGCTTCGGGAAGGTCGACCTGATTGGTACCGATGCAGAAGCAACCCACGCCCAGTAGCCGTCGCGCGGCTTCGAGCACCGGCTTGGTCAGCTGGGTCTTGCTGCGAATACCGATGACGTGGACATCAGAGATCGCATCGATCAGCTCCTCTTCCGCGAGCGCTTTGGGCCTCAGGTCTACCTGAAACTCTTCGCTGCTGAAGCGTTCCTTGGCAACCTCGTGGATGCCTTCGAGAAGAAGGATCTTGATGCGGTTTTTCGGAAACGACGTCGTAGGCGCGGTCATGGTTTCGCACCTACATTGGGACGAAAACGAGCCGGGGTAAAGAGCTAATGGCCTTGAGTGTGGCTCAGGCCGTGATCGTCTCGGTATAGATCAACTCGCCGGTGGCGCCGCGGCAGTTGAACACGAGTTGGGCTGGCGGTCCGGGCTGGATGATCACTTCGCCGAAATTGTATTCGGCGGCGCGCGCGACCACCTCGGCTTCGATAGGGGGCAGGTCGGGGATTCCGCGCGCCAGCGGCCCGACCTGAAACTCCTTGTGCCCGGCGTTGAAGTGATGGGCCGCGAACCAGTGTTGGTCGGCGGTCAAAAACAATGTACCGCTGAT
>SPJJ01036471.1_pt1 | contig 11577 bp, 1 predicted proteins | sample 3741741 | NCBI WGS metagenome assembly SPJJ01 (sample SAMN10925908, study PRJNA522277) | cold seep metagenome | isolation source: Elba SIP-enriched marine methane seep metagenome, extraction at timepoint T1 | place: Italy: coast of Elba, Mediterranean Sea | collected 2014-05 | reverse complement strand
TTTGACAGAGTCATCAAAACCAAGGTGCAAGGCCTGGTTAATCTGGATGCGGTCACCTGCAATCAAAATCTTGATTTTTTTATGATGTTTTCATCCATCGCGTCTTTAATGCCGAATCAGGGGCAGTGTGATTATGCTGCTGCCAACAGTTTTCTGGACAACTTTTCAGTATACAGAAACAGCTTAAGCAAACAGCAGCAGCGCTCCGGTGTCAGTCTTGCGATTAACTGGCCGTTATGGGCGCAAGGCGGTATGCAGGTGACGGCAGAAGAAGAGGCTCATTTATTGAAAGAGTTTGGAATGAAACCGTTAGATGAGGCCAAAGGCCTGATTATTTTTGAACAGGCTTTAAAGCTTGCAGACCGTTTTAGTTTATCGGAAGACTTATCACAGATAGTTGCAATAGATGGAGACAAACAAAAAATTGCAGACTGTTTAGGCATAGAAGACTTGACTGAAGATGCAGCCAATAGCGGTGATGTTTCGGTCATTAAACAGCTGGCAGAGAAAATTAATCAAATACATGTGGAGAGACCTGTTATGCAAGGTGTTAATAAACATATCATCGAATCTGATATCAAACGAATATTTGCAGATCATTTTGACCTTGCAGCTGACAAAATTGATATATCTTTAAATATCAGTGAACTGGGTCTGGATTCAGCATCGGTATTATTGATTATCCGTCAGATAAATAAACAATATCAGCTAGATCTAAAACCCACGCTGTTTTTCGAAATTAATACGATTGATCAGTTGATACAGCATATTGATCAGGACTGCAATATACATATCCAGCGTGATCAACCCCGTCATAACCAGAGCCTGATTGATGTGTCTTTATCTGATCTGTCAAAAATGCACTTTGAAAGAGTTTTTAAGACATCTGAATTTTATTTAAAAGATCATGTGGTGGAACAACAATACAATATGCCAGGTGCATGCTATATAGAGATGGCAAGGCAGGCCGGGGAGCTTGTTTGGGGTGAAAATTCTGTTATTAAACTGACGAATAATTACTGGGTCAGTAAACTGTCTTCACCTGATCAGGACTTTAGTGCCTATCTGAATATTATTGCTAAACATTAAGATAATCAATATGAAATCTACAGCTATGGCGGCAGTCAGGAACATAAGCTTGAAAACAAAATCATTCATGCGATAGGTCATTTAATCTGCGGCAAAAATGATCAGCGTACCAATGATTTAGCCTATTGCGATTTATCTGCCATACGCTCAAGGTGCCAGCTGATTCAATATCCGGATCAAATATATAAACAGATCATCGCGGAAGGCTTGCATGTGGGTCCGACCTTCATGCCTATGCAGCAGATCTTGCTGAATGGTAATGAAGCGTTGGCCAGTTTGAAATTGCCGGAAACTATTCAGCATACCGTGGATGATTATGTATTACACCCAACCATGCTGACAGGCGTGTTTCAAACTGCGCTGATCAGTAACCGTTTGGATAACAGCAGTGATGATCATTATATTCCGATCAGCATAGATGAAATTGAAATAGTTGCACCGGTATCCGGACAGTGTTTCATTTATTCAACGGCTTACGAGAATAAAGTTAATGTTAGAAAATTTGATTTGCTGGTTTGCAGGGAAGACGGTCAGGTCGCGGTAAAATTAACCGGCTTTACCATACGGGCATTAAAGAACACTAAACCAGATAAAACAGTACTGCCCGTGCCTGAAAGCGAGCAAGTGGTTCCCTCTGAAACGATAAACCATGATGGGTTGAATCATGCGTCCTTGCAGGCAGCAACTGAGCACTATATCAAATCGCTGTTGTCCGAACCTTTAGGTTTGGCGGTTAACGAAATAGATGATGAAGAACCCTTTGAAGTCTATGGCATTAATTCGGTGATGATCGTCGAGTTAAATAAGGCTTTTGAAGATGTATATGGAGCGTTATCCAAAACCCTGTTTTTTGAATATAGGAATGTAGCCGAACTGGCCGGTTATTTTATAGAAAATCATGCTGAAAAATGTCAGCAATTAACCGGCAGTCCAAAGAAAAATTATACGCAACCTTCAACGCAGGAGCAATCTGCTAGTAACACTCTGGATCAGCAGCCGCACTCTGAACAGATCATTGAGCCTGTTCCTTCAGCTTCGGCCGAATCTTTAAACCTTGCTCAACTGCAAACAGCAACACAACACTATATTAAAAACTTGTTATCAGATCCCATTGGTTTATCGGTGGATGAAATTGATGTGGATGAAACTTTTGAAGTTTATGGCATTAACTCGGTGATGATTGTCGAGTTAAATAAGGCTTTTGAAGATGTGTTTGGACCGTTATCCAAAACCCTGTTTTTTGAATACAGAAATGTAGTTGAAATGGCGCAATACTTTATTGAAAATCATGCAGAACAGATAACACGGTTAGTCGGACTTCAAGCAGATGATGCTACACGACTAACAACAGATAACGCGGTACAGGCAAACGAACATCAACAAGACGATGCAAACACAGCTCTAGATTCCACGGATAGATCAGAAAACAGACCTGTTGAACCAGTTGAACCGGTGAAAGAAGGCAGACCCGTTATTGCAGGGTCAGAGGACAATGATATTGCGATTATCGGTGTTGATGGACGCTATCCTGGAGCGAACAATGTAGAGCAGTTGTGGACAGTACTGAAACAGGGGCAGGATTGTGTGACAGAAATACCGCCATCCCATTTTGATTATACTGATGTTTATAATGCTGATCCTGATCAAAATAAAATATACGCTAACCAGGGCGGTTTTATAGAGGATGTCGATAAATTTGATGCGGCATTTTTTAATATTTCCCCGCGTGAAGCAGAGTTAATAGATCCACAGGAAAGACTGTTTTTACAAGTAACCTGGGGCATGCTGGAGGATGCGGGCTATACCCGTCAAGCATTACTGGATGCATCGTATCGTCAAGTGGGCGTCTTTGTCGGTGCCTTATGGCAGCCATATCAGGCTTTAGGCACAGAAGAAACCGTCAAGGGTAATGTGGTAGCGCCCAGTGGACTGCTATACAGCATAGCTAACCGGGTTTCTTATTATCTTAATTTATCTGGCCCAAGCCTGGCGATAGATACCGCCTGTTCCTCATCGTTGTCGGCAGTACATTTAGCCTGTCAGAGTATACGCAATGGCGATTGTAAAATGGCCATTGCCGGTGGTGTAAACCTGTCTTTACATAGCAGCAAATACTTGTTTTTATCACAAAACCGCTTTCTTTCCACCGATGGCCGTTGTCGAAGTTTTGGAGCCGGAGGAGACGGCTATGTGCCAGGTGAAGGAGTAGGGGCTGTGTTATTAAAAAGCCTGTCTTCAGCAAAAAAAGACGGCGATCATATTTATGCGGTAATCAAGGGTTCTGCCATTAATCATGGTGGAAAAACACATGGCTACACGGTGCCTAGCCCTAATGCACAAGCAGACCTGATTAAACAGGCAAATAAAAAGGCAGATATTGATCCACGCACGATTAGTTATATAGAAGCGCACGGAACGGGTACTTCTTTAGGTGATCCTATCGAAATGACTGGATTAGACAAGGCATTTTCATCCCAGACGCCAGATAAACAGTTCTGTGCGATAGGTTCGATTAAGTCCAATATTGGACACCTGGAAGCGGCTGCGGGTATTGCATCAATCACAAAAGTGATACTGCAAATGAAAAACAGGATGCTGGTTCCTTCAATTCATTCTGACAGCTTAAATCCGAATATTGACTTTGAAAAAACTTCATTCAAAGTACAGCGTGAATTATCTGATTGGCAACAACCAGTTGTAAATGTCGATGGCGTGACTAAATCCTTTGCGCGCAGGGCCGGTATCAGCTCATTTGGAGCGGGTGGGGCAAATGCGCATATCATACTGGAAGAATATCAAGACCAACATGCTGATGAAAAAAGCACGCTGACTATGGATGGAAAACCCGCGATGATTGTGCTTACAGCCATGAATGATCAGCGTTTAACCGAATTAACTCAAAACCTGCATGACCATCTTCAGGTTAATGCGGATACCGTCAGCCTGATCAACCTTGCCTATACCTTGCAGATAGGTAGAGAAATGATGGATGAACGCTTAGGTGTTATTGTAAATTCAATGGATGAATTACAAGATAAGCTGCAGGCCTATTTGAATAAGGAAAAAAATATCAAGGACTTGTATGCCGGTAATGTCAATCGAAATAAGGATGCATGGTCTGGGCTAAAGGACGATGAGGATATGATTCAAATCATTGATCTGATGATAGGCAAAGGTAAATACAATAAGTTGCTGGAGCTTTGGACTCAAGGTTTTAACATAGACTGGACAGCGCTATACGGACAAAATAAACCTGAAAAGATCAGCTTGCCCACCTATCCCTTTGCTAAAGACCGTTACTGGATACCCGAAAATCAGCAGCAGAAAGCGGTCGCATTGCATAAACAATCATCAGTATTACATCCACTGGTACATGAAAACACCTCCAGTTTGACACAGCAACGGTTTAACTCGTTGTTTACCGGTGATGAGTTTTTTCTGAGAGATCACGTTGTTGGAGAAAACAAAGTGTTACCCGCTGTTGCCTATATAGAGATGTTACGCGCAGCATGCTGTTTTAGCAGCGATCAGTTTAAGCCTTCCAAGCTGTATAACCTGACCTGGTTAAAACCGATTATGGTAGATCAGCAGCCGGAAAAAATTGCTGTTGAGTTGAGTGTTGAAGATGATGACGTTTTTTTACAGGTTGGTAGAGACGCTAATGGCACCTTACTGGCACATGCCCAGGGACAGGTACATTATGTTGATGCTAACGATTTGGAAAAAAGATCATCTAATGGATATTCTATGGATGTTAATGAGCTGGAGCAGGGACTGGAACATCATGCGCAATCTTCTTCAGTCTATCAATTGTTTCATCAAAAAGGACTCAATTTGCAACAGAGTTTTCAGGGTATTAACTGGGTTAAGTGGAATGATCATAAAGCACTGGGACAAATATCCCTGCCTGAATTTTTGTATGAACATGACAGAAACGCTTATGATGTACATCCTTGTTTGCTAGACAGCGCATTACAGGTGGCTTTATTTGTGCTGGAAAGAGATCATCAAAAAGCGGGCGCTTTATATTTACCCTACAGCATAGGGGAGGTGGAATTCTTTTCTGTCTTGCCTGATACCTTATATTCTTCAGTCACTGCATCTGATAGTAAAGCCATCGCTGACAGTGGATCTGCTGTTCGTTCATTTGATGTGGTGCTGTTAAATGCCAGCGGTGACATACTGCTGAATGTTAAAAACATTTCTTTCAGGGAAACCGATTTGTCTGAAGGCACCATTAACAGCAGTCAGGGGTTGGAGGCTGTTACGCAACTAGCCCAAACAGAAGGATCAGAATCTGGCTCTATAGTAAACTACTCTACACCCAGTTGGATAGCATCCCCGCTTGCTGATAACAAGCAGACAGAATTTGCGCAGCATAGCCTAATACTGTTTACTAATAATGAAAAAAAACTCGATAACTTTAGCACTGTAGTGTCTGAACAGTATCAGGGCGTCTCTGTGGTTGAGGTCGTCGTGGTCGACGATTACCCCAAGCCCACGCCCGGCAGAATTTATATCAGCAGCCAGGATGAAGAGGGTTACCAGCAATTTGTCGATTATTTAAAACAGAATACTATTACTATTGATCAAATTGTTTATCTTTGGGATTCCGCTATAGCTAAAGACACTGAATCTATAGCCGATCAGACGGGTGATGCTTTAAGTCAATTGTTTTATCTGAACAAGTTTGTATTACAGCCAGACAAATCAACCAGACAATTGTTTGTTAACCTGGTCTCAGAAGATATGGCTGACCGGGTAATGGAAGGCGGTATTGCTGGTTTGTTAAACAGTCTCAGTCGTGAATATCCTAAACTGTCCAGTAAAGTGGTTTCGATATCAGTCAGTCCTAGTCTACAGTATGCATGGGTACAATACATCGTTAATGAATTGCTGGATAGCACCCGTGATCACTGCGTATGGATACGTTATCAAGCAGCTGAAAAAGAAACAGTCAATACTCGGTACAAATGGCAGTTACAAACTGCAGAGGAATTGGAAATAAGCCAGGCAGTTAATCAGAATAGCGTCTTTAAAGAAGGAGGGACCTATCTCATTAGCGGTGGCATGGGCGGAATCGCTAAAGTATTAGGTAACTATCTGGTCACAAACTACCATGTAAACCTGATTATTTTGGGTCGTTCAGTCCTGAATCAAACACATGAGTCTTATTTAGCCGGTCTGCGTGCTAAAGGGGGTGATGCTGTTTATATACAAACAGATATTAGTGACTTAACTGGTCTTGAAGAAAAGATTAATCACGTTAAAAAGGACTACGGAAACATAGATGGTGTTATGCACTGTGCCGGTGTGCTGGAAGACAGTCTGTTAGCGAACAAGCAACATCAGTCATTTGTAAACGTGTTGCAGCCCAAATTGCAGGGTACTTATAATCTTGATCAAGTCACCAAATCTGATTCGTTAGACCTTTTTGTCGTATTTTCTTCGTTAACTTCTATTTTAGGAAATCCTGGACAATCAGATTATGGTGCCGCCAACGGTTTTATGGATGCCTATATCAATGATCGTGCAGACAGGGTTAGACAGCATCAGCGTAGCGGTTTGTCTTTAGCGATAAACTGGCCCTTTTGGAACGAGGGTGAAATGGGACAGGATGCAGATTTATTATCATTGCTGGATGAATCTTTTGGTCTGGCTTTAGATAATGCAGAAGGTATTCATTGTTTTGAACAGGTATTACAGTTAGAAAAAAACCAGGTTGCCATCATTAAGCAAACAGAGGAAGTCATCTCAGCGGCTGGTGAAGCAGAAAATACCATGCACAATCATCATGCTGATCTGCAACAGAGCAGTCCAGTATTGACCAGTACCCATGATAGTCAATCAGATACTCAACCGGATCAAACGACTCTTGATTTAGACAGTTTGCTGAATAATGAAATTAAAACGATCATCGCCGAGTTGGGTAAATTTAAGCCGGAACAAATCCTGCCACAAGCCGATTTCATATCGTTAGGACTGGACTCAGTGATTTTGGCTAAGCTGGCCAGCAGACTGAATAAACGTTATTCATTAAAAATCAGCCCGGCCATCTTTTTTGAATACACCAATTTGGAAAAATTGACGGCGCATTTACTTGATGAATACGACACACAACTACACGCTGGTTTTCAGGACCAAGTACCGAATAAACAGCCCGGTTCGGATAGTTTCAATGAAAACACTGTGATGATGTCTAAAGCTGATCTGCTTGCTCAACAGTCTAAAACAAACCGATTTTCCAATAAAAAGCATAGTCATAACAACTTCTCTGATGCCGATAGAATGAATAACAGACCGGTTAGTCATGACCAGGTTTCATCATCTGATATAGCAGTTATAGGCATGGATTGTTTATTTCCGGGGGCACCCGATTTAGAGGCTTTTTGGCAGCTGTTAGCCCATGGTGAATCCGCTATTTCTGAAGTACCTACTGACCGTTGGGACTGGCAGGACTATTACGGCGACCCGGCTAAAGAAAGCAATAAAACCAATATAAAATGGGGCGGATTTGTAGAGGATTTAGATAAATTTGATGCCTCTTTTTTCAATATTTCGCCCAGGGAAGCATCCTTGATGGACCCGCAGCAACGAATATTACTGCAATCAGTCTGGAAAGGTCTTGAAAATGCAGGTTATGCGCCGCTGGAATTATCAAAAACAAATAAAGTCGGTTTTTTTGTAGGCGCATCAACCAATGATTATTATGAACTGTTAGCCAATCAGGATGTGGAGGCATATTCTTCAACCGGTGGTACTCACAGTATTACTGCAAATCGGGTTTCTTATATATATGACTTTAAAGGCCCAAGTATTGCAGTTGATACAGCCTGTTCTAGTTCGTTGATTGCATTGGATATGGCCGTTAAGTCGCTGCAGGATGGGCGATGCGATGTAGCAATAGCCGGCGGGGTGAACGCGTTAATCACACCGACCCTTTATCTGTCATTTAGCAAGGCGGGAATGCTCAGTCCGAATGGGAATATCAGTCCCCTGGACAAACAGGCCAATGGATATGTCAGGGGAGAGGGTGTAGGGATAGTCGTATTAAAAAAACTGGATAAAGCCATAACAGATAATGACGATATACTCGCTGTGATTAAGGGGACTTCCGTAAATCATGGTGGAAAAGTCAGCAGCCTGACTGTTCCCAGTCCTAAGGCGCAATCAGAATTAATTGTAGAGGCATGTCAGAATGCTGATGTGGATGTAACTACATTAAATTATATAGAAATGCATGGAACCGGCACGCCATTAGGCGACCCTATAGAAGTCAATGGACTTAAAAGTGCTTTTAAAAAGGGGCATGCAGTTAGCCGGGACAGTTATTGTGGAATCGCATCGGTCAAAGGTAATATTGGTCATCTCGAAGCTGCTGCCGGAATCGCCGGTGTGATTAAAACCATACTGGCGCTTAAGCATAAAAAACTGCCGGCGCAGTGTCATTTCAAAGAGTTAAATCCGCATATCCAGCTGGAACAATCGCCATTTCAAGTGGTTGATGAATTGCAAGACTGGGAAAGTCTCACAGATGATAATGGTCAAGTCATACTTCGTAGAGCAGGGGTTAGCAGTTTCGGGTTTGGCGGTGCCAATTCCCATGTAGTGATAGAGGAATATTCAGAACCAAAATCCGACATGGCCTTTGAAAACGGCCATAATCTGATTGGCAGCGATAAACCTGCTTTGATAATACTGTCAGCCATGACAGAAGAAAGGTTAACAGCGGTAGCCGGTGATTTAAAAGATTTTCTTAGCGGTGAAGCGAAAGGCAGCGATAATCTTTACCGTATTGCCTATACCCTGCAGGAAGGCCGCACAGCAATGCGGGAACGACTGGGTATTCTGGTTCATAGTCAGCAGCAGCTACTGCAAAAACTCAGTGCGTATGTCAATGGAGAACAAAACATCAAAAGCCTGTACAGAGGACAGGTTAACGAAATCTATGCAATACCTACCGTTCAGTCTGATGACAGTATCAATGTCGATAGCTGGATTAATAAGTTGCAATATGAAAAGTTGATTAAGGCCTGGGTAGCAGGTGTCCATGTAGACTGGAATAAACTTTATCCGGTAAACAAGCTTAAAAGATTGGCGTTACCAACGTATCCTTTTGCCAAAGAACGTTTTTGGTTATCAAAAGAGAGTAAAAAAGACAGCCAAATACCGGTTCAGGCGCCTGCAGCCGAAGTGATTTCAACGACAGATGAGCCCGCTAATCATCTGATTGGAACGAAGATAACAAGTGAAGAAAGTTTACGTGATAAAAGCATTTGTTATTTTAAAGCGCTTGCTGCATCCACGCTGCAAATGTCTATAGAAAAAATTGAGTCTACACGTTCACTGGAAGAATACGGAATGGATTCGATCCTAGTTATGCAAGTGGTTAATAAACTTCATGGCGCATTTCCTGGTATTAACAGCACGATCTTATTTGAATACAGAACGATAGAATCATTGGTGGATTATTTTATTGAGACTCAACAGCATAAGCTGATGCAGTTAGTCGGATTTAAACATGTGGAATTAGATCAGAATAATCTCAAATCCAAAACTAAGTTAGCGTTTTTAAAACCTAATCCTGCAGGATTAATTAACTCTAAGCAGGCAGACGATACTGATGATCCGTCTGCATTATCAATCAGCCAGATAGCTGCTGAAGTATCCAGTCAAAAAGTTGATTTTCAAGATGCTTTAAAAATGGTGAAAAGGGCTGAAGTGGAGGTTGGGTAATGGATAATTTGATCGAACAAATTCTGGAAAAAGTACGCTTAGGCGAGCTGACCGACTCCGAGGCTGAAAAACAGTATCTTGAACTAAGCGGTAAGCAGGCGTTAGATGAAACAATTGAGAATACCAGCGTTATGGAAGCACCTGCTATTAAACCTGAAAGTAAAGTCATTGCTGCTAGTCAGCATAAAAACAGATACACAAAACGCAAGATTGAATGTATCAAAAAAGTTATAGCGCCCGAATACAGAGTGTTTGTGTTTTTACCCTTTGGCTTTGGTAATGACACGGTTTCCTGGTCCTGGAAAAACTCATTTGAGGACAGGCAGGATGTAGAAGTCTGGCTGATAGGAGCATCTGAAATTTTAGAATGGCCGCAGCTAATTAACTACCTGGTTGAGCATATGCTGTCCCTTAGCGATATGCCGTTTATCGTATACGGTCATTCCATGGGTGGAATAGTGGCTTATGAAGTATTAGCTGAGCTTGAAAAAGAATATCAGCTTACACCGATCGTTTTTATTCCATCATCTGTTGCTCCGCCTGCCATATTTGAGCGTTTAAAGGTATTGCCACCGTTGTACGACATAGATGATGAAATGGATATGCTGGACTGCAGACGGTTACTGGAACAAAGTCAAATAATTCTTCCTGTTAAATCAGGTATAAAGCCGATGACCGATGCAGCGCTACGCAGTGATATACAACTGCTGAAAACATATCAACATACTGAACAACGACTTTCTTGTCCCATTATTGCATTACAGGCCAATAACGATATTCTGGTTAAGGATTCAGTCACCGTTTCGCTATGGAAACAATACACCAGAAATGACTTTATGTTTCAGGAAGTGGAGGGGACACATCTCTATTTTATGAATCCGCCACAGTCTTTTTTTCGGATGATGAAGTCTTTGCTGTGCAAAACAAAACAGCAAGATCCTATTCAGTTTAAACCGAAAACCTACAGGCTGTTATCTTTTGAAACAGGGACTGAAGAAGTCAGTGTCTATCCCTATGGAACCCGGCCTAAAGGCTATTTGATTTATCAGCCAGATGGCAAAATGGCTGCTCATTTGTGGAACGCTACTAGACGGATAAATGATGCCACTAAGTGTAGCGATAAAGATCAGGCAGTTGAGACCATGCTGACCTATTTGGCTTACAGTGGCGACTTTTTGGTGCAGCAAGGTGTAATAGAACACACGGTACAAGTCAGTACAGATCCCAATTTTGTTAACGACAACCTGATTCGATACTTTCAATTACAGGACAACACTATCACCTTAAATACTGCGCCTTTAACGACTAAAAATTCAAGGCAAAGTAAATCAAGCGTCTACAGTCAATTAAAATGGGAAGAGGTAGACAACAACGCGATTTATGAAGACCATCCATTAACAGGCTCCTGGAATCTGGATATATACCGGGTTAACGGCAAAGATAAGATGGGCAACAGTCCATCCGGGTTGTTGATTTTAACTGAACAGGGTTATTTTTCGTTGCTAGTCATGAAACAACATAGAAATCGGCCTTGCTATGACAATTTAATTCTGGCGTCAGATCAGGAAATTCAAGAGGCATTGAATTCTTCATTTTCTAATTGTGGCCGTTTTGAAATAACAGGTAAAAACAGCATTTCTTTATTGATCGAAGAGGGTTTGTCAGACGGGTCAAACAAACAAAAAACCATGCAATATCAGTTATCAGGCCAGGAGCTAACGTTCAAATGGACTGAACAATGTTCAGAAACCG
>SPJJ01033866.1_pt1 | contig 11594 bp, 9 predicted proteins | sample 3741741 | NCBI WGS metagenome assembly SPJJ01 (sample SAMN10925908, study PRJNA522277) | cold seep metagenome | isolation source: Elba SIP-enriched marine methane seep metagenome, extraction at timepoint T1 | place: Italy: coast of Elba, Mediterranean Sea | collected 2014-05 | reverse complement strand
AACAGAGTGCTGACTATTTGTTTGTAAAAAAAAGTGCTGAAAGGGGTCTATTTGCGGATAGAGTGTTTTCATGTATAAGCTTATAGTTTTCCATCGGCAATCGTACACGGCTTTAGCAGCGATTGCCAGCAAACGGCTGCAATTTATACGGCAGCCTAAAAATATCATTCAGATCCCAGCTCGTTCAACCTGATCGTCAGTCTTTTAACTTTGTTATCATTCCCGAGTGCATGCAACACCATGATCGCTCTTTGATAATAATCCCTTGCCGGTTCCAGCCTCCCTTGTTGCAGATATAATTGGCCCAATTCAGATAGCACTGCCGCGATCCCCGAACGCAGACTATTGCTTTTATAAATAACCAAGGCCTGCTGGAACAATGATTCCGCTTTACTGTATTCGGCTTGCTGTAGCCACAATTTAGCCTGGAAACGAAATAACCGCGCATACAGATTATCCGTACTATCACTCAATTGCTTCAAGGCACTGGCATAACGAGAAGTCCATAAGTTTGCTTGCTGATTTTCTAGAAAGGCTATTTCGGTACGACTGGCAATGGCCGCCAATTGAATCACATCCACTCGAATATTCAGCTCCTGATGATGAAATACGGGCAGCAAGCTGTTTAATAACTGCTTTGCAACGACCATATTCAATTGTTTCATGCTCAATCTAGCCTTTAATAAAGAGATCCTGGCTTGATGACGCTCCCTGGCTTCTGATTTGGCAATAGCATCAGCCCATAACAGATTCCTTTCTGCCTGAGGAAGATCACCTTGTGCCAGCGCCACTTCAGCCAGATTGATATGACAAAGCAACACCGCTAAACGGTCATCCAGGCTTTGATAATTAAGCAGAGCCTGATTAAATAATTGTCGAGCATCTCGCCACCGTTCTTCGGCATAAGCTTGTATGGCCTGCTCTGTATAACTTTCAGCATTCACTTCTATCAGTGGCCTGGAGACAGAATGACTGCCACAGCCAATCAGGAAAAAACAAACGAGCAGCAGCTTCAGTTTATTCATAATTAGCATGCGGGGCTATTAACTGTTTGCTGTTCTGGTTGTCATTATCTTTGGATAATGGCCAGGTATTTTGTACGCTGTCCAGCAAGCGACGAGTTTTATTCAATGTCGTTCTGGCTTCCACAGCCACACCGGGAATACTTTGTAATTCGCCATTAATCAAGGTTAAGGCGGTTTTTAGCTGCTGAATAATGGCATTCAGCTCTGTGGTCATTGCAGGCAGGTTTTGAGTGCTTGCACGCAGATCATCAGTAATATATCGACTATCATCCAGAACAGGTTCCAACTGCTCGAGTCTCTGTTTGGCGATACCTATAACACCTTCTGCTTCCGATAAAATTTCAGCTCCTGATTTGACCACAACCTTCAATTCTTTCTCCACCTGCTGATCAAAAATAGCAGCCCCCAGTACACCATGGCCGCTGGCAATCTGAGTAATAATCTGATGCACATTTTCCAGTGTCTTTTCCAACTTGGGCAACATTTGCTCAAATTTACTCAGCAAATCATTATTATCAGCCGACTGAACCAGATTGGCCAGGCCCAGCAACAAATCATTCAAAGAGGGTGTTTCGGATACCGGAATCACGGCCTCGGCCTGCAATACAGGCACATCGACCGAATCAGATTGAATTTCTATCAGTGCATTTCCAATATTGGTCAAACGATTAACAACAGCTTTTGCACCCTGCCGGATAAATTTCCGTTTCCCCTGGTAAACTTCGATGGTGACACGTATCTTATGATCAGCGGCCAGCTTTAAACTCTCGACCGTCCCCACTTCAGTTCCCAGCGCGGTGACGATATTTCCAGGACTAATCCCCTCACTGCTTTTCACATCTATATAAAACTTCACCCGCTGTTCAAATAAATGTTGGTTTTTTATGCTGATCAAGACAAATAACAACAACAATACAAAACCGGAAAACACAAACAGACCGACCATACGTTCCCGTTTTGTATAATTAATCTGATGGGTAATATTTCCGGCACTGTTTTCAGGACTTATTTTCATGCTATCTCTCAACTCAGATGACTATAAGCGCTTAACAAAGTTTGAACATTCTTATCATCACTCTCTACAAAGGCATTCCAGCCTGAAAAATTCAGCACTTTATGCGGCGAAATATAAATAATGCGGTCTGCATGCTGCTGTAAAAAACGCGGATATTGCAAACCACCAATCATACACACGGTGCGCTTTTGCTTATATTTTGCCAGTAATGTTGCCATTTTATCTCGCTCTTTTGCGCCAAGATTATTAAACGGCACATCCAGAATTAATAATAAGGGGTCAACAATCAAAGCACGCGCCAAAGCCAGTTGAGCACGTTGAAAACTGTTTAATTGTGCCGGATAAGCTGTCAGATCAAAACAACAACCTAACTCGGCTAATAAAGCCCGTGCCCTATCTGCGGTCTGGCGAAAAGGTAAGTTTTCATGGTAAAGCACCGGCAACATAACATTCATCAAAGCATGCTGAGAGGAAATCAAGGGAGCCGCTCCCGACACATAACCGATTTGTGAGCGAAACATTTGCCAGGCCTGTTGATTCAATTGAGCAACTTGCTTGCCTAAAATCTCAAGCTCACCCTTTTCAGGTTTGCTAATCCCGGCTAGCATTAATAAATAAGCTCTTAATTGTTGTCGGTTTGGACCAACCAGGCAAGTTAGTTCACAACACTGCAATTGGCAACTTAATTCTGGAAAATTCAAGCCTTTTTCAGTTGTCTCAGGAATGGCATTTTCTGCCTTAACAAGTATTTGGGGGCTGTGATCGCTCATAAGGTATAAGCTATAAAATAGCTATCCAGCAAAAATAAAAACACAATACTGAGCGCCACGGCCTTATGCATTTGCTCAGATACCTCTGTCGGTGAGTTTTTCACCGACAGCCCATGAAAACAGGCCACCGTCCCAATAATCAAGCCAAACAGTATATTTTTCACAACAAACCTGAACAGACTGTCTACGGTAATCAGGTTTAACAACTCTGCCAGTGACTCATGCGCCTGAATATCATAAATCATGACGCTGAAAAGCATGCCAAACAACAGCATCATGGCGGAAAAGTAAAGCGCCAGCACCAGCTGACTAATAACGATGCTGCCTATCCTGGGCAATACAAAATAATCATCTACATTAATCCCTAAATATTGCACAGGCTCAATTTCACCCGTGATTTTGGTGTTTCCCAAGTCTACCACTATGCCGGAACAAGAACGCCCTATCATAACCACGCCGGTAATCAACGGTCCCACTTCACTTAAGATCAGACGAGCAAGAATTTCCATCAAATCCCTGGCTCCGCTAATCGAGACAATAATAAAAACCAGCTGGGAAGCAATACTGATCCCCACAACTATGGCCAAAAAAGAAACGATGGCAATAGCTGCAATGCCATTTAACATCAGCTGGTCTAAAAAAACCGAATACACTGCTCGGTTAAAAACATTACGCTGCGGCCGCCAGATGGAAAGTGCAGCCAGTAAAAAACAGCTTAGATCAATCAGATAGAACAGTATTTTTAGACAAACACGCCCCAGCCAACCAAAAAAATGCATTATTTCATCCTTTTTAGCAAAACACTCATGATCATTCTTCCCGAAAACATACTAAGGAACCTCTGATTAAGTTGGTTAGACAAAGCGCAGAAAAAACTGTCGATATTTTTCACGAAGTGAGAAGTAATAATTATTCTATTGCGCCGGTCTTCGTGAAACACCCGGCTGTTTTAGCAAGCTAAAAATAATTGGACTTGAACGGAGGTTCCTTAAGCAACTAAAACCGGTACAACCGCCACCAATAACAGCGTCGTCCCCATGGTTACCAATGGCAGTAAAATTTTTTCATGTCGATACCAGAAACTTCCTCCCTCTTGCTCAGCCAGAGTGGTCTCTTGATACCCCACCACTTGCCGGGTCAACAAGTGATTAAGAGCAACTGGCGGGGTCAAATATCCCAGTTCGAAAGAGACCAGGGTTATCATCCAGAAATGTAACGGATTGATACCATTAGCATAAGCAATCTGCGCAATCGTACCGGATACCAGTACCACCGCCCCAAACGGGTCCATGATCATACCGATAGCAACTAATACTGCTACCAGAAAACCCAGGCTGAGCCAGATTGAATCAAAGCGATCCGGTATATTGCTTAAAATATCAGAGCGCTCAATCACCCCGCCCAATGCAAAAGAAAGCCCCATCAATAATAATAAGGCTCCGATATGCACACTGGATTCATTGGTCGCCATCCGTAGGGTATATTCAAATTTATGTGCATTTTTTTCCGGGCTAGCGACTTGCACCATCTTCACAAAATTTTTTTCGTAAACAATCAGCCCCAGAATGATCACCGGCAGAATTATCGGCGCTGAAAATTCATCCAGATCAACCTTTAGCAACAGCTTGTAAAACAACACCATCAGCACCACGATGAGGGCATAAGGCATTAACGGTATAAATGCCCGCATACTGGGTTTAAAAGCTTCCTGCATGGAAGCCAGGTGAAATTTTTCACGCTTGCTGATAAAGGCAAAGACAAAAAATACCAATGCAGTGGTGAGAAAAGTTTTTATTCCCCAGTTAAATAGCTGGTCGGTTACCACCTCTTTATTCAAGGCTGCAATTAAAACAACCAGTAAACAGGGCCGCAACACCACCCCGGCACTCCCGGTCATGGCTGTCGCCGCCAGGGCCAATTGCCGGCGCGCCCCCGCCCGCCTTAATTCTTCATAAACAATCGCCCCCATGGCGATAATAATAATTCCGGATGCACCGGTATAAGCGGTGGGTACGGCCATCACCACAATCGCGACAAAAGCCAGCAACTCCGGCGACATACGCCAAGGCACAAAAACCTTGAAAATTAAATCACCGATCTGGGTACGTTTTAACAACATTCCCACCCAGATATACAAACCGATATTTAAAAACAGTCCGGCCTGATCAAATAACAGACTAAAGAATATGGCTGGCCCTGCCCAGTGTTTTTCATATAGAAAAAAATACACTGCAACAAAAAAAGTCATATAAACATAAAGAGGAATCGACAACAAGGCTGATAAAATACGCCCCTCAATTTTTTCAAAAGACAGAACTTTAGTTAATTGAAAAAGACTGACTGCGGTTAACAAAGCAAAGCCCAGAATCAGCAATAGATATACCTCAGGATGTTCAACAAGCGCGGAGGATTGATAAATCTTATCCCGATAAAGACAGGCAGACACCAGCATGAGACCATTAGCCAGTAACTGAAAAGTCGTTGACAGCTGCTGCTGTAACAATGTCACTACCGGCCTGAATGCAATATGCTGCTGCTTTAAACTACAAATCGTCGCAGCCATAAAAATAGTCAGCAGCAAAATCATCCGTTGCTGCTCAAAAGCCCATAGACTGACCTTTGCCACCATCGTTTCAAGACTACGGAAAAATATCACAGGCGGGGTTATTCTGGCTTGGTTTTGTTCTGCCAGCTGATGTTTTTTACCACACAATTTAGCGCTGCTTTGCAAAGAGATAAGCGCCGCCTTGGCATCGAAAGGTTCGCTATCAAACAGTGCCGCCATATCATCCATTTCAGCATGTTCAGCCTGTTGTCGTAATCGTTTTAGCTCGGCATCGATATTCGGCTCGGGATCACACTCAGGGGTCGGCATATCGATTCTGAGCGAAAAATAGTCCTGCCATAACCATTCCCCTAGATTAAGCAAGCGAGCATGCAGCTGTTCACCATTACCGGCAATAATGACGGATAACAGCAGAAAAAAAACAGGCAAGGTAGAAAACCATTCCCGAGCACTACGAAACTGCAACAGACTTTGTATGCACATTTATCTGCCTGCCACCCGCTCAAGCTTGAGCCGCTTTTGCATAAAAACTACTCTTTATCGGCTGCAGTACATTCAGACAACTGTGGATTTTTTTTACAGCGTAACATACGCATCAGTTTCAGCATTTTTGGATGATAAATGCCTTTATCCCTCAAGCGAATACGTGACTGTCTAAACACTTCCAGATACTCGGTCACATCTTGTTCGGGTATATTTATCCATAAATTTTCTGGAATGGTGGACTCATATCGTTTGATTAATTCCACACCCGAATCAAATTGCTGTAAGGCATATTCCCGTGATTTTTGTCCAAAGCCCTCAGGAAAATCGGCTTTGCGAATCAAGATCTGCAGGCTCAGCTGGGCCAGCGAAAACTGAATAACGCCACCATTGGGCTGCAAACCTTTATACAACTCCATCGCTTCATAAACTATTGCAGGCCCATAAGTCACATCAACCGAACCATTATTGAATTTACTGTACATATTAATGATAGAAGTACCGACCGGTGAAGCGGCAACAAATGTCACCATCTCAACTTGTGCAGGGTCTGAATCGAGAACGGCAATACGCTTACCAGCAAGCTCCCCCACCGTATCGATACTACGATCATTAACAAACATATAAGCGGCTCCACCCGGAAAAATCCCGGCTACCTCGTAAGGAGCCGAGTACATTAATTTGGCCGCCTTGGGTTTACTCACCGAACTGATAACCGATTTTAAATGGGCATAATCTGGCATTGCGCCTATTGCATCCAGACTACCGCTAAATGAATTAAACTGTCTGGCCCGGATACCAGTAAAGATAACCGCCTGACAAAGACCCGATTTAAAATCCTCGGAAGCAACCCGCTCACTGCTATAGGGTTTTAACTGCAGCTCCACACCCCAGGCCAAAGCGGCGGTTTTATAATCCTTCATCTGAGCATAGGTTGGGCCATTTGCGCCCAGCAGATCAAAAACACACATGGTTTTAGGAACAGCTTGCACGACACTGCTGATAAACAAAAACAACAGGAGACCAAGTATGCCATTTATGCGTTTTTTGCTTAAAATCATCGTTACTATTCCTCTTTTTTTGTTGATTCCGAAGAGTGGATAAGGCATTTAAAAATAGACATTGAGAGCACAGGCTTTACCCGGCGTTTTAGGGATAACTCAAAAGCAGGCTGAAGCCTACCTCCCAATATAATAACTGTAACTTACCACGTCTTTATAGCCGGTCAAAGTATATCAACAATATCTACCGTCTCCATGGGATTTCCAGCATCATCCCAAAACGAACCCAAACCACCAATAGGTGTACGCATTCCCTTTTCCTCAGTCCACATAGCATCTGATATTGCCGTTAATTGTATCGTTACCACTTTATCCAGGAACAGGTAATTAACATCGACAGGCATAGTTGATTTTGTCTGCACATTTTCTGTAATAATAGCCTTAAGCCGTTGCTCATTCCCCATCCCCAGATATATTTTTGCCGCAATAACCTGAACAATACGTACGCCTTGTTTCAAACCTGTCTGTACGGCTTTATCCAGCACCCTCAACGGCTCTATCCCTGCAGGTTTATTCCCAGGAAAACTAAGCCAAATAGCAGCCTGAATTGCATCAGGTACTCCCCACCACTTTTCATTATCCAGACATCCCGCACCCCGCCCCACTTTAAGGCTAATATCCAAAGGCACCTGTGCACTGCCTTCCGATGCCAAATCATTCAGTACAGACTGCAAGCCATCCATCAAACCCACCAGCCAATAAAACTCTTCATTCCAATTACTAAAATCTGGACATTGCTCGCCAGGTTGTTCAGGATAAGCAAATTCAAGATTACGATAACCTTTTAATTGCCTGCGTGCGGCTTGATTAAGAAACCTTTTTTGTAAAATTCTTGCGTCCTGTGCTTCAGTAACATTTTTTGCATAAATTGCACGCAAATACCGCAACTCCTCTTCCCAGGCCTTAAATTCAGAACAACTACCAGAAAGAAAACCAAAAATCACAGACAATTTATAAGGCGAGGCGTTGATCTGCTCAAGACTGGGAACTAACAATGTTAAAGCTTCCGCCATCACACAGCCCATTTCAACATCATCAGTTTTTAAAACATAAGGAACCGCATGATCTTCAATAAAACTGACCAGCAATTTGCCAGAATTATTAATTGCCAGCGTAATAGTGACTGAGCACAGCAAAAAAGTCATCAGTAGCACCATAAACCAGCGCAATACTCTTGAGTTTAATCTGTTTGCCATTAACTGACTCCTACTTGATGCCATGGCCTGTTTGAACAACTTGATTTATTAGTTTAGCCTTTAAAACCGAGACACTAATGTTGTTGGAGTTCGTTCCTCCACCCAATCTACAAAAAATACTTTCACAGCCTCTGAAGCCTGCGTCCCAAGAGCAATATTATTCTTTATCTACAGCGGAACATTCCTGGCGAGCCGGATCATTCTTACAACGAACCAAACGCATTAGCGCCAGCATTCTAGAATCATATATACCCTGGTCTCGTAGTGAAATTCGCACTTTTCTGTATATTTCATGGTAACGCTGCTGGTCACTCTGCGGAATATCGATCCACCAGTTTTCTGCAATCCGCTGTTCATAATTTTTTGCCTGCATCACGGCTTTATCAAATTGACTTAAAGCATATAGTCGAGATTGTTGACCAAACTCTGCGGGAAATTTAGCTTTATGGATCATAATTTGCAGAGAAAGCTGAGCCACCGGAAAACGAATAACCCCTCCATCTGCTTGCAGGCCTTTATATACTTCCATCGCCTGATAAATAACCGCCGGCCCATAGGTTACATCAACCAAACCGGCATTAAACTTACTGTACATCTCGGCTATAGATGAACTCAGCGAAGGAGTTCCAATCAAACCAACTAATTCAATTTGCGCGGGATCGCTGGCCATCACAGCTATGCGTATCCTGGACAAATCATTCTCCATCTCTTCATTCTGTGTTAACAATGCCCGGTCATTAACAAACAAATAAGCTGCGCCCATAGGAATGACCCCTACTACTTCATAGGGCTCATTAATCATTAAAGGTGCCGCTTGTTCTGAGCTTATACTGCTGATAACAGTTTTTAAATCGGCATAAGTAGGCAATGCCCCCATTGCATCCAGACTGCCACTGAAAAAATTGAATTGCCTGCTTTGAATACCGGTAAAACTGACTGCATCACAGACGCCGGCTTTAAAATCAGCCGCAGCCAGATTCTCACTAAGATAAGGCTTGAGCTGAAAGTCCACTCCCCAGCTTATTGCTGCAATTTTATAGTCCTTCATCTGCGCATAGACAGGACCGTTTGCTCCTAACAAATCAAACACACACAGACTTCTCGTTTCGGCCTGAACGGCAACATGATTCAGAGCAAACAATAGTATTAAGAATAGACTGAAAAATCCTTTACTATAGGTTTTCAATGACATTCCTCCTCTCTCTACATTTTTAATCGCGCCGAGGACGGGCGCTGCTAGATACAGACTTGTTGAGCCGGGTTACAGCAGCTCATCAATATCAACGGTTTCAACGGCTTTTTCCGGATCATCCCAGAAATACCCTAAGCGCCCTAAAGGCGTTCGACTCCCTGTTGCCTCGGTCCACAAGCGGTCTGAAATAGCCTGCAATTGCAGCCTGGAAACATCATTCAGACTCTTATAAGTTTGACTCGCTGTTGTTTGCTTTATCTGCCGGAAACTGCGGATAATATTTTTAACCTGCTCAAGCTGACCTAAGCCTAAATATACTTGTGCTGATAATAGCTGAGGTATCCTCATCCCCTGCTGCAAGCCCATTTCTACCGAATCATTTAAAATTTGCTCAGGGTTTTTATCGACAGGCCGGTTTCCAGGTATCGTCATCCAGATCGCCGCCTGTATTGCTGCGGGTGCTCCCCACCACCTTTCATTATTTAAACAGGCCGCTCCTCGCCCCACTTTGAATGCAATATCCATAGGCACTTCCACCCTACCTGCCGAAGCAATATCATTAATAATTGCCTGCAAGCCATCTATAAGCCCTATCAACCAGTATAGCTCTTCGTCAGCAGAAGAAAACTCGGGACATTCTGCACCGGGTTCGACAAAAGCTTTCGCCAAATAATGATAGCCGGTCAACTGCCTGCGCGCCGCCAAGCCCAATAATCTTTGTTGGGTAATACGAGCATCCTGCGCTTCTTGAGGGTTTTTAGCGTATATGGCCCGTAAATAGCGCAATTCCTGTTCCCATGCTTTAAATTCTGCACAGTTACCTGCCATTAAATAAAATAACACGGCTAGCTGGTCTGGCGGGGTTGTTACCTGAGAAAAACTTAATAGAAAAGGGGTAAAAGATTCAACCATCGAACAACTTAATGCCACATCATCCGTTGCCAGCATATACGAGACCCCTTGATCTTCCGCATAGCCAATCATCACATCACCGGTGCTTTTATAGGCCAGAGTACAGGCGTTTAAGATAAGCGACAGTGTGATTAAAAAGCAGAATCGATAAATTTTTTTCAAAGCTTGTCCCTCAGAATATATGTAGCGCCAAAGCTGGATAAGCGCCAGCGCAATCAAACATCTTTTATATCATAACAAGCAAAATGGTGGAATGCGTTGCACTTTTCCACTTACCTTCTATATCGTTAATCTAAGGGAAAAGCTTATCTATTTCAGTGCTTTAGTCGGTCTATAATTCCCTCGTTCTCATGCTACTGCGTGGGAATGCAGTGTGTCTAAACCAAGGACTCGGTATGGATTCCCACTGAGGACAGTGGGAACCAGAGTGTTTCCTACAGATATAAAAAAAGGGAAGATGCGAACATCTTCCCTTTTTGGGTTTCTTTAAGTTTAAATAAACTTAGAATTTGAAACCTAGGTAACCACCTAATGTAAAACCGTCTGTATCGACGCCGTCAATATCATCTGGAGACCAGTGGTAACGGCCATCAGCACCGGCAACAATACCTGGTAGGATTTCATAATCCGCACCAGCACCAAACTGCATACCTGAGTTTAATACGGTTACCGCATCAGATGGAGGACTGATAATATTTAGGTCTAGACCTAAAGGAATAATCCAAGGTCTTAATTTGCTGCCATGCATAAATTTGATTTTAGGAGCAGCACTAACTCTTAACATATTAACTGTAACTTGTGATAATGCAGGTGTAGAGTGTAATGCAGTTAAAGCAGTTCCTAAACCATTTGTTTCTCTATCACCAAGCTCTGAATATTCAATTCCTAATTCAATACCAAAACCAACACCATCCATTAGACCGAATAGATCATTATTCATATTGAAGTCGATCGCACCACCATAATAAAATGCATCATCATCGACTTCACTGGTCAAAATATCACTACCAATACCAGATCCTGCCGTGCTAGTTGTTGAACCACGACTATCTGACATATGCATCCAACCACCACGAACGATAAAAGCATGCTCTTTAACAGCAGGACGTAACGGTGCATTCTTTACAGAAGCCATCCATTGATCTAATTCTTGTACTTTTGAATTATCAGCAGCATTCGATGCAATTGTTTTAACACGCGTTAATTCAGCTTGCATGGCTTGCATCATTTCAGCCATTTGATTAACTTGAGACTCTAGCGCCGCAGTTTTCTTAGCGTTTGCTTCTGCTTGTGTTTGAGCCGCTACTTGTGGAGAAACCAAGGCTCCAGCTAAGGTAAGTGATGCTGTAGCAACACCCATTGCAATCTTTGTTT
>SPJJ01034779.1_pt1 | contig 11607 bp, 11 predicted proteins | sample 3741741 | NCBI WGS metagenome assembly SPJJ01 (sample SAMN10925908, study PRJNA522277) | cold seep metagenome | isolation source: Elba SIP-enriched marine methane seep metagenome, extraction at timepoint T1 | place: Italy: coast of Elba, Mediterranean Sea | collected 2014-05 | reverse complement strand
ATGGCTCGCATCGGCGTCTACCCGGACGCACCGCCGATGCCCTCGGTGGTGGGCTATGAAGTGGCCGGAGACATCGACATGGTCGGAGAGGGCGTCGACGCCTCTCGTGTGGGGCAGCCGGTGCTGGCCGCGACCAAGTTTGGTGGCTACTCCAGCCATCTCGTAGTGAAGAGCACGCAGGCTATCTTGCGGCCGGAAGGGCTCGATGCCCAGGCCGGCGCCTCCTTGGTGGTCACCGGCCTCACGGCCTGGATGATGTGTGAGGAGATGGGCCGGGTGCGTGCCGGTGACCGCGTGCTGGTACACTCCGCCGGAGGCGGCGTGGGCCTGGTGGCCTGCGACCTCATCAAGTGGCGGGGCGGAATTGCCGTAGGCACGGCCTCGGGTATGAAGCACGAGTTTTTGAAGGAGTGGGGCTACGACGAGCTCGTCGACTACCGCACGGAGGACTTTTACGAGGCGCTCAAGGATGGGCCCGGCTTCGACCTCGCGCTGGACCCCGTTGGCGGTGAGTCGTGGAAGAAGAGCTTCGACCTGCTCAAGACCGGGGGGCGCATGGTGGCCTTTGGCTTTTCGGCCAACGCGGCCGGCGACCGGCGCTCGGTCTTCAAAACTTTGGGCAACCTGTCCAAGACGCCTTGGCTGCTCTTCAATCCAATTCGAGTCATCAACGAGAATAAGGGCGTGATGGGCGTGAATATGGGGCGCATGTGGCAAGAAGAGGCCCGGCTGGTCGGCTGGCTGGAGCAACTGATTGAGCTATGGAAGCAGGGCAAGTTGCGGACTCATGTTCACGCCGCGTTACCCTTTAGCCGCGCCGCAGAAGCCCATAGTTTAATTCATGATCGTCAAAACTTCGGTAAGGTATTGCTTGTACCGGACGCCTTCGCCTGACTCAGAGCGGAGCGTGTGCCGCGCCTAGATTGCCGGGCTTCGTTGGACTCAGGGCTAGACCTGAGATAGTGAGTAAAGGCACAGGAGGGCGCAGCATTGCTCCTAGGTGTCCCGAAAGAGACCTTTCCGGGTGAGTTGAGGGTCGGACTCATTCCGGCGGGAATTCCTCTGCTCACCAAGCAGACAAAACTGGATGTGATCGTCGAGTCCAACGCTGGGCTTGAGGCCGGCTTCACCGACGACATGTACGTCGAAAAGGGGGCCACCATTGGCACCCGGGCGGAGGTCTTCGAAAAGGCCGACATCATCGCCCAGGTTCGCACCATGGGCGCCAATCTTGAGCTGGGGCCCGCGGACCTATCGCAGGTTCGCAAGGACCAGATCATCATCGGCATGTCCGACCCGCTGTCGAAGTCCGATGCGCCCGCCGCCTACGCCGAAAAGGGCGCGGTACTCATCGCGATGGAGCTGATCCCGCGCATTACCCGCGCGCAAAGCATGGACGCGCTGTCCTCCATGGCGACGATTGCCGGCTACAAGGCGGTCTTGATGGCGGCAGATCGGCTGCCGAAGATTTTCCCGATGCTGATGACCGCGGCCGGCACGCTGGCGCCCGCGAAGGTCTTCGTGATCGGCGTTGGTGTGGCCGGGCTTCAGGCCTGCGCGACGGCCAAGCGCTTGGGCGCTGTGGTCTCCGCTTATGATGTGCGGGCCGCCGTCAAAGAGCAGGTTCAATCGGTGGGCGCTAAGTTTGTCGAGTTGGACATCGACGCGGGGCAGGCCGAGGACAAGGGGGGCTATGCCAAGGCGCTGGGCGAGGACTTTTACAACAAGCAGCGCACTTTGATGGCGGACGTCGTCGCGGCGCATGATGTTGTGATCTCCACCGCCGCGATCCCGGGGCGAAGGTCGCCGCTGTTGATCATTGAGGACGGCGTGCGTCGCATGGCGCCCGGCTCGGTCATCATCGACCTGGCGGCAGAGCGTGGCGGCAACTGTGAGCTCACCAAGGCGGACGAGACGGTGCTCGCGCACGGCGTCACCATCTTGGGGCCGACAAATATCTCGAGCACCGTTCCTCAGCACGCCAGCCAAATGTATGCCAAGAACGTCGCAACCCTGCTTGCGCACTTGGTCGACAAGGAGGGCGTGCTGAAGCTCGATATGAGTGATGAGATCACGCAGGGCGTCGTTGTGACGCACGGCGGGCAGGTGGTGCATAGCCGGGTGCGGGATATCTTGGGGCTCGAAGCGACAGCCGCGGAAGCCCCCGCAGACGAGGAGGCTTGATCATGGACGATATCAATATGTTGGTGGCCTCCATCACGGTCTTCACGCTGGCGGTCTTTGTGGGCTTCGAGATCATCACGCAGGTGCCACCTACCTTGCATACCCCGCTGATGTCTGGATCGAACGCGATCAGCGGAATCACGGTCGCGGGCGCGATCTTGGCGGTGGGTGCCGAGCAGGGTGAGTTGGCTCGCTGGCTAGGTCTGGCCGCGCTCATCTTCGCGACGATCAACGCGGTGGGCGGCTTTTGGGTCACGCACCGCATGCTCAGTATGTTCAAGAGGAAGTAGGCGCTATGAGTTCAACACTGATCAACGTCGCCTATCTTATCGCCTCGGTACTCTTCATTGTGGGCCTCAAGGGGCTCACGCACCCTAGGACCGCAGTCCGCGGCAACCTTCTTGGCGCCTTGGGCATGCTCGTCGCCGTCGTCGTAACCCTGCTCGACCAGCAGATCCTCGACTTTCAGTGGATCATCGTTGGTCTGGTTGTGGGTTCTGCGATCGGCGCGATTCTCGCCATCAAGATCGAAATGACCGGCATGCCGCAGCTGGTCGCGGTCTTCAACGGCTTCGGAGGCATTGCCTCAGTGCTGGTGGCGGGCGCGGTGCTCTACCAGGAAAAGGACCCATCGACTCAGCTGCTGGTGGCGGTCATCGCCTCGGGCCTCATCGGTGGGGTCACGTTTACGGGAAGTCTGATCGCATTTGGCAAGCTACAGGAGATCAAGGCCATCAACGCCCTGGGCAAGGTTCCAGGCCAGTCGGCGTTCAATGCTCTGGTCTTTGCAGGCTCCCTTGCCGTGGGGGCCTACGTTTGCATGAACCCCGGGCAGGTAGAGATCTATTGGCTCGTGGCCATCATGGCCGGCATCCTTGGGATCACGCTCACCACCCCCATCGGCGGTGCGGACATGCCGGTGGTGATCGCCTTGCTGAATTCCTACTCAGGGTTGGCGGCCTCCGCCACGGGCTTCGTGCTCAGTAACAACGTGCTGATCATCGCCGGCTCTCTCGTGGGGGCCTCGGGCATCATCCTCACCTCCATCATGTGCAAGGCCATGAACCGCAGCCTCGTGAATGTGCTGTTCGGCAGCATCGAATCCGGCGGCGGGCCGAGCGCGGATGACGTCTACGCGGGCAAGATCAAGAGCACCTCGGCGGACGAGTTGGCCATGATGCTCGAGACCGCGCAGCGCGTGGTGATCGTACCCGGCTATGGTTTGGCGGTGGCCCAGGCCCAGCACACGGTTCGAGACCTCACCAACCTGCTGACCGAGCGGGGCATCACCGTGGAGTTCGGCATTCACCCTGTCGCGGGTCGCATGCCGGGGCACATGAACGTCTTGCTCGCTGAGGCGGACATTCCCTATGACGCGCTCAAGGAGATGGATGAGATCAATCCCACCTTCGATCAGGTGGATATGTGCATCGTGATCGGCGCCAATGATGTTGTGAACCCGGTGGCCCGCACCGACCCGTCCAGCCCTATCGCGGGCATGCCGATTCTCGACGTCGACAAGGCCCGCACCGTGGTGGTCATCAAACGCTCGCTGAGCCCGGGATTTGCGGGCATCCCAAACCCCTTATTCGCGATGGACCACGCCCTGATGTACTTCGGCGACGGCAAGAAGGCGCTGGTGGACCTCAATACAGCCATCAAGGAGGCCTGAGCCGCCCCATGTGAGGGCAGACACGCTCCTGCAGGAAGTTGTCACGGGGCGGACGCTGGGGCCGTCTTGGTGGTGATGCAGTGCCGGACACTCCTGGCCACGGTGGCCTCCCTAACTGTAGCGGCAGGCCCCGCCTTTGCGGCCGCCCCATTTGTTCGGATCGTCTCCGAACCCGTGCAGATCGCCTCAGATCGGGCCCTCGGCGACCTCCTGGTCATCGACGGCAAGCTGGACCTCAACGGGGTGGTGCGTGGTCACCTCTTCGCCCTGGACTCCGAGGTGAACCTGGGGCCGGACGCTGTGGTTCTGGGCTCGGTGACGCTGATGCGCGGCGGCTTGAAGATCGACCCGCAGGCTCGCTTGCCCAAGGAACTCCGCCTGGAAGGCACTCATGTTCACGGCGAGGCTCTGCCTGCTGGAAGTAGGCGCGAGCTGCCCACGGGCAGCACCTTAGTCCAGGCCCAAGCAGCGCCCAGTGATGCGGCCATGGGCCTTATGAAAGAGGTGCTCAGCTTTGACCGATTCTCCCCAGCCGCCAACAGCACGGTGCGAGACCTGCGCGGCTGGCACCCCGGCCTGGGCCTGTCGGTCAAACGTTTCGTTGAGCGCCCGCCCAAGCTGGTCGTAGGCGGTGTGACCCGCCTGTCCTTCGTCTCGGAGAAAGTGCAAGGAAGCTTTCAGCGCGGGTACCGCGGCGAGCGCGGCAGCGTGCTTCTGACCGGCGTCAAGCTGGTCGACGTGCCTACCGCCGAGGCGCTGTGGGTGCAGGTGCAGGGGGTAGAAGGACGCGCGGGCGTGGAACTATCTGTACAGAGTGATCTCGGAGAGGGGGCGCATTGGTTCTTTCGCAAGAAGGGGCGCTACGTAGTGTTGTGGCAACGCGGGCCCTGGTTCTTTGGCATTGAAAGCCGGCTTGCGCAGACGGATGCGCGTCCCGAGGACGAAAAACGCTTCTTAGATGAGGTCGTACGCTCGCTTCGCCAGGGGCTTTCGCCCATGGCGGGCTCGGTGGGCGTTTCTCAAGGTGCACAATGAACAAACTCAAGCTGATGACTTCCGTCTTTGCGGCATCAACCCTCTTTGCGGGTTCAGTCCAAGCCCAGTCCGCGGTCCAGGTGGAGGTGGTGCAAGAGGGTGAGGATGCCTTCTTTGCGCCCCCTGCGCCGGAGCCCGTGGCTGAGCCGGCGCCGCCTGCGGCCCCAACGCCGCGCCCCGATTCCCCCAAGGGGCGCGCGGAAGCGCTCTTTGAGCAGTTGGAGCGCGAGGAGGCCGGGTTGGGATCGACACCGCCCGGGCCCAGGGCCCCTGCGGCCCCCCCGGTCACCCCTGCGGCGCCGCCGGTCACCCCTGAGGTGCCCGTGGCTACGGCCCCCTCCGCGCCGAACGTATCCAACCCACCGCCCCCTTCTGCAGGTCAGGTTGCGCCGTCTTCCGACTCTGCCCAGCAAGTTCAGGGGCAGGCCAAGCGCAGCTGGTGGGATAGACCTTCGCACCTGAGTAAGGGCGACCTGTCGGTGTGGGTGAGCGGCGGCAGCTTTGATGCAGGTGGATTTGGAGGCCTTGGCGGTGAGGCCATGGCTAGCGATACGATCGGCATTCGCTTGTCCGGTTGGTTGGGCACCTTTGGCCATCAAGCGCCAGGCTCCGGCATGTCCTCAAATTGGAACTTCTTTGAGGGCGGTGTTTGGGCGGTGCAGCGTGACGTCAACCCCAGCACCGCGAAGGGCGGCGTCGCCCATCTCACAGAGCTGTCTGTGGCCGTGCACCTGCTGCCCAAGCAGATGTTCGATTTGTATACCACCTTGGGCCTCAGCCATTTTGGCTATGAGGTCGACTATCGAGAGGGTACGGAGCGCGGCGGTGCTGCCTACACCCGACTTGGAGCGGGAGCCAATGTACATTTCAGCCGCTTCTTCGTCGGCGCAGACTTTGGCTGGTATCCTGTGGAGTTGTTCCGCTACGACCTCAATGAAGTGCGCCGTGATGACTACGAAGCTGACCTGGCCTCGGTGAACAACCGATTCGAGGCTAAGCGCTACACGTTGACCGCGCAGGTAGGGTTGCGGTTCTAGGTGGCCGTTTCGACCGCCACCGCCGCGCCAGGCTTTGTAGGCTGGGCGACCCGCCTTTGGTCCCGTGGACGCGATCATCGCAACATGGCGGACGCCGTGCTGCTGAGGCGCGCCGCGCAGCAGGACGAGCCCGCCTGCCGCGAACTGCTTCGCCGGCACGGCCCTCGTTTGTGCGCCGTGGTGGAGGCGACGCACCGGGACGCGGGGCTCGCCGAGGACGTCGTGCAGGAGACCTTCGTTCGGGCCATCCAGCGGGTGGACCAGTTGAGGGACGAGGCCCAGGTCTTTCCATGGCTGGTGCGCATCGCCCTGAGGCTGGCCATCGACCAGCGGCGCAAGACCCGGCGGGAGGCCAGCCTGCACGAAGACTGGGATGCGCCGGCTCGGCCCGAAGAAGGGCCGGAGCATCGCTTCGCGTCTCGCCAGGATGCGCGCCTCGTCGAGCGCGCCGTGGCACGGCTTGCAACGTACCCGCGGGAGCTGGTGGCGCTTCGATACTTTGCGCACCTATCCAATGCCGAGTTGGCCGAGGTCTTCGGCAAGTCTGAAGTGGCCATTCGCAAGGACTTACAGCGGGCGCGGGCCCGCCTGAAGGAGATCTTGCTTCCTTGGGTGGACGATGAGGTGAGCTCGTGACTCGGCCCCATCGTAGCTCCGCGTGGAGCGAAGACATGGCGCGCCGGGTTATGCGCGGAGTGCGCCGCGCCACCCTGTGGAGCTGGTGCGTTGCGGTGGGTACGGTGCTCCTGACCGCGGGGGCGCTATTGGTGCCTAGGGCCGTGCAGAGCGAGACGGAGCTGTGCGAGTTGGCGCTGGTCGATATGCCGGCGCCTCCCGTGACGCAGATCTTTGAGGGGCGCGATGAGGTGATGGAGCCGGTGCAAGTGAAGCTGCACACCCATCACCAAGAGGCGGGCCAAGCCGCCCCCGTAGACATCCGCTTCTAGACGCCTTGGGGGCGGTTGAAGTGCGGCCTATTTGCCAGCGAACTTGCTGGGATCTGCCTTGAACTTGTCGACGCAGTTGCTGCAGCAAAAGACGTAGTGCTTGCCATCGTGCTCGGCGCGATCGGTGTCGGCCTCGACGGTGAAGACCTCACCGCTGACGGGGCAGGTCGCCTTGGTGCCGACGGCGGGCGCGGCGTCGAAGACGCTGGGCGCGCTCACGGCCGCTGTCGTGGCGGTCTTGGTATGCTCATGGTGGCCTTCGCCATGCTCGTGGTGGCCTTCGCCATGCTCATGGTGTGCGGGGGCTGAGGCTGCGCCCTCGGAGGCACCACCGCTTTTGCAACCTGCAATGCCAACGGCGAGCAGGACAGAGGAGAGGAGAGTCAGGATGTAGTATTTCATGGGTCCTGGGCGGACCCATAGATCGAGCCCGGCGCGGATGTCTACTCAGTCGATCTGGCCGCGGACCACTTGGTCCATGTGGTGCTGGAATCCGGCGATTCCGCCCTCCAGGAAGCGGTACAACGTTTGGGTATCGGCGTTGATGTACCAGGAAGAACCCATGCCATCGGCGACTCCACCGGGCATTTCGTCCTGGTGTACGAGGTTGAGTTCCTTGCCGGTGGCCGAATCGACCGGTTTGTCGCCCTGCCACTTTACAGCCCGCTCATCGGCGGCGGTGGGCGGGACCATGGAAACCTGGCCGCGAAAACCGTGAAAGGGGTTCATGTTGGGCGGAATGAATCCGCCGCTGGAGCCGACAAAGGCTTTGTCCTGGCCGGGATCGAGCACCCAGATGGTGGCCGGCACGTCTGCGATGAAGGGCCGGGTCCAGGCCAGGACGTCCAGCTCTTTGCCTGAGGCGCTGCTGGTATAAGTACGCCCGTCGAACAGGGGCTCGCCGGCGCCGACATTGCTGATCCCGGTGAGTTCGACGTAGGAGCCTTTGCGGGTCTCGACCCCGCCATAGGAGCCGAGATCGAGGCGACCGTTGAGGTCGACGTGGGCGCCATCTTCGACCTGCGCTCGGCCGACGAAGAGTTCGTTGAACTCGCGGCTGGCGACCTTGATCGGCTGATCGAGCACCAACCAGTGGCCGGAGGGCGGGGCCTCGCCACCGATGGCGACCAGGTTGCGGTCTTCGATGCGCCCGGTGACGCGTGCGTAGGTGCCCGACGGGAAGCCGCCCACCTTGGCGAGGTTGGCGCCGGTGATCTTTCCGACCTGGGCCGTCTCCTTGTTGATTTGCCCGGTGATGGACACCTTTTGACCGGCGAGGCCCAGGGCTTCCGAGGCGGACATGTCGAGCACGAAGTGCACCTGGTTGTCTCGGCCCTGGTTGGCGGTAATCAGCACGGGCTTGTCTACCTGGGTTGCAATTCCAAAGTTCACTTCACGAACCGAGGCCATGGAGATGATGCCGGTGAGGGTGCCGGGTCCACGGATGTCTACGCCACCTACGCCAGCGACCATCTTCAGCTGCTCGGCATCGAGCGGCTTGTGATCGACCTGGTTCGGGCTGGGCAGGTTGAGTTGACCGGCGGGGCGCGGCGCCATCGGGCCGGCGGGCAGGATGCCGACCTGAGCTCCAGATGTGACTGCGGGGCCTTCAGCGACCTGCTGCGATGTATGGAGTGGGGTGGCGGACGCGCCGAGCTTGTTGGTCTTCACGATGTTGTCTCCTGCACAGCCGGGGCTGTACTTGGGGTTTTCGGAGAAACTGCGCACAAGGTGCGTCAAAGTCGTACATATTCTTTGGCGCTTGTTGATGGCGGGGCGGGGGGCCACGATGGGCCCGTGAGCCGACCCAGCCCTCGCTTCCTCTCCTTGGTCACGAGGACCGCGCTTCCTGAAATGATCGCGCCGACTTACGCCAAGATTAAGAACCTCGACCCCAACGACGCGTACCGCATGTTGGGCAGCGCCTTGGCGGATATGCGGCTGCTGGATCAGGTGCAGCAGGCGATCTGGAGAGGGTTGGAGCAGCAGCGGGCGAGCATGGATGAGGCCGGCATGGTCACCCACCTCGAGAAGCGGTTCGCGAAGAAAAAGGGCAAGCGCTTCAAGCCGCTTTCCTATCGATCGAGCGAGGAGGGCGCCTACGTTGCGCTCAGCATCGCGTTTGATCGAGGTGCGGGCGTGGCCAGCGGAGAGGCGGTGGATCTGCTGTTATCGCCGGGCGGGCAGGAGCTGTTTGACAAGGGGCTGACCGGTCTGGGGTTGCACCTTGCCAAGGAGCTGTTGCGCTGAGGTGCAGGCTGGCCTCTACAGGTCTACTGAGTATACGAAGCTTGCCTTGGGCGCGCGCAGCCAGCGCTCCTGAATGGTCTTCAACCGAGGCTGTCGGGCCTCGGCGTCCACAAAGTCGGCGCGCAACTTCTTAGCGCCCTCAAGGTCACCGCTGCCTTTGATCTTTGCCACGGTCCGCATCAGCTTTTCAGCCGCCACCGGGAAGGCGGCTTGATCGAGGCTCAGGCAGCCCATATCTTTTCCGTTGGCGGCCTTCTCTTTGGCGCGCCAGGTCGCGGCACCCTCCTGCTCCAAAAAGCCAAGCTGAATCGCAGCCAGCTGGCTGTAGGGCTTGGGTTTATTGGACGCGGTGTACATGCCGCGCGAGATGTGACCGAAGGACCAGACCACGTCTCGGGTGTGGGCCTGCTGAGCGAGCTGAGGCGCGATGAAGTTCTTCGCCTTCAGCCAATCCGTGAAGTACAGCGCCGCCGTTTGGGCCTTGAGCTCCTCCATGGTGCTGGCCAGCGGTCCGCCGAAGATCTGGGAGGCTGTCTTGCCCTTGACCTTGTACTCATGCGCGGGCCCCAAGTTATGCGCGGCCTCGTGCAGTACGGTACTCATCACCTGCGGTTTGGGGCTGGGCGTGTACGTCGTCATAGTATCCGCACATAGTATGGACTCGGCCTGAGCCTTGAGCTGGGCCTTGCTGTCTGGGTCCGTGTAGAGGTTCGTCATGGCGACGGTGCGTCCGCGGCCCTCATTGGCGACCGGGCCCCAGTTGGGCAGGCTCTGGCCGATGGTTGCGCCATGCGGTGACCGTGCATCGCCCGCGTTTAGGACAATGTCGATGAAGTCCGGCAGGTGAAAGGAGACGTCCCGGGCCTTATAGGGCCTGCCAGCCAGCTTCGCGAGCGCCTTTTCCATGTCGCCTTTCACCGGATCCAGCATCTTTTGCCAGGTGAGCGAGTCCTGATTGATACGAGCGAAGCTGACATGGAAACCTGCCTTGCGAGAGCAGGGCTCGAAGTAGACCTCATCGGGACCGATGCGCAGGTACCACTTTGAGTTGGTCACGTTCATCTTCGACCAAGCCTCGTCGGCGGGCTGCCATTCATTCGTCAAGAAGGCTTGCGCTGCGGCCTCAAGGTAGGCTTTGAAGGGGCCTTCGTCATCAGAGGTAATCGCGCCAGCCGCGGCCTTCAGGTGTTCGCTGACCGCCTTCATGTCAGTGGCGTAGGCCTCGGAGTAGGGCACGGCCTTGAGGTCATCGCCGCTGCCCTGCACCACGAAGAACTGGTGCATGAGCTTGTCTGCGTCCTTGCGCTTGGCGAGCGCCTCGCAAAAACCATCCTTTTGAAGGTCGGCGGGGTACAGGCCGCTGATGCGCTGGGGTTTATCGGCCAGAGCGTGGCACTCTTTGTCGGACTCGGTCCGGGGCGCGACGCACCAGGGGCCCTGATTACGAAAGAACATCGCGCGACTTTCGGTGTCATCCGCGGGGATCTTTGCAGCCAGGCCTGCGGCGCCAGTCTGCTGGGCATGAATGCGCTCAATCACCGTGGCCGCCGCCAAGATGTGCTTCACGATGGCCTTGTCCTGCTTAGAGGACCCGCTGAAGTCATTTTGCACCACGGTAGGCTTACCTTGGGCCAGCTCCTGTCGGACCTTCGCACGACGGGTCTTGTCGGCCGCGCTGAGCTTAGTGTCGTCGAAGCCTGCCTTGCGGGCCGCCACGCTGTTGTAGGCGGCCTTGAACTTGTCGGTGAACTTGCCCTGGGCCACCCATGCGGATGCGGGGGCGTCGCTGATGCCCCACAGGATCGCCAGCTCGTCCGGATCCAGCTTCTGGTTGGCGTTGCTGTCCCGCACCCAGAACAGAGGCAAGAACAGCTCTGCTGCGATCCGGTTGAACTGTGCGCGCTCCACGGACCCGTAGTCGGTCTCAGCCTTCGCCGGGCTCTTGGACTGGGCCTTGGCCGGCGCCTTGGTCTCAGACTTGGTGCAGCCGACCAGCGTCAGCGTGAGTGCGGGCGCTAGCAGCGCGGGTACGAGGCTCTTCATCGGGGGCCGGACCCTAGCAAGCGCCTAGGGTTCAATGCCAGCGCCTCGCGGGTGCCCGGGCGACGCGCTTATAGTATGGCAGGCGAGGCATGATCGAGATCGCTGTCTTCGGAGCGGGCCGCATTGGCCGCATTCACGCCGAAAACGTGCTGCGTCACCCGCAGGCGCGGCTGCGCTACGTGGTGGATCCGGACCTTGAGGCCGCGGAGCGCCTTGCGGCGCCCCTGGGGGCAGAGGCCCTGCAAGAGCCGGAGGCTGCGCTGGCCGACTCGGGCGTGGGCGCGGTGGTGATCGCTTCGCCGACGCCGACCCACGTAGACCTGCTGCTCGCGGCCGCGCAGGCCGGAAAGGCGATATTTTGTGAAAAGCCCATCGACCTTGATCTGCGGCGAGTGGATGAGGCCCTCGACCAGCTGGACAAGGCACAGGTGCCCTTCAT